>Ga0187892_10000026_pt1 | contig 296178 bp, 261 predicted proteins | sample MA1701073metaG_FD_139345 | JGI IMG/M metagenome (GOLD analysis project Ga0187892, IMG submission 139345) | Bio-ooze microbial communities from a basaltic lava cave in the Kipuka Kanohina Cave System on the Island of Hawaii, USA - MA170107-3 metaG ...
CCGGTATCGCGCATCCACGCGTCGTTCGTGCTCATCTCGACCAGGCGCACGGGCGCGGGCAGCATCTCGCGCGCGTTCGCGTACTGCTCGCGCGACACGGCCATCGTCACGGGCTCGAAGCGGGAGATTGCCGCGGCGACGGCCGCGAACGCGGCCTGCGCCGGTTTCGCTCCGAGGCGCCAGTTGTCGCCGCGCTCCGGCCAGACCATCCAGCACCCGGCGTGCGGCTCGAACTCCGCCGGCATGCGGAAGCCGTGCTTCGCGGGATTGGAGGAGAGTGTGCGAGCCAATGCAGCGCCCTTCCGCAGCGGAAAGGCGCAATCTTACAGGCGGTCGCCGGACTTTATGAGCGGACTTTATGCAACCGGGATCAGCTGGAGTGCGCCCGCGATCCGAACGCTGCCGGATGCCAGCGCGAAGCCGAGGAGCGCGCCCGCGGCGACGTCCGTCGGGTAATGCAGGCCGAGCACCACTCGCGAGGCCGCAACCAGCACGGTGAACGGGACCAGCACCAGGCCCGCCTCCGGGAAGACGCTCGTGACGAGCGTGGTGAACGAGACGGCATGCATCGTGTGGCCCGACGGAAAGCTGTAGCGGTCGAGCGGCGCGGTGCCCAGCCGGATGGTGCTGCAGTTGATGAAGGGGCGTTCGCGGACCAGCGTGCGCTTGAGGAGCTTGTAGGCGAGCACGCCGGCGAGGCCGGTAACGGCCATCAGCATCGAAAACGCGGCGCTCACGGCCGGATGCAGAACTGGTAATGTGACGATCAGCACATACCAGAGAACGCCGTCTCCGAGACGGCTGATAACGCCAAAGAAATCGCGCACACTCCGCCGTGCGCAGCCGCGATTGAAATACAGGCACAACGACAGCTCGGCTGCATCGAAGCGCCGGACGACATCGGTTGCGCTCAGTACTGCCATCTGTCCTCCGTGTCGTGCAGGCCAGACCTGCACCTTCGCACGGTGGACAGCCTCGGCCGGAATCGCGACAGGGGGATGGCGGCGCGGTTAAAGGTTTATGACAATCAACAAATTAGACAATAATGGTGAGAACGATGCCCAACAGCGCGGCCGCACTCAAGGCTGAGTCCCCGAACCCTACCGGCGCTTACACTGCATCCATGCGTGTGCTGCTCATCGAGGACCATCAGGACATCGCCGACAACGTCTGCGAGTACCTGAACGAGAAGGGTCATCGCATCGAGCACGCGCTCACCGGCGAGGATGGCCTGACCCGCGCCGCCGCGCGCAATCACGACGTGATCGTGCTCGACCTGATGCTGCCCGGCATGGACGGGCTCGCTGTCTGCCGCGCGCTGCGCGGGGAACTGAGAGTCCAGGCCCCTGTGCTGATGCTGACAGCGAAGGACCTGGTCACCGACAAGGTGGCTGGCTTCGAAGCTGGGGCGGACGATTACCTGGTCAAGCCCTTCTCGCTCGTCGAGCTGGAAGTGCGGCTCGGCGCACTGGTGCGCCGCGTCGCCCCGCGTTTCACGGGCGGCGTGCTGCAGGTGGGCGGCCTGAAGTACGACCCGGCGACGCTCACCGCCGAGCGCGACGGCGTGACCGTGAAACTCAATCCCAGCACGCGGCGCCTGCTGCTGCTGCTCATGCAGAATTCCTATCGCGTCGTCACGCGGCGCGAGCTCGAACGCGAGCTGTGGGGCGACGAGCCGCCGGACGGTGACGTCCTGCGCGCCCACATGTACGCTCTGCGCAACGCAATCGACAAGCCATTCGCAGCCAAACTCCTGCACACGCATCACGGCGAGGGATATCGGCTTGCGGCGCTCGAACCTGACGCAACTTAGCCTCCGCTCACGGTTTCTCGCGGGCATCCTGTTCTGCGTCGGGCTGACGCTGATCCTGCTCGCATTCTGGGCGGCGCTGGTGCAGGAGCGCGTCGAGCAGGGCCTGCTCGACGACGTCATGCACACCAACCTCGCGATCTACGAGCAGTACGCGGCGAACTACCGCGAGGAGCACCGCACGGCCTCGCAGACGCTGCGCACGTATCGGGTGACCTCGCCCGACCTGCCGCCGGAGTTCGCGGCGCTGCCCCCCGGCAACCAGCCGCGCGTATCGTCTGGCGGCCGGCTCTGGCAGGTGCTCGTGGCCGATCCCCCGAGCGGCCGCGTGTACATCGCCTACGACGTCACGCCGCACGAGCGGCGCGAAGCGCTCGCCTGGGCGTGGTTCATCCTCATCCTCGGCGTGATGCTGATCCTGATCATCCTCACGGCGCGCTGGGCTTCGCGCAGCATCCTCGCACCCGTCACGGCGCTCGCCGATCGTCTCAGCCGCATCGATCCGCGCCAGCGCAACCTGCGCCTCGGCGACGAGTTCGGGAGCGACGAGCTCGCGCCCATCGCCGCGTCGGTCGATCGTTTTCTCGAGCGGCTCGACGCGCTGGTCGAGCGCGAGCAGTCGTTCACCGCGACGGCGAGCCACGAGCTGCGCACGCCGCTCGCCGTGATCCAGGGCGCCACCGAGCTTCTGACGGAGCAGACGCGAGGCGCTCCGGCGGCGCAGAACGCGGTGAAGCGGATCCGGCGCGCGGCCGCGGAGATGTCGGAGTTCACGCACGCGCTGCTGATGCTGTCGCGCGAGGCGCACATCGAGAGCGAGCCCGGCGAGCTGTGCAACATCGGCGAGCTGGTGCCGCTGGTGGTCGAGGACCATCGCGAGCTCCTCAACGGCCGCTCCGTCGAGCTCATGTGCCTGTGCAAGAGCGACCTGCGCGTCCCGGCGCCGCGCAGCCTCGTGACGATCGTCGTCAGCAACCTGTTCCGCAATGCCGTGGCACACACGCCGAGGGGCTCGATCACGTGCGAGATCAACAGCCGCTCGCTCACGATCCGCGATTCCGGCACGGGCATCGCCCCTGAGCACATCGCGCAGGTTTTCGACCGCAACTTCACCACGCGCCCCGGCGGTTACGGCGTGGGCCTCTATCTCACCAAGCGCATCTGCGATCGCTTCGGCTGGACGGTGCATCTCGACAGCGGCCCGACGGGCACGACCGCGACCGTTACCTTCTGAACACCGCGGGCCAGCGCTGCCCGCTCATGCGGCAATCGAATCGTGCCTTCGCTCGGGCACGCGCAGCGATAGCAGACCCAGCACCAGCATGTGGACGGAGAGGACGCCGAAGACGGCGTAAACGGCACGGACGATGTTGTCCAACGTCATCGTTACCGCGAGCCTGCGGCTTGCCTGAGCAGCGCGGCGAATGCCTGCGCGTCGATCGCGGACGGCGTGCGGACCTTGATGTGCCGCACGTACTCCCCTTTGCCTTCGAGCAATCCCTCCGGATCGGTGAGGGACGCCCCTCGGAAGAATCCGAACTGGACCCAGTCGGTATCGGAGTAGACGTACGCTACCGGTCCATCGCTGCCGATCCAGCATCCGTTTCCCCACTTCACGCTCTCTCTCAACGCCGGCTCGACGCGTGCGACGAATTTCCTGAGCGCGCGGATGACTGCCTGATTTCCTGGGCTCTGGTCCTGCGAGTAGGCATCGAAGGTCGGGTATGCCTTCATCTTCCTCGGCATATTCCTCGGCACCTTCTTCGCCGTCTTCTTCGCCGTCTTTCTCGCCACCATCGTCCCCTCCGGTCGCGGCCTACACGCGCCGCGCTCTCGTGCCCGGCGGATGAGCGTACCAGCCTGGGTCGCGATAGTCGCCGCGCTTCAGGTCATCGCGCACCTTGATGATCGTGAACATTCCGCCCATCTCGATGTTCCCGAACGGACCCTTGCCCGTCATCATCGGCAAGGTGTTCTCGGGCCCCTTCATGTGGCCGGCATCGGTATGCACCTGGTGCTCAGCCATCCCGGCTTTGCCCATCGCCATGTATCCCGGCAGGAGCCGGCGGACCTTCTCCTCCACGCCGCTTTGATCGACGCCCAGGGTGTTCGGGATGCCGTGTCCCATGGCGTTCATCGTGTGATGCGACATGTGGCAGTGGAACGCCCAGTCGCCCGGCACGGCAACGAACTCGAGATCGCGCGTCTGCCCCACACCGACGAGCTCGGTGACCTCCGGCCGCCAGACCGAGCGCGGCCAGCGCCCGCCGTCCGAGCCCGTCACCCAGAACTGCACGCCATGCATGTGCATCGGATGATTCCACATGGAGAGGTTCCCGACGCGCACGCGCACGCGCTCCCCGGTGCGCGCGACCATCGACTCGATGGCCGGGAAGGTCTTGCTGTTCATGGTCCACAGGTCGAACTCGACCATCACCGACGGGTCGGGCCGATACGTGCCGGGGTGCAGCGCCCAGTTGTGCAGCACCAGCGCATAGTCGCGATCGATGGGATTGGGCTCGCCGCGCCGCGGGTGGATCACGAACATGCCCATCATGCCCGCGGCCATCTGCACCATCTCATCCGCGTGTGGGTGATACATGTGCGTGCCGTGCTGGCGCAGCGTGAACTCGTAGACATAAGTCTCGCCGGGTTCGATGTGCGGCTGCGTCAGGCCGCTGACGCCGTCCATCCCGCTCGGCAGCAGGATGCCGTGCCAGTGGATGCTGGTGTGCTCCTTCAGCCGGTTGGTCACGAAGATGCGCACACGATCGCCTTCGACCGCCTCGATCGTCGGGCCCGGCGTGGTGCCGTTGTATCCCCAGCACTTCGCGCGGGATCCGGGCGCGAATTCGTGCTCGACCTCTTCAGCGATGAGATGAAACTCCTTAACGCCGCCGTTCATGCGATACGGCAGCGTCCAGCCGTTGAGCGTGCGCACGGGCGCGTAGCCTTGCGCCGTGCGCCGCACGTTGCGCGGCGCGAGCAGGTCGTCGGCGTCGGCGCGGACTGCTTCGTCCGGCGCTTGCGCGCGGGCGATGTGCAGCGGCGCCGCGAGGGCCGACGCGCCGCCGAGGCCCACTAGCTTCATCAGACTGCGGCGCGAGATCATGGCGCACCTCCCGCGGTGTGCGCCTCGGGTAGGGCGATCGGCTCACCGGCTTCGGCGGGTGAATCGGGCAGGCGCGTGCCGACGGCGCGTGCAAGCTCGACGCGCGCGAGCCAGTAGTCGCGCACGCTCTCGAGGTATCCGCCGTACGCCCCGTACTCGGCCTGTTTTGCCGCGAGCAGCTCGAATTGTCCGACGAGCATGTAGTTCTGCTCCTCCTGCATGCGCGCGACGATCGTCTCGCGCGCCGGCACCAGCACCGAGCGAAACTCCTCCGCCCTGCCCTTCGCCGACGCGACGCGCGCATGCGCAAGCCCTACCTCGTGCACCACGTCGAGCTCCAGACCGGCGAGCGCCGCGCGCGAACGTTCGAGCTCCGCTGCGGCGCGTAACGACTTTTCGGCGCCCGAGCCGAACAGGGGAACGTCGAAGGCGAGCGTGGGTCCGGTCAGCCGCTCGTCATCGGTTTCGCGCTCACGCTCGACACCAATTTCCACGCCGGAAAACACGCGCGTTCGCCGTGCCTGGCCGGCGAGCGAAGCAAGCGACTCGGCACGACCTCGTGCCGCGGCGAGGTCCAGCCGCGATGCCTGCGCCAGCGCGACCAGGGAATCGACGTCTGCATCCGATTCCAACGGCAGCCGCAGACTGGCTTCGACACTCCATTGCGCGGAAGGCGGGAGTCCGAGCAATCTGGCATGTCGACCACGAGCTTCGACGAGGTCAGCTCGAGCCGCGAGCATCGCCAGACGCGCTTCGGAGGCGGCCGCCTGCTCACGCGCGAGCTCGAGTTGCGTGATGTTGCCCGCAACGTGAAAGCGCTGCGCCAGCTCTGCGGAGACGCTGGCCGCGTTCGCGGCCAGCTCACGCATCGCCGTGATCTGCTGTGCAGCCACCAGCCGGTAGTGGCTTTGCTCGGCGCTTGCGGCGAGTTGCAGGACGTCGTGCGCGACTTCCTGCTTTGCCTGTCCAAACCCTGCCGCGCCGATGCGCGCACGCGACGGGAGTAACAGCAAGTCGACGAAACGCAGCGCCAGACTGAGCGTGAGCTGTTCGCCCACGACGTTCGAGTCCAGCAGAGCAGCGGTGAAGCGTGGATTGGCGAGCCGCCCCGTTTCGTAGGCATCGGCGGCTGCGCTATCGAGGCGTGCGTAGGTTGCGCGCAGATCGGGATTGCCGAGCAGGGCGAGGCGCACGGAAGCGTCGGCCGTGAGCGGGTGACGGAGCAATTCGCGAATGTGCGTTGCCGCGTCGGCCCACGCATCGGGCTGCGGTGCTGCATCCTGGGTGGCGGGCTGCGGCGCGCTCGCGTGCATATCACGGCCACGCTCGCGCAGCCACTCCTCGACATCGCTCCTGCCGCGATCGGCCGGAAGCGAGACGCAACCGGCGAGGACGCCGGGCAGTATCAGGATTGCAGCGCGCACCGCGCGCGATCCGGGCAAGTCTGAAATCATCGAAGTCCTCCACGTCGTACGCGGCTGCCGCCGGGCGCGACATCGTCGATCGCGGCGGATCGCCGCGAACGGCTACGGGTCTATCGCTGGAGATGAGGACTCGATGGGAGGCGGTGACGGCGGCGGGCCACGGCCGCGGGCATGCCTGGTTTCTGCGAGACTGTCGGGGCGCTCCCCGGCAGCCTGTTCGAACAGAACCGAAGCACTCAGGGCGCACGCCGGCGTGGTGCAGCCGCTGCCGGTGGCGCAGGAGCAATCGCAGCCACAGCTGCCGGCCTTTTCGTGGACGCCGTGGTCACCGTCGTCGCTGTGGTCGCTGTGGTCGCTGTGCCTGCTGTGCTCGCTGTGCTTGCTGTGCTCTCCGCGATCGCCCTGCAAGGAAACGGCGTCGTCGTGTTGCGCGTGCGACACCTTCGCCAGATCGTGACAATGCGGCTGCGAGCGCCCGAGCGCAGACGGCGCCACGGGCGCAAGCGCTGTCAGCAACGAAAGCAAGAGGGCGAGGGATCGGCGCGCCATGAGCCTAGTGTAGCGCAAGCGAGCGATCGAATCGGGACGCGGTGCCGTCAGTTCGACCCGCCTCGCTCATCGATACCGGGCAGCAGTAATGAATTGACTGAACGACTCGCACCAGACGATCACGCTGGTGTAGTCGGCCGGATCCACGTCCGGGAAGCGCCACCACGAAGTCCTCGAAGGTTCGTACGTCGCCGACGCGGATCATCGTTGGCTGGAGGCGGTACGGCTCGACGGTCTTTAGGCATGGTCAGTCTCCGTGCCTGCGATGATAGACGAGAGCGACCTCCTCCGTTTCCAGCAGCGACTTGAGATTCGACATGACCATTGGCCAGCCATCCGACACGGCTTCGATGAACCTGGAGTCCGGCCTGTCGACCGAATGCGTGAGCGTGAGCTTTACGGCCGCCCCTGCGGGCTCGATCTCGTAGACGCAATGCGAGCTGCCCTCCGCCTTGAACTCGGGCTTCCATTCATTTCGCCAACTCATCACCAGGCGCTTCTGCGCTGCGATCTCGAGGATCTCGCCCGAGTCCATGAGGGTTCCGTCGGCATACATCTTCCACGCGGAGCCGACCTTCCATTCGCTTTCGACGCTCATTCCGAACCGATACTGCTTGATGACCTCGAGCGTCGTCAGTGCATGCCACAGCTTCTTCGGCGTTGTGCGGATGTACGTAACGTAAACAAATTTCGAGCCTGACATTGCTCCTCCTGAGCTTGCGATTCGCTTGCTGGTTGCACCGATCGTCAGGCGTTCGGCTTCGCGCTCAGGGAACAGTGCTCCATCACCAGTCGCCATTCACCGGCGCGTCTCTCCCAGACCATCACACAGCTCTGGTCATCCGTGAACGGCTTGCCTTCGAACACGCCGGCACCCTGATAGTGGTGCCGCACCACCGCGGCATCCTGACCGATGGCGCGAACGACCACCTCGGTACGCACGCCATGATCGAGCCGATAACCGGGAGACCGGATGATTGCCAGGATGGCCTGGCGGTCGAACGTGGAGCCGTCCGGCGCAACATAGATGTAGTCATCGGCCGAGAGCCGTTCGACCGTCGATGCGTCTTTGTCCAGCCACGCCTGGAACCATCGCTCACTCGTCTCGCGTACATCCGGCGCCATTGGAATCTCCGCGCGCCCGGCGCGCTAACCTCTGAACTCCTCGTCATGCGACATGGGCGTTCGCTCCTCAGCCGGATTCATGGTTTGCTTTCAGGACTCCCGCTTCCTTCAGCTGCTGCTCGAGTCTCCAGATTTTTGTCAACGCGCTGATCGCGAAAACAAAAGCCAGCAACGCGAATACGAAACCGCCGCCTTCCACGTTACACCTCCATCACTCAAACAAAGAAGCCGCCTTTTGCAGATCGCTTCCACCTGCCAGATCACGTCTGAGCGAGATGGTAGTCATAGCGGCTGTGGGTCGAAAGGGCAAAGCCCGGAAATGCGAGCGTATCGCCAGCGTGAAAAACTTACGCTGCGGCCTTGAGGTCGCGGCACAACACTGATTCAGCGGCGCAAGCTGATCAGTGCTCGATGACGAAGACGGCCGTCGTACGTGCAGGCACGAAGAATGTCTTCGCGTCGTTGTCGTGAGCTGACGTCCGCACGATCGGGTCGCTCGACGCCCGCTGCGCCTCGTGCAGCGAGTAGCCGGCGTCCGCCCCGGTGTCGAAGAAGAATGTCTGCGCCTCGGTCGATGCGTTGAACAACACCACGACCTCGATGTCCTGCTGGCCGCGCAGACTCATGACGATGAGGCCCGGCACCTGCCCTGGACCCGTATTGTGGAACTCGACGCGATCGATGACTTTCTGGCCAGTGCGCAGCCGGAACAGCTCGCAGCTCTGGCGAATGCGCAACATCTCGCGCATGTGTTGCACCGTGCGGCGGATGTCCCGGCGATCCAGGTCGCCGAGCGCGGTATTTCCGAGCAGCCCGGTCACGATACTCCAGTTCGCCTGGTTGTCGCCGAAGGGCGGCATGCCGCGGCCCCAGCCGTTGCGCTCGTAGCTGAAGTCGAGGAGGTTGAACCAGTCGCCCGAGTTGTAGCTGTTGCGGTCCATCGATTTCGACCGCAGCATGTCCTGGCCCGCGTGGAAGAACGGCAGGCCCTGGCTCAGCGCGATGATGCTGTTGCCGAGATTCTGCACGCGGACACGGTCGTCGATGCTCGCCGACAGCGGCAGCTTGTACTGGTTGTTGTCGAACAGCGTCTCGTTGTCGTGCGCTTCGGCGTAGTTGATGACTTCCTGCGGGTCGCTGGTGTAGCCGGCGCCGCCCTGCCCCGCGTAAGGCACGTCTTTCGCCTGCACCAGGTTGCCGAAGCGATCCGTGAACCAGTAGTCGGCGATGCTCCCGGCGAGCCCGATGCGGATCCAGTCGGCAAGCTCGAGCAGCGTGTCGCGCTCGGCGGTCGAGCCGCTGTTCGACGCGTTGGGATCGTAGAACAGACCGTTGATGAAGCCCTGGCGCCGCACGTGCGCCTCGCCGGAATCGAACGGTCCGCCGCCGCGCACCGCGTCGCGGATGCGATCGTTGAACGTGCCGACGCCGGTGCCCTGGCCCATGTTGATCTGCGTCGCCTGCTCGAAGCGCGCGTCGTTGGCCACCTCGCCGAAGTTCCAGCCTTCGCCGTACAGGTAGATGGCGCGGCCGTCGACGCCGTCTCTCTTCATGGTCAACGACTGCAGCATGTCGCGCGCCCGCTCGATATTCGTCTTGCTGTGGTGGCCCATGATGTCGAAGCGGAAGCCGTCCACTTTGTAGGCGGTCGCCCAGGTGCGCAGCGAATCGAGCATCAGCTTCTCCATCATGTTGTGCTCGGTCGCAGTGTTCGCGCAGCAGGTGCTCGTCTCGATGGCGCCAGCACTGTTGAGGCGGTGGTAGTAGCCGGGCACGATCTTGTCGAGCACCGACTTGTCGCCCTGCTGGCTGCCGCTGGTGTGGTTGTAAACGACGTCCATGACGACCCGCAGGCCGATGTCGTTGAGCGCGCCGACCATCTCGCGGAACTCGAGGATGCGCTGTGGACCGTCGGCGTCCGTGGAATAGCTCCCCTCCGGTGCCGTGTAGTGGAACGGGTCGTAGCACCAGTTGAAACCGTCCTGGTCGCGGATCGGCTCGATCGCCGCCTGCTGCTCGGTGCCGTTCGGCGCGTAGCCGGAGAGATCGCCGGGCGTCGCGTGGGCGCTGCGGTCCTCCGGAATCGTCGCGCAATCGAACGACGGCAGCAGGTGTACGTGGGTGAGGCCCGCGTGGGCAAGCTGCCGCAGGTGCTTCACGCCGAGTGAGTTCTTGTGTGCGAACGCCTTGAACGTACCCCTGACCGGATCGGGGAGCGTGTCGTCCGCCATGCTGAAGTCGCGCACGTGCAGCTCGTAGAGCGCCACGTCCTCGGCCGCGGCCAACCCCGGCTTGCGCAGCTTGTGCCAGTTTTTCGGCGTGAGATCGGCGTCGTCGAGATCGACGATCTGCGTGCGCCTGCTGTCCATCGACAGGCTCAGCGAATACGGATCGGTCACGAGGTTGCGCTCGATGTCACCAGTCGAACGCACGTAGACCTCGACCTCGTAGAGGTAGTACTTGCGATTCCAGCCTGCGTGGCCGGTGATCCTCCAGACGCCGGTCGTCGGATCCTGGGCGAGCGGCAACACGGCACTCGCGGGGCTGGCGTTGTTCGAGTCGTCGAACAGATGCAGCTTGACGGACTGTGCGGTCGGCGCCCATACGCGAACTGTCGGCGTGTGCCCGCTGAACGTGACGCCGAGCGGGCCTGCGTAGGTATACAAGTCATCGAGCACGCCGGGCGTTTGTACGCCGGTGGCGTCGAGGGGCGCACCGTCGCTGTCAGTCGCCGCGACAGCGACCTGGCTCTTCAGGATCTGCGGCACGCTCGCAAGACCGGCAGCATCGATCCTGTACGCCGGGAGTCCGGCCAGATGACGGAACTTTTCGGCGATCGCTCCGCCGACGACGCCATCGCGCGTGAGTGCGATCGACTCGCCGCCGATCAGGCCATCGGCTGTGATCGCGAGACCGGCATCGGCACTGTGATGCAGCCTCACGACAGCGCTCGCCGGTACGTTCCAGGCGAGCGTGTCGCGGGAGAGCCAGTAGGCGCGCGCTTCGCGCAGGTTTCCCTTCGGCAGGTCGCCACCGATGCCGAGAACGTGCGTGGCCGGATCGTAGCTGAAGACGACCAGGTCGCCCGCCTGCGGCACAGTGAAGACGATGTTCGCACCGTCGCGCACGCCGCCCTCGCCGTAGTTCTCGTCCCAGCTCTCGTTGTGCGCGACTTTCACCTCGTAGGTGCCGGCCGGAATGTCGCGCGTCGAGAAGTGATAGAGATTGTCGCCGTCCGGATCCTGCAGCCACGAGCGCAGGCACGACGGGTCCCAGTCGCCTGGGCATCCGAGCTCCGACTGGAAACTGCCCGGCGCAACTGCGATCACGGCGTTGCGGTTGCTCGTGATCCAGTGGCTGGCGTGGTCGTAGTAGAACTTGACGTTCGCGGCTGCTCCGAGATTGAACGGGATGTTCGCGCCGTCGCGCGTCGCATTGGCGCCGTAGTTCTCGTCCCAGCTTCCGTTCAACGCCCCTTTGTATTCCCAGCTGCCCGCCGGTACGTCGAACGCGCGCTGCCACACGCCATCCGCGGCGTCGAACGCGAGGAAGGTGTTCGTGCACGAAGGATCCCAATCGCCCGCGCACCCCAATTCGCTCTGCAGACTGCCGGCGATGGTGACTGAAGCCGGCTGTACGAGCGGAGCGTTGTCGCTGATGGCGTGCGTCGCGTGATCGTAGGTGAAGGTGACGGCGCTTGGTGCGGAAAGAGTGAGCGCGATATTCGCGCCGTTCTGTGCACCGCCCGCACCGTAGTTCTCATCCCAGCTGTCGTTCAGCGCGATCTTGTACTCGTAGTTGCCTGCGGGCAGCGAGAACGTGGCGCGCCAGACGGCGCCGTCGAGCGTCAACTCCGTGGCAGCGCATTCGGGCTGCCAGTCGCCGGGACAGCCGAGCTCATCCTGCAGACTGCCGACGAGCGCGACGCCGGCGGGTGGGCCGGTGTGATCTGCACCGGCAGGCGTGCCGGTCAGAGCAGCGACGAGAAGAAAAAGAAAAGCAATCCGCAAACCAGGCTCGAGCGAGCCAGCCGCCATTCGCGCCGCCATGTTGTTGCCCCCACCTGCTGAACATTTCCTGTTCGCAACCGACATTTAAGACGGCGCGTGGAGGCGGTCAACGCTCTGCATTCGTATTCATGGAGAGCGACAGCGAAAGCGCCGGTGCGCCGCGTTCAGGGCGATGCGCGTCCGCCCCAACGCGCAGGTAGACGGCCTCTCAGGAAACGCTAGCCCGCGGAATCCAGCGGTGCAGAACATCATTCCCCGAAATCGCCATCTCGACCGAAGCGACTACGGTTCCCTTGTACCAACGATCGCCACGGCGCTCTTGACCAGAGTCTGCGCTCGGCGGGCCAACCACCGCCGTATCACGGTCCCGCTCCAAACGCGTAGTCGGGCGTCGGTGTCATAGCCATACGCCCGATATCGCCATGATGCAAACGAGCAGAACGCCGCTGTTCATCCATAGCATGAAACAAGCCAATGCTCCGACCTGTGCGCGGTGACCTTTGGCAATCGCAACCAATGCCGCGAGCAGGAATACATAGCCCCAAGTCAGGACTCCGATGATCTGGGTCGGTAGCTCCTGTGTCTCCGGCGTGTCGACGGCGTGATCCGCCCAAAAGGCGACGGCAAATAGCGGATAAACGATGAACACCACCGCCGAGCCGACGTAGAGAGTTCGCATCGGCCAAGTGCCGAGCCGCTTCGAGAGATACAGAGATCGGGCCGACCAAATGGCGAATCCCAACAACCCCGCGGTCACGTACCAGAGCCGCAGGGGCAGATCCATCCCCATAGTGATGACGCCGAGGGCTTTCCAAAGCGCGTCCGACACTGGCGCCTAACGGAGCTGAGCGCGGCGCGCGCCGTTGTATGAACTTGGCACTCTATCTCCCACGCGTGCGCTCCAGCGATTGGTCAGGGCGGCATCGACTCGACCCGCGATTCGCACTGCAGGCTTGCTACTTCGGGGCAAGGCCCATTTCCTCCAGTTGGAGAAGAATCGCCGTGCGCCGTGTTCTCTTGATCTCCTGCCAACGAACGTCCTCGATGGCTCCGATCAGTGCGTAGAGAAAGTTGAGGCTTGTTCCAGGTACTTTAGCTTTGAGCTCCGCATAGGTATCGAAAGGATCGCGTGCTCGCAGTTCCTCGATTGATTCGATTCCGATATCACGCAGCGCAGCCGAGCTCTTTGGACCCAAACCCTTGAGAGAGGCGACACTCACAGCTTCTTCTTCCTCGCCCTCGTCATTCCGTCTTTCGTGCAGCCCGAACTGCTCACGGGCGCGCGAAATCGATCCTTAGTCCAGTTGCTCGCGTGCCGATGCATGAAGCGCCTGCGCCATAAACTTCAACGAGGTCGGCGCAGTTTGAATCAGGAGTCGGTAACGGGTTGCAATGGGCGCCTTGACTGATTGCAGGGCCGCCAGTCACTTCAAGGCAGTACTCGCTTGTGATTTTGCATTGGGTGTTTGCCATCTTTGACCCGTCAGCTCGAGGTATCGAGTCGAAGCATGAGAATGTCGCAGCGTGTTTCTTGGCTTCCGCGACGTCACTCGTCGCTGACAGTGATGATTCTTGGTGGCCAGAACATCCAGTGGACACAAGGAGCGCAATGAAGATGAGGAATTTCATTCTTTCACCTATGAAAGCATTCACGCCATTGGCAGCCCAACGTCCGCGTTGAGCGACGCGCTGCCGACATTTCACTTTAGGCACGTTATCCATACCGCGTCCGCTCCGATGCCTAGTCAATGGCTAGTAGCCATGATCCCAAAGGTCGCGATCGACCATTGGTGTGATCCGTCCGTCAACTTCGACAAAAAAACCTTCCACTAGCACCTGCGACATGCCCAGCCAAAACTCGCGACGGATCTCCGCCACGACTGAGAGACGATCGTCCTCTCGCACTTCGGCCCAGGCCCCAAGTTCGAACTGCTTCCCGGATGGCACGAGTTTCGCGTTGAGCGGCCGGACGTGCCGCTTGCCAGCGCGACGAGCGCGCACACTGTCTTCCGTGCCCTCGGCGCGCTAACCAGCGACCTTTCACTGTCCGCTCCAACGCGTAGTCAGGCGACATGCGTCCTGATCCTCCGGTATCTGAACGCGATCACTCCGGCACCGATAGTGGCGCCTACTAAGACGATAGACACCAGCCACTTCGAGACCCAGGGTTCGTAGCTCAGTACGGACGCGGTGATAACGCCTGCGCTTGCTACGGCGCCAACGACATTTTTATACGACGGCGCGACGATTATCGGTAGCCCCACACAGAGGATGAGCATGCACAGGCCGCATGTGCCCACTGCTACCGACGTGTGAGTTGTGTACCACCAGTCTGAACATAGTCCCTGCGGGCGAGCCCCAAGATGGAAGCAGTCGAGATAGATTTCCACGAACAGGTAAGCGGCCAGAACGAAACCGGCGGCGGCGATAGCCGGAACCGCAAGCCAACGGAGTGCGCGGGATCTCATGCCGTCTAACGCCCGCGTTGAGCGGGACGCAACGCCTCCAGGCACTGTCGTGTCACTGTCCGCTCCAACACGTAGTTAGATGTCAGCGCACTCACAGATGCATACCCAACCATATTACGGTCTCAGTCGATGCACTCACGATCGGGTTGAGTACACGTGGCCAGAAGCGACCCTGGCGCATCTCAAAAGCTGCGCGATCATGATGGTGCTGCTCGTCCGCGTGGATTGCTACCACAGTGGAATATGCATCTGGATCTGAATCGCGCAGATACGCGAGCTGCGCCGCCAAATGCCTCAATACGACGCGCTCAACTGCAACAGTGGTGGCCGCGATGGCGGATGGCCCACACAGACCCGTTAGCAGGCCCAGCACAAATCCACCGAGCCCGCATAGACCGAAGCTACGGCAACGACGTATCGAGCGTTGAGACAGCTGATCAGCGAATAGCCGGCGGTGATTCCGTTCGTGCTCGAGGAACTCGCGAAGCTCCACTCTAAGCTTCGGCCAAAAGAGCTGCGATACGAGCAGCTGCCCGCGATATATTTGAACGGCTCCATGCTCACCCGCGTGGTCGACCTTGAGTATACGGTCGGCGAGCGTCTCGCCGCGGTTCAGTCGGGCTGCGAGTTCCATGCTGACGGCTAACTTCCGCGTTGAGCGGCGCGGGCACGCCGATTTGGGCTTGGCACTTTATCTTCCACGCGTCCGCTCCAGCGATTTGTTAGCGCCGAATGTCGAAATAGAACGCGGCCATGCGCTTGCATCAACGGCTCGACAACCTTCCGACCTTCCTTCAGCAGTCTTGCCGCTTCGTTTTCCATGATGAGTTCTAACGTTGCCACTGAGCGGCCGAGCAAGCGGGCGAAGCGCGCTTGCGAAGGTCCGTCTCGAATGGCGGATTAGGAGTCTGCCGCGCCATTGGGAAGACGCCGAACATTCTGTGCCCAGAACTGCAAACCACATGGATCTACGCCGCCGACTCGAACAGGCAGAATGTAATGTGCTGCTGAGGGGCACTGCGATGTGTCTTGGATTTGGAGTCTTATCGAGCTCGGAACATCGCCGCTTCCCACATACAGCTGCTCCACACCTTCGAACCGAAGTACCGCATAGTCTGTATGTGTTGACAACTCGATTTCGAGAGTGGCAAGTGCTCCCCTTTCTGTCCACACGAACCTCAACTTGCGTAAATCATATTTCGATGCACCTGGCAGGACAGCATGCTCAGGTGCTTCTCGAACCTGCAGTGCGACAACCGTGTCCAAGAAGACTCCTAACGCTCGCGTTGAGCGACGCTCTGCTGGGTTGTGGATGCTGGCACTTTATCTCTCCCGCGCTCGCTCCAACGCGTAGTTAGACGGCGTACGTTCAAGCAATGCCCTGCTCATAGCCGTCTACGTCTAGCAAGTGGCAGTCTTCATTCAGCACGCCACGAAGGCACTGCCAGTGCACGAAAAACTGCTGACCGTCACCATCGGCCAAGGCGAGTTGTACGCTGACGCGTTGGCCTTCTGCACACGTTTCTGCACAGATAGCGCACTGAGTCTTCATCTCTTCGCCCAGCAATTGCGGCATACGTACGACAACCCTCGCCGTCTAACGCTGCAGTTGAGAGGCGGCGCGCCGCGCTGTCCAGCGCGCAGCAAGGGCATAATGAAATGGCGCGCTTGCTGCGCGCACGTACCGACGGATCACCGTCCGCTCCAACTGCTTGTTAGGCGTCACCCGCGTCACTGAGAACCCACTCGTTCGGCATCTTGGCGACATAAAGTATTTGAGAGGCTCCGATGCTTGGAAAGAACTTGAAGGAATACAGTAACGGTCTGGTTCGCAAGCCGATATCGATGCGCACAAGCCCACAAGACTGACCACCGCTGAGCCAATACGCGGCGCCTAGCAATGAGAGGGTGTCCGCGTTCCCCTTAGCTTCCTGAAGATGAAAGTCATCGATTGCCCAGAAGGAATATGGATTGCCTCGCGGCAGCGATGAGAAGAACTTCATCAAGCACGATTCGAAGCAATGCGCGACTTCGCGCTCGAGCGCGCGCTCTGGGATTAGCTCAATAGCTCGCCTCTCGAACTCCTCCGTGGTGCTGGTTAGCGCGGGCACAGACATGCGCACGATGTGACGCCTAACGCCCGGTGTCAGCGGCGCGCAGGCAAGATGGTGGCAAGGCACGGCGCCGCTTCACGCGGGTTCGCTGCACGCCGAAGTTAGACCGCATCGCTTGATGCGCAGGACCTTGTCATCCGCGTCCGTTTCCTTCATGCACCCTTTGATATCTGGCAGTAGCAGTAGGTGAACTGCTGTGTGGAACCCATAGGGGTGTGGTGTAGCTCGGTGTGATGCCTTACCAAGTGGAAGTCCGAGCCGAATTCGTCGTGAAGCGCCTCCGGACCATAGCGCATGACGTCCAGGCCGCTGCATTTGGTTGGGCCCTCGGGGCCAAAGGTCGCGACGATCACATGCCCGCCAGGTTTGACGGCCCGCGCGACTTGGCGCACGTAGGCAGCGCGATCGGCAGAATCCGTAAGGAAGTGGAAGACAGCTCGGTCGTGCCACAGATCGTATTGTTGAGGCGGAAATGGGAAGGTGCGCACATCGCCGCACAGCCAGTTGACGCGTGACACGTCTGCGCCAAGCCTGGCTCTTGCAACGTCGAGAGCGGTAGTCGATAGATCCAATGCGTCGAGGTCTCGATAACCGCGCACTAGTAGATCATCCACGAGCGTCGACTCGCCAGCACCAACATCGATGATGCGGGCATTCCGGCTCGGCACTGCGTGCTCGATAAGCTGGAGCGATACTTCCAGGTGCGGCCGATACCAACTCACTTCGGTGGGGCGCTTGGTTTGATAGACGCTCTCCCAGTGCTGCTTTGGCTCTGCCATGGTTGTTTCCTCACCATTCCCAGTGCGGTCTAAGGTCCGCGTTGAGCGGCGCGCTGATGTGAATTGGATGCTGGCATCTTATCCCTCCCGCGTTCGCTCTAACGCGCTGTCAGCCATCATCACCCAGACGCTCGATCTCTTTCATATATGGCTCAATCGCATCCCTTCGCCAACTGGGTTCGAGCGTTGCGACGCGTAGAAACAATTCCTTCGCTTGCTCGTACTGCCTACCCTGAAAATGCGCGACCGCGAGATACCAAAGTGCGTCAATACTATCGGGGTTCTTTTCTAGTCTCTTTGCGCAGTGTGACCTCAGCCCTTCGTACTCGCGACTCCGTAGAAGGTCCGATGCCACATCGCGAAAGCGCTCGCTTCTGGAGGTCCGCAGCACCACCAATAGACGCCCCGCGAACCAAATGACCAGCGTCGCGGCGATGACGCCAACCATGACTTTGATGGTCTCGAGATGCGCTCCAATTTCTCGCAGCTCCGCCAACAAGCTGGCGTCTGTTTCCATGATGGCTAACGGTTGAGCTGAGCGGCGCGCATGTCGGCGCATGAGCTTGGCACTTTATCTCTCACGCGTCCGCTCCAGCGAGGTGTTAGGCGACTGCACGTTAGTCACTTCGGCGCGAGGCCTCCGGAAACCAGAATGATGACTTCACACAGTCTGGGGACATCGAGTGAGCAAGACCAACCGGACGATACTCTGACCAGGATCCATAGGTATCGCCGATCGAACCAACCGGTCGCCAGGAACCTGTCGCGACAACTAAGGCGACAAATCCGCAGCCCATCACAACCCCGGTCAAGCCCAAGACGGCGACGCCAGCTTCCAGTTTAGAACCAGTGCGAATGCGTCTCGCGATCAGACGCGTAAGGAGCCACAACACGAGCGTGAGGGCAGCCAGATTGAGCAAATAGACGTGTGGCATTGCGCTGAACTCCATCGACGAAACGCCGGAATAGCGCAGGTATGGAAGCGGTATACCCAACCCCGCGTAGTCAGGACCGTCGACTTGGCTCATGCAGTAGGGCCTTGACCACGAAAGCGGCAAGAACACTGCAACGATCAGGGCGCCGCTCAATGCTAAGAGGATCGCTACGTGGCGACGTAGTATCGACATCAGTCGCCTAACGCCCGCATCAGCGGCGCGCTGCGGACGTTGGACTTCAGGCACTTTATCCCTCCCGCGTCCGCTACATGCGGTTGTTAGGCGGCTGGCGCGCTGAACCAAAATTTACTCTGCGTAGCACGTTATGCGCCCCCCAGACGGACGCATTCAAGCATCGCGTCCGAGCGTTGCCGCGTGCCGGCGGCCCTAAGGTTAGCCACGAAATGATCGAGCAGTCCCGGTTCCGTACGCAGGAACATTGTCGCCTCGCGCGCCACCTGATTCCCCTTGAACTCGAAGAAGTCGGATTGCTGTCGGGTACTTATGAACAGCGCCGTAGGTTTGTACCAGTGGAACCGAGCGACGAATGCACCGCCCGCGAACTCCGGGCCTGGAGTACCAGCTTCGAGATCGTGCAAGCCCCCGTGGATCTGTTGGCCGAATCGCTCCAGGGCGTTCGCTGCAGCCGAGAACCAATCCAAGGGCGCGTACGCCGAATTGACTGACGTCGATGCACCATCAAACACCTCGAACTGCAACTGCAGGGCGTCATCGTCGGACCACGTCGTCGAGATGCGAATGAAAGGGTTCACCGTGTCGCCTAACGCCGCGCTTCAGCCGCGCGAGGGTTTCCGAGCGTCGGCTGCCAGCGCTTGTTAGGCAGCATGCTCGTCCCTAGGAGGAAGGACAATGTCGCGAGCATACCTCGATTCCAATTCCCGAAGCCGGCGGTGCGGCTCTGACCACGGTGACACATCAAAGTGCGACGAGATCCTGTGCAGCAGTGCACGCTCGATTCCACCAGCCTCCGGGTCGAACCGCTGTGCCTCAAGCTCTGCAAGTGCTCGCTCCGGACTGTAGATGAGTTGCTCGAGGCTGAAGTAGCCAAAGCGACAGCCGAGGGCTAAGAACTCCGTCAACTTTCCGCCGACTATGACATTGGGCGTGTCGCACATCGCCACCGTCATCACGACAGGTGAGAAATCAGTGAACCCTCCGTCGACGGCCAGCAGACTGTAGTGCACGCCATTACCGCCCGTCGTGGCGAAAGACAGTGAGTTCACGGGCGTGCACCAGTACCCGCCGTTACGCGGAGGAGCAAACAGGATGAGTCCAACCGGTTCAAATGTTCCGTTCCAATCGGACTGGTCGTCCAAGGGATCTGCCCCGGCCAACTGCCAAAGCTGCCGGAGGGTGCTCGGAATCTGCTTTTCCATGCTGCCTAACGCCGCAGTTCTGCGGCGGCGCGCTGCCCTATGCTCCGCGCCGCGAGCGCATAATGAAATGACGCGCTTGCGGCGCGCATGCGTCGCGGTTGAACCGTCCGCTGCAACTGCTTGTTAGCCGTCAACGGCTTGCTCCAAATGCAAATGGAAGCCTGAGTCTGAGACCCGCAGGATATCTGGCGTCAGGTTGTACTCATCCTTCAGGAAAGAGTCGCGCGCATCCCGGAGGTTCTTTGCCTGATAATCTGGGTGCTGATCTTTGCTCCAGCAGATGAACCAATCACGACAGGGGATGGCTGCAAAGTGCTCAGTACCCAGCTGCGAAACCAAAGCCTGACGCACCACCGGCAACAGTATGCGAATGGCGGTAAAGTTATCGACGTCATCGGACAAGAATGCCTCGGCTCCACCCGGGGTCTTTCCCACGTGGAACTTCGGCATCGTCAAGGCGCCAAGATTGCTGAGCGCGGTCTCGTGCAGCTGCGAGGGAGTCAGCCCTAGCGCCTCGAACTCCTCGCGCATCAAGTACGAGTAGCCACCACCAGCTCTTACAACATAGCCGATGCGAATTCTGGACGGAAAACCCGTGTGGATTAGCTCCGGCATGTCCACGAGCCAATGCTGCGGAAAGAACTGCGGCAGCACGGAAAATGCAGCACCCGAACTCACGATGACGTCTCCATTGACGGCTAACGCCCGCGTTGAGCGGCCGGACGTACACGTGTCAGGCGCGCCAAGCGTGCACAATGTTTCGGGCACGCTTGGCGCGATAACAGCTGATGTATCACGGTCCGCTCCAACGCGTAGTTAGCCGTCATACCTCCTCCCACGCCACGGACTTGGGGAGATCGTTGACGGCGAAGAACTCCCGCGCAGCTTTGATGCCATCCGGCATAGGAATCACATTTCGACGCGCGAATTCGGTGTGGTGTTCGAACAGCAGAAAGCACGTGAAGACCGGATCGATGCTCTCCGCCTTTCCGCGACTGACGTAGTAAGGGGGATTGCCATGGCCGTAGACGAATGAAAGTACAGTCTCTTCGCTACCTACAACGATAGATGAGACGTTACCTCCTGGTACCTCCAGGTTAATTAAGCCGAGGTGGCCGCGCCGGTTGGACTCTTCGACACCAACAGCAACGGCGTCCATGAGTTCTTCCTCCGACCGGACGCCCAAGGCCGGCTGATCCTCCTGGATGGCGACGCGAAGATCGCTCATGGCGGCTAACGACCAAGATCACCGGGCGGGCGGACCAACGCGAGTGATCGTTGAAAAACCGAAAACGTAGCCCGCTCCGGTGCATCGCCTCGTTATCCGGCGTTCGCGTTAGACGATTGAACGAGCAACTGGAACCCACCGTACGCCATGCGGTTTGCATCAAAACCTGAGTTGGATGAAGCGATCAACTCCGCCATCCTTGGGTCAGCCGCGACCTTCTCGTTCGCCAGATCACGTGCCTCACGAGAATCAAAGACCACCCATCCAAACATGATGGCTTCCTCCTGCGTTGCTGCTATGAGATCAGTGAATGAGCGCGTTCCCTCCAATTTCAAATCGTCACCGACATATTCCCAGTAGTGGAGTGCGCCATGTTCCTTCCAAATCTCTGCAGCCGCCTGGGCAATGCGCTTGTACTCGTTCAGGCGATCGCGCGGAATGGGAAGGACGAATCCGTCGATATAGTGGGCCATATCTGCTCCTATTGCGGTAACTGAATCTCGTGTTCTCAGCCGGACAACGTCCGCGTTGAGCGACGCGCTGCTGTCTCGTGGATGCTGGCACTCTATCCCTCTCGCGTTCGCTCCAACGCGCAGTTAGACCTATGTCGTCTTGAACACATACCATTCCGACGCCGCCCTCTCAACGTAGATGTAGCTGTTCGGATCGATTTCGGGCGGGCCAGAGCTCTTCGGTACGAAGACGATGCCGACGGTGTTGTCCAAGACGCCGCCGATCATTAGCGCGATCGTTCTCTCTCCGCCTTCGATCGACTGCAGGTGCAAGGCACGAGCTGCGGCATTTGCCTCGCGTTCGCGTCCCGCTCTCCAGAGATCGATGATTCTGGTGAGGGCTTCCCTATTTGAAACCACGAATGTCCTGAGCTTGTCATCGCTCATGAACATCAGTTGAAGGTTCTTGTATGTCCATTCCTCGTCTGGTGTTCGCGGAGATTTGCTAGCGAGCTCGCTCAGGAGGGTGCCAGGGATGCCCGTTAACGCGAGCGTTCTCACCGCTTCAAGCTTCCACTGCCCCTGGTCTTGCGTGAGATAGGCGTACCAGTCCTGACTTGAGGCGTCCCTCGCCAGAGTCACGCCGAACGCCGCGCGGCGCCCGCTCGTTGGTAGTGCGCGAATCGCAATTTGAGTATCCGGGGGTAGTGTTTCACCAAGCGTCGGTTGAGCAGAATGCGCGAGCATTTCCCCCGTGTAGTAGCCAGCCTTATCGGCGATGCCCGTTGGCCCAAAGAATGCTGAAATCGTTTCCTCTGCGCTCCGCTGCCCTGCCGCCGCGACGCCCCACATCAGGAGCACTAGCAAAGCACTTGCTCGAGCAAGCATAGGTCTAACTTCCGCGTTGAGCGACGCGCTGTTGTGTGATGGATGCTGGCACTTTAATTCTTCCCGCGCTCGCTCCAACGCGTTGTTAGCCCTTGCTCTGAGATAGCCCTGAAAGTGCTCTCGAGAGCGCCTCATACGTAAGTGCCGGTGGTTCTAGCGCCATTGCCGTCACGAGATGCCTTCGAGCTGTCTCAAGATCACCCTTCCTCTCCGCCGCTTTCGCCGATTCCGCAAGGTTCGCAAGTTCGCGCATATATGCGGTGGGCTTTCTGTTCGGGTCGTAGTGGTACTCGAGCTCGGGCTCGATTCGGAAGATCTTCGCTTGGATCTCAGTGACCTTCGCGATGGCCCCTACGAGCAACGCGACACAGCTCCGAACCTCTTCTGCTTCGGTCTTAGTGATCGCGACTGCGGCATCGTTCAAGTCGCGTGCGCAGCGATTCAGCAATCTATTCAAGGCGCCGAGATCGTCCATGTTGCGAGGGCTAACGCCGCAGTTGAGCGGCCGCGTGGCCACGCGTCCAGCGCGCCGCGTGCGCACATTGAAATGACGCACATGCGGCGCGCACGCGACGACGGATCACGGTCCGCTCCAACTGCTTGTTATGCGGCTGGCACAAGGTTCAGTCTTCAATCGGCGCGGCTCAGAAAATATCTAGGTCATGCCCGGTAACGACGTTTCCGCTGTACGTCTGTCGGATTTCCTCCAGCAACACCTCTTCCGGGTTCGGACGGCCCACACCGCCGGGGTTCGCCCGGTGGTAGAGGATCAACAGGCCGGGCCTCGCTCTCTTCGCGAGCTCGGCCAACTCATGGGACGAGGTGTGATGCTTCCGGCGGTATTCCTGATACTGCGGTGAGACGCCCGCATAAGTCATCATGCTGTAAGCCTCGTGGATCAGCACGTCGCAGCCGGCGCAGTTGTCGACGATGGTTTGACTCGGCGCCGCGTCGCCGGATATCACGATCGTGCGGTCCGGCGTCTCGAACCGGTAACCGAACGCCTGCGCCACGTCGCCGTGGTTGACCAAGAACGCTTTGACCGTCACGTTCTCGTCTTCGTAGACGATACCAGGGCCGATCTCGTGCGCGCGGACTTTGTACCCTTCCGCTTGATCCGGCACTCCTAGAACCCGCTTGTCTCTGCGCCGTATCCTGATGTCTTCCTGATAGGCCTCGAGTATGTTCTCGGTCATCTCCGTTAAACCCCTTGGGCCGTAGACTTCGAGCGGGCGGTTCCTGCCGACCGCCCACGGGGTGAGGATGAGGTCGGGGTAGCCCGCGGTGTGATCCGAATGCAGGTGGGTTACGAAGACCACCCGAAGGTTTACTACCGATAGTCCTTCTACACCCTTCTGGAACGCGGCTGCGGCCCGCCGCACAACCCCCGGGCCGAAGTCGATGAGGTACGGCGTGCCGTTGACGACAATTGCCGTGGCCGGGCCCGATCGGTCGGGGTCAGGGCTCGGGGTTCCCGTGCCAAGCAAAACGACTTGAGTCTTGACGGCCGCAGGCTTGTCCGTGGACTGTGGGAAGGCCGCCAACGGAGAAAAAAACAGCACGGCACTGACAGAGGCACTGGTGAGCGTTGAAAGTCGGACGTTCGACATAGCTGATTGCTCCCGACGTCTCTAGGAGCTACCGCAGAGACACCTGATATGGGGCTCCGACTGCTGGCCGAGTTTGCACTAGATTTCGAGGACACTCCTACCGACGATGATCCTGCCATCGACCGTTGCCGCATAACGTCCGCGTTGAGCGACGCGCTGCGTTGAATTGGATGCTGGCACTTTATCGCTCCCGCGCTCGCTCGAACGCGTAGTTAGACAGCGCCACCCGAAACGGTCCAAGTCCCACCGAAATCACTTGTTATCAACATGGGAACTTCGTTTCGCTTTGGGTCGATCACATTCATCTTCATGACTCCGGTACCGTCAGTATTGAAGTGAATCTCTTGGATTAGACGGTAGTTGCAACATTGCCAATTTGGAAGATCTGATTCAGCGTTCCACGTTTTCCAGATCTTCCCTCCATCCGTTGTCAGTGCGTAAGTCCACCCCATAAACACCACTACAAGATCATCCGAGAACCTTGAGACGTGCGCCTCCTCAAGCGGGACCGCGTCGTCGTGCCGAAAAGCAAGCACTTCCGCCCATTCTCGGCCACCGTCGCGGGAGGAGTAGAGCTTGTAGTTGGCACCAGGCACGAATCCCTCGCGCTCAGGAAAACGGTCGATGCGAATTGTCACATGGGTCCCGACATCAGTTCGCGATGCATCGATCGGATCTGACGCTCCGCACGAAGAGAGTCCGACTGACACTGCGACAACGGCGTACCGTGCCTTCATGCGCTGTCTAACGTCCGCGTTGAGCGACGCGCTGACAATTGGATGCTGGCACTTTATCCCTCCCGCGTTCGCTCCAACGCGCTGTTAGCAGGCATCCCGTGGGATCTTGGTTCCTTCACTATCCAAATGCCTTGCACGGCTCGAAAGAAGAAGCTTACGGCAGCGTAGGCGGCGAAGATTCCGATTGCCGCTATGGCTCGATCGGCAACGTTGGGGAGGACGACGATTCCAGCGACTACCATGCCGACAAAACCGATCCCGTTTCTGGCTTGGGTCCAGCGACTACGGCCATACGCTCGAATAACGTCGACAAAAGTTGACGCGGCGCGTAGATGAACCGCGGTAGCGCGATATGCTAGCAACCCGAGCAGAGCGTCCAGAATTCCTACGATCGAGCCCCCCAATAGGCCAGTGGGCTCTCGCAAATCCACAGCCCACATTACGCCAATGCTGAATGCGCTGCTCACGCCAAGGCCGAGGTTCGGCCATGGCCGGACGTACCAGTGCGGTCGGCTCATCGATGCCTGCTAACGCCGCAGTTGAGCGGCCGCGTGACCACGCGTCCAGCGACGCCGTATGACGGTCCGCTCCAACTGCTTGTTATGCGGCACGCAGCGCCTCCAACCTCTTGATGGTCTCGCCGAATTGATCCGTGACGAGCCCAACGGATGGGTGGTACCTGAACCCCGAGTGCTCGAGTGCTGCTGCCTCGAGCGCCTGTTGAGAATGAGCCTTGGCCGTGCCCGATTCACCTGCGGCGCCAGCGATTAGCGCGCGGGCGGTATGCCAGCGGAAGTGGTCAACCGGGAACATCAGACGAGACCTGTGGAGAAGCAGCAACTCGAGTGCTCGTGCGTAGTGCTCGCGAATGCCCCGCGCCGCCACCAAGTATGGAAACGCGATATATGCCTCAGTCTTGAGCTTCGGAAACGCTGACTCGCGTGCGAGAGCGTCCTCGTATGCGCCCAAGGCGTCGGCGACGCGATCGAGCGCAAGGTATGCCGTGGCCCTATCCACATGAGCCTGGGCATGATCGAAGTCGTTAGGCAGCTCGAAGTAGCGATCAAGCAATCTCAGCGCGACATCTGGGTGCGCACGAGCGAGCGTGCTTGCTTGGATACGCAAGTACTGCTCCTTGCGCCGGGCACGGCGGAGCTTTTCATCGAACGCTTGCTCGATGGATGCGTTCCAGGCGTTGTTGCGGAACCAATCAGCGCTCATCTTCGTGCCGCATAACGTCCGCGTTGAGCGGGCTGCGGCACGCCAGTTGTAGGCGCCGCGGGCGCTAAGCTTTCCCAGGCGCCCGCGGCGCCCACCTCCGAACCTATCACGGACCGCTCCAACGCATGGTTAGCTCGCAATCCTGCGCTGATTACACATGTCCAGAAAGTCGCGTGCTCCCTCTAACCAATCGTGTACGCGTACTGAACCGAACCCATCAGTCGTCAAGGTATGCCAGTACATGAACGCCGAGTAGCTGGTTCCGGTGATGCTCGACCAGGGAATAACCCGTGACTTTCGCCACGGGGAAAACGTATGAATATGGTCGTCGTCAAATTCGATGCGAGTTAGGAACAGCTCAGGAACCATGTAGCCCAAGAAAAGAGCGTCAAAGACAAGTACAAAAACCATGACATCAACGCCAGCACGTCCTTGAAGATAGGCGTGAATAATAAGGATAGGTAGGACCGCCCCCAATGCCAAAATAACTACACGAGGAACTCTGCCGTAGAGAAGGACCGACCGGTTGCCAAAACGCTTGGGTCGACGACTAGTACGAACGATGAACCAAGACAGGAGAGCCATCAAAGCTCCCCGACGAGTCCGCTAAGTACTGGTGACAAGTCCACGACAGTTTGCGAGCTAACGTCCGCGTTGAGCGAAGCGCGGCATCTCCGCCGCTGATCGAAGCCACGTTATTCGGATCTGCAACATCCTTTTATCCCTTCCGAAGCTACTGGCCGCGCTCTCGCTCCAACGCGTTGTTAGGTGCCGGCAAGTTGGTGATGTCTGTACCTAATAGGCTGACTTCCTTGAGCGTCGCTATGTGCAACGTGTGATTTCCCACAGCTATACAGCCAACAATATCTGACACCCCATTTGTTTCGGCTTGAACAATTATGACAGGGACATCCGCGCCGGTGGTTTCATCGCGCAGGAGCGCGTACTGAGGAATGTCGATATTGAGCGGTCGCCCCTCAGGCTTCCCGTTCGATTCAAGAAAGAAAGCAGCGTCGCCGGAATTGACGTCCTGTTTGGTTGCGGCACGCCCTTTGATGAAGCCGGTTGCCGGTAAAGGGGGCCACATCGTCAGAGTCTCCTTAGGCGAAGTTGCTACGGAGTATGAAAGCAGTGAGGACATCACGAATATCGACAACGTACGCATGACTCCGGTACCTACGCCCGCGTTGAGCGACGCGCTGATATGAATTGGATGCTGGCACTTTATCCCTCCCCGCGCTCGCTCCAACGCCTAGTTAGACCGTTAGCCTCAGTTGCTCCAACAGCGCTTCAAGCCGAGCGGCATTCTTCGGCATTTCGACCTGTCCCAGCCGCCAGCACATCCGCACGGTTCTTGCGAAGTTTGAATCTGCCCGCGCCTGCTGCGCTACCTTCGGGAAAATAGCGTCGAAATGCTCTTCCAGCAGATGTTCGATGACGCAGGTCGCAATCGCTGCCCTTACGTCTGGGTCGGAACTTCCGCCCCACCGCGACGCAAAGGCCCAGACCTCGTCCGGGTTCGCCGGGATGTACTCGCTGACTTCGATAATTGCTTGCCACCTGGCATCGAGCTCGCCGTCCGGTGCAGGGGCACCGGGTAGCAATGCTTCGGCAGCGGAGATGGCTTCCTGCACTGTCATTGCTACGGTCTAACGTCCGCGTTGAGCGACGCCCTGCGTTGAAATGGATGCTGGCACTTTATCCCTTCCGCGTTCGCTCCAACGCGCTGTTAGGCAGCATGTTCTACTACGTGCCTTCAGGCGCGTAGTTGCAGTGCCGCTCGAAGCTCTTCAGCGTCCGACTGTCGAACGTCAAGTCGACTGAGCATCGGCAGCACGGCGGTATCGGAAAGCTCCACCAATCCAGATCGTGAACCTGTGAAAATTCGGTTGTTGACGCGCGAGAGTCGTTGTTCAGTCCGGCCCCCGGCACGAGCTTCCCCTCTTTCTGGAGCTCTAAGACTCTCGCCCACACGACCCGCTTCGGTTCTCCGATAGTCAATCCGAGGTCGCCGTTGACGTAGGCTTGCGTCACTTGCCACGGCCAGGTGCCAAAATCAGTAAGGATCGACGCAAACACCAGGATCAGGAACATACCGACGACTGCCACCAACGCAAGTTTGATCGCGCGACCCATGCTTCCTAACGGTTGAGCTGAGCGGCGCGCGCGCCGATGTATGAGCTTGGCACTTTATCTATCACGCGTCCGCTCCAGCGATTTGTTAGGCGCATTCGAAGTCCGCCACTATCCAGATTCCTTGACAACCGGTGCACCGGCCGACGCACGTGGTCCACGTGTACAGGTCTTCCTTGGCCTTGCCTGTATCGTCGAAGCTTCCATCGAACAAATCCTGAGGGTACTCGAAGCGAACAAAGGTGTTGAAATTGACGCTTGAGCAATTTGCGCACCGGAAGTGAGTGGCTTCCCCCTCGGCACGACGAGTGCTAGAGCCGTGACCGAGCTCGGCGTCATAGCCATGCACATCTGTATCAAGCAGCCCACGCCGAACAGAGCATTTGGAGCATTCCACCTCTAGTGGGCTCAGGAAAATGTACCCGTCTTCGACAATAAGCTTGAAACCGTGAATCTGATGCGCATCCGATCCGCACTTGCACTTTATCCAGAATGCGGGGTTCAGCTCCTCACCGTGACCATCGAACCGAATGTCCGGAAACGTCACACTCATCGTTTCGAACCCAGCAATGTTTCTGGGGGGATGCGATTCGAAGTACTCAAGCATTTGAGCGGAGTCCATGGCGTGCGCCTAACGCCCGCGTTGAGCGACGCGCTGCGAAGCAATGAAGAAGAACACCACTCTATACTCGCCGCGTTCGCTCCAACGCGTAGTCAGGCGTCAGCGCCCTGCGACAGTGGGAAAAGTTGGAAGATACGGCCCGCTTCGCTCCAATTGGGATCGTGCGTCATCCGATACTCCCACTCTCTCGTACCATCATGTGAGGCAATCATTCGCTTCAAGGCCACGTCGGCAATGTCGGGGTCATGCACTTGAAAGTGGAGCTCCCGACGTTCGTTCCATGTGCTGCGCGCCACGAACACGGCGTTCTTCGCACCAAGTTCAGTGCGCCCACCGAGCACGGTATCTTCAATCCTGTCTCCTACCTTAAAGAGTAACGTGCTCTCATCGTGCGTTGGCATCCCATTGTCCCCAAGTTTCGTTGCCTCCAGGCACACCCAAAGGTGCCAAGGAAAGACCTCCGTGTGGCGGAACGTTAGGAGGGCATCGTTCACAACGATTACTTCTGGCAGGGCGCCTCGTGTGGCGCTGAACAACGTGTAGTGCGCCTCCGGCACCTCAACCTTCAGCCGACGCTCGTTCATCCTGATGCCTAACGCCGCAGTTGAGCGGCGGCGCGCTGCGCTGTCCAGCGCGCAGCAAGCGCATAATGAAATGCCGCGCTTACTGCGCGCACGCGACGACGGATCACCGTCCGCTCCAACTGCTTGTTAGGCGTCATGGCGCACCGCGGACAGAGCCGCGAAATACTGTTCCTTCGAGAAGGTGAAACCCTCGAACGCTGAGTAATCCCAAAAAGACGCTTTGGACGCAGGGCCGCGGTGAGGTTGCTCGAAATCTCGCCAAGTGACCGCATCACCCAAGACCTCGATTCTGCAAAGTAACGGCCAGCATCCGGGACAACCGCACTCGCAGTCCAACAACAGGGTTTTCGTTTCTGACTCGCCCCACTGTTGCGAGTGGATACCAACGTAGTACTCCCCAGGGTTGTCCGGCCTACCGATCGCGTTGTAGCCGCCAGCGAGACTCGGATGTCCCTCGTTTGCAGCCATCCGCGCTTCAACGTCGCGCATGATTTCGGCCAGCGAACGGCCGTCGACGCGAATGTTGACCATGAAGCCACCGGACGAAGCAGGTTCCTTGACGAACTCGATGACGTTCACATGACGCCTAACTTTATCTCTGTTGCACTTACGCCGGAGAATAATGCGTCAAACACGCCGGATAATCACCTCGCATTGGACTTAACTTTCTGATTCCCTTACCGGGCTACGCCGTTAGCTGGCGGGCGGACACAGGGATGTTATATGGCAGCACCCCGGTTGCTCGATGCGGTGCGCGAGCGCGTGCGCGCCAGGCACTACAGCTACCTTACCGAGAAGGCCTACCTGCACTGGACACGTCGTTTCATCCGCTTTCACGGCAGGCGCCATCCCCGCGAAATGGGCAAGGCGGAGCTCGAAGCGTTCCTGACATCGCTCGCGACCGAAGCACGAGTCTCCGCATCGACGCAGAACCAGGCGCTGGCGGCGCTGCTGTTTCTTTATCGCGAGGTGCTGGATCTGCCTTTTCCCTGGCTCGACCAGGTGGTGCGTGCCAAGCCGCGCGTCCGGGCTCCCGTCGTGCTGACACGCAGAGAAGTCTGGGCGTTGCTCGGTCGCCTCAACGGTGAGGCCTGGCTCATCGCCAGTCTGCTCTACAGCTCAGGTATGCGTCTGCTGGAGTGCCTGCAGACGCGCATCAAGGACGTCGATCTCGAATACCGCGCGATCACAGTACGGGACGGCAAAGGTCAAAAGGACCGCGTCGTGCCGCTGGCCGAAGTCCTGCTTGCGCATGTCGTCGCGCAGGTGGAGCGCACTCGGCTGCTGTTCGACGACGACCGGAACTGCGGACGGCCGGGTGTTTCGTTGCCGCACGCGCTCGGTCGCAAGTATCGCGACGCGTCGACGACTTGGCCGTGGCAATTTCTGTTTCCCGCGCCGGCTTTGTGTCGCGATCCCTACGGCTCCGGCTTGATCCGTCACCACCTGCATCCGCAACGCATCCAGCGAGCGGTGAAGGACGGGACGGGGCGCGGCGCGCCGCCATCGCAAAGCCCGTTTCACCGCACACGCTCAGACACAGCTTCGCGACGCACCTGCTCGAAACCGGCGCCGATATTCGTACGGTGCAGGAGCTGCTCGGACATTCCGACGTCAAGACGACGATGATCTATGCGCACGTACTCCAGCGCGGCGGAACGGGAACGCGCAGCCCCCTCGACACGCTGGACGGGGCGAGCCGGCTGCTTCCCGCCATTGGGCATCGCTGGCCACCGGCACGCTGAGCCCGTACGTTGAGCCCGTACGTTGAGCCGTACGTTTGAGCCGTACGTTTGAGCCGGCACGTCGATCTCCCCTGCCCGGTCCGCCCCCGTCGGTGCACACCGACGCGCCTGTGCTAGCATTTCGCCCCCGTCGCGGCCGGCTCGCACGCCGCCGAAAACTCAGGCCGAAAATCTCAGGAGACCGACGATGTCGACCGCCAAGGCCGTCAAGATCACCCCGCCCGCCGGCGGACAGAAGATCACGATCGCGAACGGCAAGCTGAACGTCCCCGATCAGCCCATCGTGCCCTTCATCGTGGGTGACGGCACGGGGCCCGACATCTGGCGCGCCAGCGTGCGCGTGCTCGACGCAGCGGTCGAGAAATCGTATGCCGGCAAGCGTCGCATCCACTGGATGGAGGTGTACGCGGGCCAGAAGTCGAACGACCTGCTCAACACCTGGCTGCCGGACGAAACCGTGCAGGCGTGCCGCGACTACCTCGTGTCGATCAAGGGGCCGCTCACCACACCGGTCGGCGGCGGCATCCGCTCGCTGAACGTCGCGCTGCGCCAGATGCTGGACCTCTACGTCTGCCTGCGCCCGGTTCGCTGGTTCAAGGGCGTTCCTTCGCCCGTGCGCTCGCCGGACAAGGTCGACATGGTGATCTTCCGCGAGAACACCGAGGACATCTACGCCGGCATCGAGTTCGAGGCGGGCTCTGACGACAACCGCAAGTTCCTCGCGGCCTTCAAGGAACAGTTTCCGAAGCAGTACGCGAAGATCCGTTTCCCGGAAACCTCCGGTATCGGCCTGAAGCCCGTGTCGCGCGACGGCAGCGAACGGCTGTTCCGTGCGACCGTGCAGTACGCGATCGCGAACAAGCGCAAGAGCATCACGATCGTGCACAAGGGCAACATCATGAAGTTCACGGAGGGCGCGTTCCGCAACTGGTGCTACGCGCTCGCCGAGAAAGAATTCGGCGCGCAGACGTACACCTGGGAACAGTGGGAGCGCACCAAGGCGGCCAAGGGCGAGAAGGAAGCGAACGCCGAACAGGATGCCGCGAAGAAGGACGGCCGCATCGTGATCAAGGACTCGATCGCCGACATCACGCTGCAGCAGGTGCTGACGCGCCCCGACGAGTTCGACGTGATCGCCACCATGAACCTCAACGGCGACTACCTTTCGGACGCGCTCGCCGCGCAGGTCGGCGGCATCGGCATCGCGCCAGGCGGCAACATCAACTATCTCACCGGCCACGCCGTGTTCGAGGCCACGCACGGCACTGCGCCGAAGTACGCGAACCTCGATCGCGTGAACCCGGGCTCGGTCATCCTCTCGGGCGAGATGATGCTGCGCTACATGGGCTGGACCGAAGCCGCGGACCTGATCATCACCGCGATGGACAAGGCCATCGGGCAGAAGACGGTGACCTACGACTTCGCGCGCATGATGGAAGGCGCGAAAGAGGTGAAGACGAGCGAGTTCGGGGACGCGCTGATCAGGAACATGGGGTAACCGTCGCCCTGCTCACTCGGCGCACGCGACCGCCTCGATTTCGACGAGCCAGTCGGGCGAGATCAGGCCTGCCACGAAGACGGTGGTGACGGCCGGCCGCACGCCGTCGAGCATTTCCCTGCGCACGTCCAGCAAGGCCGCCATGTCTTCGCGGCGTACGAGGTAGAAGGACATCTTGACTATGTCGGTCAGCGCCATGTTCGCTGCTGCGAGCACGGCGGAGAGGTTGAGCAGCGCCTGTCTGCACTGGCCGTGAAAGTCTGCGGGCAACTTGCCGTCCGGCGACTGACCGATCTGTCCCGATACGTGCAATACCCTCGCCCCCGCTCGGGTCTCGACGCCGTGCGAATAGATCCCCCGATACGGAGCCCCGACGGGGAACGGATCGTGACGAGTGGACAAGGGCATGGTTCGCTCCCCGTAGTTGGAATCAGGCTGCCGAGTCACGCGCGCGCCTTCGTACGTTTCCGCACGGGCGAGCCGAACAGAGCCGGTTGCGCACGCGCGTACAAGACCTTCCAGGCACCCGCACCGTCGAGCATACGGATCGGCAGCTTTGCCACCGCGGTGGGATCGTCGACGTTGCGCATGTTCACGCCCATCCGGTTGTAGGCGTCGCGCGGCTTGCGCTGCGTCCAATGCATGATGCAACCGCACTTCCTGCACCGACCGAAGCGCAGCACGCGATCGCCCGAGCTGTAGTACTCGATGGCGCGCGCCGCGCTCAGGAAGCGCACAGCCCTGGCCGGGAAATAGGCCCACAGCGCTCCATAGCGCCGGCACAGGGAACAGTTGCATGCCGTCAGCTTGCGGGGTGCCTGCGCGAGCTCGAGCTTGGCGGCACCGCAATGACAGGAGAGTTCGACCATCGCAGCCTTCCTTTCAGGTCCAGTCTCGCCGCTACCGTCTCCGCTCATCAAGCGCCCTTGCAAACCTTGATCGGCTCTGGTACCTTGCGTACACAAGGTAGTAACTCTAGCCAAGGTCTCAAGCGCCCGCTCGATGTCCACCGATCTCAAGTTTTTCGCCATCCGCAAGGGACTGCTGGAGTTCATCCTTCTCAAGATCATTTCGGGTGACAAGGTGTACGTCGCTGACATTCTCGGCCGGCTCGAGGGTACGGAGTTCGCCACCCAGGAAGGCACGCTCTACCCTCTTCTCAGCAAGATGCGCCGGGAGAACCTGGTCGATTACGAGTGGCAGGAATCCGAGGCGGGTCCGCCGCGCAAGTACTACCGCCTCACCGCCAAGGGTCGCACTCAGCTCACGGAGCTGAACGATTACTGGCGCGAGATCAACCGCACGGTCCAGCAACTGGAACGGTAAGAGAGCCATGAACAAAGTCGTCACCGTCAACCTCAACGGCCGGGCTTTCCAGGTCGAGGAACAAAGCTTCGAGGCGCTGCGCGCCTACCTCGACGAGGCCGCCCGCCTGCTCACGGACGATCCCGACTGCAAGGAGATCATGGCCGATCTCGAGCAGGCGATCGCCGACAAGGCAGCGCGCTTTCTCGGCTCCAGCAAGAACGTGATCACGCAGAGCGAGATGGACCGGATCCTGAAGGAAATGGGCCCGGTCGAGCCGGGCGCCGACGTGGCCGCGGGGACATCGGGCAATGCGGGCACGGGCCCATCGGGCGATGCGAACGCGCGAGCCACGGCAACGCCGCAGCGCGATCCGAACACGCCACGCCGCCTCTACCAGATCAACGAAGGCGCGTGGCTCGCGGGTGTCTGCAACGGCATCGGCGCGTACTTCGGCGTCGATCCGATGGTCGTGCGCCTCATCTTCGTGCTGCTGCTGTTCCTGAGCGGCGGCTTCTGGATCATCGCGTACCTGGTCCTCATGTTCGTGCTGCCGACGGCGAAGACGCCGGAGGAGCGCGCGGCGGCGCGCGGCCTGCCCTTCAATGCGCAGGAACTGGTCGACCAGGCCAAGCGCCACTACTCGGACCTCAAGGACGGCCACGATCGCTGGCGCGACAAGCGCCGGCGCGAACGCGAGCGCAAGTTCTGGCAAGCGAAGGAGCAACACGGCTACGAACCTCCGCGCCCTTTTGACGTGCCGCAATCCGGGTACGGCGCCCGGGTTGCGGCTGGCATCGTGTTGCCGTTGATCGGCATCGTTTCCGCCGTGCTCACCGTGGTATGGATCATCGCCATGCTCTCGCTGCTGACCACTGGCGAGATCCTCGGCTGGCACCTGCCCCTGGACGTTCCTCCCTGGACGGCCATCCTCGTCCTGGTCGCTGCCTACGCCGTCGTCGCCGTCCCCTTGCGCGCCATCCGCTACGCCTCCTTCGAATCGCTGGGCCGGCATCGCGGCTGGTTCGTGTTCTGGGACGGCGTGCTGTGGTTCGCGCTCGTGATCCTGGCCTGGTGGGTCGCTGCGAACTACATCCCCGGGGTGCGCGAATTCTTCCACGACCTGTTCCACCACACCGACTGGCGCGACATCCCGGTCGAGATCGGGCGCAGCCTGAGCGGCCTGTCGCGAATCTTCGGCTGAGGCCGGGCGCACCGGCGCGGCGAGTGACGCCGGCGCGGCGAGTTACGCCGCCGCGCGCAGTTACGCCATACTCGGCGCATGGATCAGCGCGCCCACGATTCGCTCGCCGCCCGCTCGGCGCGTGAGATCGCCCAGGCCTTCGCCGACTACAACACGGAGTTTCGCGCCATCACGCGGCGGGCGCCGCAGCGCTTCGAGAGCCGTGACTGGCGCGGCAGCCAGAAGGACGCGGTGGAGCGCATCGAGCTGTACGACCACTCCGTCAACGTCACGGTCACGCAGATGCGCGAGCGGCTCGGCGAGCGCGTGCACGACCGCGTGCTGTGGCACGACATCCGCACGCGCTTCGACGCGGTGATCGAGGCCCTGCCCGACCGCGAGTTCACCAAGACTTTTTTCAGCTCCATCACGCGACGCCTGTTCGGCACCGTCGGCGTCGCCCAGGACATCGAGTTCGTCGCGCTCGACCTCGACCCGCTCGGCAGCGTCACGACGCAGGTCGTCACCAACACCTACGTCAATCGCGGCTCGCTGCACCTGCTGTTCGAGGAAGCGCTGACCGACTTTCGCTTCCGCACGCCCTGGAAGGACTTCGACCGCAGCGTCGCGCACGTCGCCGGCGAGGTGCAGGCGCATTGCCAGCAGATCGGCGAGCGGCGCGCGGTGCAGCGGGTGGAAATCATCCGCCCGGTCTTCTACCAGATGACGCGCGCCTATCTCGTGGGACGCGTGCAGGGCCGCGACTGGACGCTGCCGCTGATCATCGCGCTCAAGAACAGCGACCGCGGCGTGCTGGTGGACGCCGTAATGATGGCCGAAGGCGATGTCAGCATCGTCTTCAGCTTCACGCGCTCGTACTTTCACGTGGACCTCGAGCGCGTCGGCGAAGCCGTGCTGTTCCTGAAGTCGATGCTGCCCAGGAAACCCGTGAGCGAGCTGTTCACGGTGCTGGGGCGCGCCAAGCAGGGCAAGACCGAGCGCTATCGCGAGCTGTTCCGCCACCTGCAGCAAACCAGCGACGCGTTCGTGCACGCGCCCGGCGAGCGCGGGCTGGTGATGGTGTGCTTCACGCTGCCCTCCTTCGACGTGGTGTTCAAGGTCATCCGCGATCGCTTCCCCTATCCCAAGAACATCCTGCGTTCGGAAGTGATGGCCAAGTACGAGATGGTGTTCAAGCACGACCGTGCCGGACGGCTGGTCGATGCGCAGGAGTTCCGGCGCCTGCGGTTGCCCCGTGCCCGCTTCGCGCCCGAGCTGCTCGCCGAGCTCACGAGCGAGACGGAGAGCTCCGTGCACATCGACGGCGAAGACCTGATCTTCGATCACATCTACATCGAGCGGCGCATGACGCCGCTCAACCTGTTCCTGCGCAACCAGCCGCCGGAGGTCGCGGAGAAGGCGGTCCTCGATTACGGCCAATGCATCCGTGACCTGGCGTACACGAACATCTTTGCCGGCGACCTCCTGCTCAAGAACTTCGGCGTCACACGCCACGGGCGCGTGATCTTCTACGACTACGACGAGCTGTGCCAGGTGACCGACTGCCGCTTCCGGGACATGCCGCAGGCCACCAACGACGAGGACGAGATGCGCGGCGAGGCCTGGTTCTACGTGGCCGACAACGACGTCTTCCCCGAGACCTTCATGTCGTTCCTGGGCTTCGAGGAAGGCCTCAAGCACGCATTCCTGCGCGTGCACGGCGAGGTCCTCACCGCCGAGTTCTGGCGCCACGTCCAGCAGCGCCACCAGGGCGGCGAGCTGATGGAAGTGCTGCCCTATCATCCGCATCGGGTGCGCGTCGCCAGCAGCTACTGAGCAGCCCAGCCGCATTGCACAAGGAACGTGACCGCGGGTTGGTTTGCGCGCCCGTGCTTTTGGAGTAGCATCCAACGCGAACCGCTAACGGGCCCGGCAGCACATAGAAGGCCCGCTGGTTCTTTCACCTCCGGCAGCAACGCGTAACAACTACGCCGGAGCGTGGCGACTCGACAGAGGGAGAGGGATATGTCCTCGTGGAGCTCGTGGCGCCTTCCGGCGCTCCTGATTTTCTGTTCGGCCTTCGTTGCCGCCTGCAGCAAGCAACCCCGTGCCGGAACCGTGCTGGACGAAGCCCAGCGCGCGGGACGCACGCTGGAGACCTTCCTGCCGGCGGACGAGGACTACTTCCGGGAGATGGACCGCGACCGCAACGGGGTCGTCGTCCTGAAGCCGGAGGAGATCGCCGGACGCAACACCTGGCTGGTGTGGACCGGCGGCAACGATCGCTTCTGGGACGCGATCGGCACAGCCAGCGGCGGTGCGCTCGATTTTCTCAAGACGCTGTCGTCGTGCCCGCCGCAACCGGGCGCCAAGTGCCACGTGCCGGTGAGCCGCGACGACCGCTGGAAACTCCTCGGGCTGGTGAACGAGCCGTGTTTCCGGCGCGCGTCGAAGCCGGATGCCTGGGGCCTGTGGCTCGACGAGCGCAAGCCGGGCTGCAAGCCCGATCCCTTCGAGAATGCGGACAAGTATCCCGGCGTCTCGCTGTGCGCCCTCGCGCGCACCTGCGACGGCCCCAAGGACCGTGCGGGTCTGCCGGCGGATGGCTCGTTCTACGGGCACGCGAGCGGCATCGTGGGTCTGCGCCTGTTCCCCAACCCGGCGTTCGATGCGGAAGCGAAAAAACGCTGGGACCCGCAGCGCTTCTACAGCGATCCGAGCTACTACTTCGCCAAGGACCTGGTCCGGCCGTACCGCGTCGGCATGTCGTGCGCTTTCTGCCACGTCGGCCCGAACCCGATCAACCCGCCGCCCGATCCCGAGAACCCGAAGTGGGAGCATCTCAGCTCGAACGTCGGCGCGCAGTATTTCTGGGTGGACCGGATCTTCGCGTGGGAAGGCGACCGCACCAGCTACGCGTTCCAGATGTTCCACACCTCGCGCCCCGGCGCGCTCGACACCTCGCTCGTCTCGACGGACAACATCAACAACCCGCGCACGATGAACGCGGTCTACGACCTCGGCCCGCGCCTGGGCCAGGCGTTGAAGTGGGGACGCGAGGAGCTGGCGCTGCGGGATCGCAAGACACTCTACGGCGGGAGCGCGGACAACAAGCAGTTCAACGACTTCACGCAGAGCGCCGATTTCACGCGCTACTTCCAGGCCGGCGGCGTCGACCAGCACCCGGTGTCGTGGTCGCCGCGCGTCCTCAAGGACGGCGCGGACTCGGTCGGTGCGCTCGGCGCGCTCAATCGCGTGTACCTCAACATCGGCCTGTTCAGCGAGGAATGGCTGCTGCATTTCAATCCGCTGATCGGCGGCAAGCCGACGACGCCCATCCGGATTGCCGACGCGCGCAAGAACTCCACGTACTGGCAGGCGACCGAGCAGCAGACGCTCAACCTCGCGAAGTTCTTCCTGCGGACGACGGCGCCACATCGCCTCGCCGACGCCCCGGGCGGCGACGCCTACCTGAACCACACGCCGGAACAGCTCCACCGCGGCAAGGTCGTGTTTGCCGAGCGCTGCGCGCGCTGCCATTCGAGCAAGCTGCCGGCTTTCGCGCGCCTCGACGAGGGCGGTGGATGCTCGGGCGAGAACTACCTGCAGTGCTGGAACGAGTACTGGGCGCGAAGCAAGACCGAGGAGTTCCGTGCGCAGATGCGAGGGATCGTACTGCGCGAGGACTTCCTCGAGGGCAACTACCTCTCGTCGGAGTTGCGGATTCCGGTGTCGCTGCTGCAAACCAACGCGTGCAGCCCGCTCGCCAGCAACGCGATCCGCGACAACATCTGGGACAACTTCTCGTCCGACACCTACAAGAGTCTGTCGCGGGTCAACGAGATCACGATTCACGATCCGCTCACAGGTTCTGCAAGCGCCTACCAGCCCGCGGGCGGCGGGCGCGGCTACACGCGGCCGGCATCGCTGATCAGCCTCTGGTCGACCGCGCCTTACCTGCTCAACAACACCGTTGGTGCGCTCGCTCCGAAAGGCTACGGTTACGAAAAGCCCTGTCCGGAGAATTCGGCCGGCTATTCGTGCAACCCGGTGCCAACCGTCGAGAAGCGCCTGGAAGCGTTCGACGACGGGATCAGAAAACTCCTGTCGCCCGAGCTACGCGATCACGACACGCTGATCGACGAGCACTTCCTGGTGCACGCCGCCGAGGGCGCCGACGGCCGCAGGCTGCCGGGCCTGATCGACCGCACCAGCGAACCGAGCTACCTGCGCGTTCCGGCCGGCTATCTCCCCGGGCGAATTCGCTTCCTGCAGGGGTTCACGGCGGCGCTCGCCCCCTGGCTCTTCGGCGAAGGCGGCGTCGAGATCGGGCCGATTCCCACCGGCACGCCGATCAATCTCATCGCGAACCTCGACCTGGTCGGCGATACCGGCGAGCGCAAGGACCTCAAGGCCGCCGTGCGCCTGTTGTGGAACCTCAAGAAGGGGCTCAAGCGCGCGCACGAAACCGTGCCGGAGAACCTGGCGAAAGAGCAGCCGGACGAATACGCGAAGCAACTGGACGAGGCGACGCGCGAGGAGCTGAGGAAGTTCGTTCCGGACCTGCTGAAGTTCAACAAGTGCCCGGACTTCATCGTGAACCGTGGGCACTACTTCGGCACCGGTTTCCTCGGCGAGAAAGGCGAAGACGGCCGCATCCACTACGAGCCGGCGCTGAGCGATGAGGACAAGGAAGCCCTGATCGCGTTCCTGAAAACGTTCTGACGGGAGAGCCGCCCATGGACGGCCAGCGAGAGAACCAGGAATACGAGTACGTCGTCGTGGGTTCGGGCGCGGGCGGCGGCACGGTGGCCGCACGCCTGGCCGAAGCCGGCCATCGCGTCGCCGTGCTCGAAGCGGGCGGCGACCCGCGCCTGCTCCCGGGCGGGAATGCGATGGACGCCGGCCGCAGGCTGCCCGACGACTACGACGTACCGTGCTTTCACGGCCTGTCGACGGAGAACGTCTCGCTCAAGTGGGACTACTTCGTGCGCCACTACGCCAACACCGCGCAGCAGAAGCTCAATCCCAAGTATTACGAGCGACTCGACGACGGCCGCAACGTCGATGGAATTCTCTATCCGCGCGCCGGCACGCTCGGCGGCTGCACCGCGCACAACGCGATGATCACGCTCTACCCGCACAACGCGGACTGGCAGCACATCCAGGACCTCACCGGCGATGCGAGGTGGAGCCCGGACAGCATGCGCCGCTACTTCGAGCGTCTCGAGAACTGCCGGCACAGGCCCCTCTACCGCTGGCTGAGCAAGCTCGGCATCTCGCCGACGCGCCATGGCTGGGACGGCTGGCTGCACACCGAGAAGGCGATTCCGGAAGCCGCGCTCAAGGACGCCAAGCTGATCAAGGTGGTGCTGGAATCGGTCGGCGAGATCATCGAAGAGGCGAAGCAACCGCTCGCACGCTTGCAGTGGTTGCTGCAGGGTGGCGGCGACCCCAACGACTGGCGGCTGGTGCGCCAGGATTCCGAGGGCATCCGCTACACGCCGCTCGCCAATCGCAACCATCGGCGCATGGGAACGCGCGAGCGCCTGCTCGAAGTCGCGCAGCGCTTCCCGGATCGCCTGCACATCCACCTCAACTGCCTCGCGACCCGGGTCATCTTCGACGAGCGCGCGCGGGCCGTCGGGGTCGAGTTCCTGAAGGGCGAGCGGCTGTACCGCGCCGCTTCACCGCCGCATGGCGGCGACGGCGCTCGCGGCGAGCTGCGTGCGTCGCGCGAAGTCATTCTCGCGGGCGGCGCCTTCAACACGCCGCAGCTCCTGATGCTGTCCGGCATCGGGCCGCGCCGGCACCTGGCCGAGCTCGGCATCGCGACACGCCTGGACCTGCCCGCGGTCGGAACCAACCTGCAGGATCGCTACGAGGTCGGCGTCGTCAACCGCATGAACTTCAGCGCATGGCACGTGCTCAAGGGCGCGCGCTTCGCTGCCGGCGACCCGTATTACGAGGAATGGAAGAAGGGTGGCAAGGGCGTGTACGCGACCAACGGCGCGGTGCTCGCGGTCGTGAAGCGCTCGATGCAGCACCGGCCGCTGCCGGACTTGTGCTGCTTCGCGCTCCTCGGTCTCTTCCGCGGATACTTCCCCGGCTACTCGGCCCTGTTTCCCCGGCACCTCAACTACCTCACCTGGGCGATCCTCAAGGCGCACACCAACAACCGCGCCGGCGAAGTCCGCCTGCGTTCACAGGATCCGCGCGACACGCCGCTGATCAACTTCCGCTACTTCAACGAGGGGACGCGCGACGGCGACGAGGACCTCGATTCCGTGGTCGCCGGCATCCGTTTCGTGCGCTGCCTGACTGCGGACCTGAAGAAGGAAGGCCTGATCGCGAAGGAAGAGGAGCCTGGCGACCACCTCGCGTCGGACGACGAGCTGCGCGAGTACGTGCGCAACCATGCCTGGGGGCATCACGCTTCGTGCACCTGTCCGATCGGGCGCACGCCCGCGGACAGTGTCGTCGACACCGAGTTGCGGGTGCACGGAACTTCGGGCCTGCGCATCGTGGACGCGTCGGTGTTTCCACGCATCCCCGGCTTCTTCATCGTGTCCGCGATCTACATGGTCGGCGAAAAAGCCGCCGACGACATCCTGCGAGAGGCGAGGAGGACAGCATGAGCGCCACCACTTCCATGACCTCGGCCACTTCCATGACCTCGGCCACTTCCATGACCTCGGCCACGTCCACGTCCACCGCCTCCCCCACCGCAAAGGCTCGCGCGTTCCTCGCGGCCTGCGTCACCCTGTTGCTCGCCGGACCGGCGGCGGCCGCAGATCACAACGATCCCAACGCGGTGAACTCCATTTATTGGGACATCAAGCTCGATCCCGCCGATCTGTACGACATGTTCGGCTTTCCCGTCAGCGGCCCGGGCGGCGAAGAGCGCGTGGCACTTGCCCTCACGTTCGCACCCCTGCCCGCAGTCGAAGGCGCGGGCCAGGAGGCTTTCGACACCGATCTCCTGTATCGCCTCATGCTCTATCCCGGGCCGCGAGTCGCACGCGACCGCGACGCCGAGAGCGGCCTGGAGGACCTGGTGAAGTACGCCTCAGCCGTGAAGGAGAAATACGCGCACAGCAAGCCCGCCGAGATCCGCGTGCGCGCCATCGGTGACGGCCGCGAGAGCGTGCGCATCGATTTCATCGGCTTTCGCGGCGGCCATGTCGCGCGCACCGCCGCGCTCGGTGCTCACAGGAGCATTCCCACCGAGCATGGCCGAATCGATGTCTTCGTCGGCAGGCGCGACGACGCCTTCTTCAACGACCTGCCGGGCTTTTTCCGCTCGATCAACTACGCGCCGCAGTTCTACCAGGTGCCGCACGCGATGACGGACATGCGTGAAATGCCGATCCCGAAGACGCTGCTCGAGCTCGAGGGCAACACGGCCTTCAATTTCGATCCCGCACGCCCCGATCACGGACAAGGGATGAAGGAGAAGCTGCCCCCCGACAACTTCGAGCCGATCGTCAACCGTTTCGCCAAGGACGCCGTCTACAACTTCGCCAGGGACGCTGATGGCGACTACCGCTTCGTCTACAGCGGCCGCGACGCGCAGGCCGGCTACAACGTCAACGCGATCGTCATCGAGCTGCCGCTCGCCTTGATCACTGCGGACGCGAAGCGTGATCGCGTCGTGAACGCCTGGGGTGAGAGCTGGGTGCTCAAGGCCTCCAGCAAGGTGGAGCTCATCCCCGACGAATCGAGGCCGTGGCACCGCAGGCTGTGGGAGTGGCTGAGCAACTGGTCCGAGGATGCCTTCACGGAGCAGTTGCAAGCGTACAAGCGCGTCGATACCGACGGCGTGCCGTTCGCGGACGCCGGGCTCAACGAACGCCTCGACGAGCGCCAGCTCGGCGCCGACAACGAGCTGCTGGCACTCGAGTTCGTGACCCGACTCGGCCATCTCGGCTGGGGCTTCGGCCCTTCGATCAGCGCTCTCGGCCTCGGCACCTGCTTCGACCACGACGACGCGACCGTTTCGAAGCACGAGACCTACGTGCTCGCGACGGCAGCGTTCCCGCGCGTGAAGAAATGCCTGTTCCAGGAGGTGAACATGCCCGACGACTCCTGGAACCCGAAGCGGCTCGCCATCCCGCTGAAGCGGCCGTTCGAGATCTTCATTCCCAACGTGTGCGCGATCGACATGGATACGACCGGCAGCTGGCCCTATGGCCGGCGGCTCGAGGACCAGGTGGCCAATCGGTTCCTCGCGATCTTCCTCGACATGCGTGCGGGTTGCGGCGGCAAGTGCAACGTCGAGACGCTGAGCCAGCAGACGCTCTGGGACGGCGTGAAAATCAAGCCCAGGACTTCGCCGAATCCGTTGCACAACGACGTCGCATTCCTGGACCGCTTCCCCTACCTCGCCGCGCCGCACGCCCGGTATTGAGCAGCGAACGTGAGTCGCGCGCTGCACCTGCTGGTCGCCGCGCTCGCCCTCCTCGCCTGTGGGCGGGCACAGGAGGTGCGCCGCAGTGCCTACGAGACGGATCTCGCGGAACTCGAAAACGCCATCCGGGAAATGTATACCGCGGCAGACCCTGGGGCAGACCCTGGGGTGAGTCGCCGTCCGCTCGACCAACCGGTGCGGGCGCGCCACGCGTTGCTGCTGCTCGATCGCTGGATGCTGACCAGTCGACCCGCACATCTCGAGGAAGCGCGCGCAGCGCTGGCACGAGAAACGCCTTTCCCTGGGCCGCTGCAGGCGCGGCTCCGCGAAATGGAACTGCGACTCGCGCTGAGCCTGCACCGTGTGGAGCGTGCCAGGGAGCTCCTGGGCGACAGCGATGCGCACTCGGCGGATCGCCGGAGGCGGGTTGGCGATCCAGCTGTCGCGGCCGAAATCGCTTTGTCCGACGGCCGGTATCGCGATGCGCGGACCGGCTTCGAAGCGGCCGTGCGCGCACGCGAAAGCTGGGAAGGACTTGCGCAGCTGGCGAACGTCGAGGCCATCCTCGGACGCTGGTCGGATGCACGGCTACTCTATCGCCAGGCGCAGGACCGGCTCACCGCGCGCCAGATGCGCCAATACGCGTGGCTCGAAGTGCAGCTCGGTGCGCTCGAGTTCCGCCTCGGTCGCTTTCAGGCGGCCCGCGATCACTACACGCGTGCCGATCGCGCCTACTCGGGATACTGGCTGGTGCGGGAGCATCTGGCGGAGCTGGACGCCGCGGAGGGAAATCTGCTCGCATCGATCGAGCGCTACCTGCGCGTTTCCGTCGCTACCGGGCGCCCGGAGATCGAGCAGGTCCTCGGCGAGTTGTATGCGCTGGCAGGCGATCCGGCTCAGGCGCGACTACGCCAGGCGCGCGCCCTCGCCGGCTATGGCGCCTCGGTCGCGCGCGGCGACGTGCACTACTTCCACCACCTCGCGGGTTTTCACAGCGACGTGAGCGGGAACTCGCGCGAAGCGCTGAAGTGGGCGCGCGCCGACCTGCTGGTACGCCAGCGCCACGAAGCTCACGACGCCTTGGCCTGGGCTCTCTATCGCAGCGGGCACATCGGCGAGGCGGAGAAACACGTCGCTCTCGCGCTGGCGAGCGGCGCGCGCGATGCGCACGTGTACGAACATGCGGCGGCGATCAGCTTCGCTGCCAAACGCGCAGTCCAGGGCCGGCGCTATCTGCTTCTCGCGGACGGCCTGAATCCGCGCCGCGCGGATTTCCACGCCCATCGCTGAGCAGCGTGCGGTCAGCGGAATGCAGTCGCCCGAGTGGGATCTGCTAGCGCCACTTCTTCTCGGCGGTGAGCAGGTACTGCTTCGCTTCGATGAAGCCGATGTAGCTCGCGAGGAAGCGCAGGAACGGCCCGGAAAAGACGCCGTTGTGCCCCTCGATGAGCTCTTCGCTCACCGTCGCGACGAACGTCGGCTGGAACGGGGTTGCGCCCGCCAGCGGTACCAGCTCCACGTCGTCGAAGACCGTGCGCTGGGCGAAGTCGTATTGCTTGACCCGAGGCAGCAGCGCCCCGAGCTCGTCCGCTGTCGCGACCTCTGCCGGCAACGTGTCAGGTTGTGACTTGCGCGCCAGATTCTCTTTCCATTCGTACCACTCGCAGCTGCACTCCTCCTTGCGCCCGCCTTGCGAGCACGCCGCCTCCGGTTTGTGCTCCAGCGTGCGAGCGACCAGCCTGTCGTCCGGGTCGACCGGCTTCAGCCGGTGGGTGACCTGGTCGCCGACTTCGCCGTAGAAGCCGAGCGCGTTGCGCTCCATCGTTTTTTCGACGCGGTCTTTCTTGCGTGGCTTGCCTCCCAGGTACTCGCCGGCGATACGCCCCAGGCGAAACAGCGTATGCCGCGGCTTGTCGTTGTCGGCGGAAAACGTGACCAGCACGGGCGTCTGCGAGTCCGGGTAGGTGATGCCCCGGCCGAGGGCGTTGATCCGCTGATAGGCAGAGGCCTCGACCGCCGGATTGACGAGGATCACCAGGTCGCCGAGACCGTGGAACTGCTCCTGTTGTTCCTTCGGCGGCGAGGTGGGTGAGGAGTCGCGCAGATACCCCGGCGCACGACTGAGGTGCTCGAGCTGCTGCTCGAAGATCGCGGATACCGATCGCAGCACCGCCTGCCCGCCGAAGCTGTGGCCCAGCGTGACCAGGCCGAGGAAAGTCGCGTGTTCGCGGCTCTTCTGGTGCGTGCGGTAGACCTGATCGAGGCGCACGAAGAACTCGCGCATGTCGTTCTCGCCAACGCGCTCTGCGGCCGACTTGCGGCCCCAGAAGGTGCCGTAGTCGAGCAAGCCCGGGAGCGAGCGGCCGCGCCAGCCCATGTAGATGCCGACGATGCGAAACTCGCTGCTGACCTTGAGATTGCTGCGCAACCCCGAGCGCGCGTTCGCGTACATCGGCTGCGACAGCTCCTTGCGCAGCTCCGTCAGCGTGGCCTTGAAACCCTCGACGTTGCCGTCGCAACAGCGCGCGGAGTGGTGCCAGCCGTGCACGAATACCAGCACGAAGGTGTCCATCTGGCGCGCCGAACGCTCGACCAGGTCGATGGCCTCGTCAGCCCGCTTGCGATTCCAGAACCAGCCCTCGTCGTCCGATTCGACGAAGCGCAGCACGTAGTCCGGCGTTTCGACCTGCGAGGCGTCTTCCCGGTGCGGCTTGTGCTCGTAGCTGGCGCATCCTGCGAGCGCCAGCGCGAGAAGCGCGAGCGCCAGCGCCAAACCCCGGCCGCGCAGCTCATTGACTCCTTTCATCTGACTTCTCCCAGTGCGGCTCGCTGTTCTACTTCCCGCCAGCGGAGGCCTTCGTCGCCGCGTCGATGTCCGCGATCCGGCTGGCCAGCCCGGTCACGAACTTTTCGATGTCCGACGCCGGCGCAGCACTCGGCGGCGCAGCACTCGCCGGCGCAGCACTCGCCGGGGGAGCCCCGCCGGACGCGCTCACGCCACGGCACAGCATGTTGACGATGAACTCGCCGAGCGCGCGGTAACTTTCGAACTGCGACTCGCTGAACCACTGATCGCTGGTGGGCTGGTGCGGGAAGTTGCTGTCCTGGCGCCAGTAACTGTACACGTCGTACGGAATCGGTGAATCGGGCAAAGCTGCCACGGTCGGCTTGATGTAGACGATCGTGCCGGGCTGCGCGCCAGCGTCGATCCTGCCGTAGTCGATCTCAGCGACCGCGCAATAGATGCCCGGTCCCGACGAGTCCTTGCCCGGCGCCGTCGCATCGTCGCGCCGGCCGATGAGGATCTTGTGCTTGAAAGTGATCGGCACGCCGAAGTCGATGCGCACCTTGCGGATGGCGTTGCCGAGATCCTCGAAGGCGAAGTTCTCGTCCTGGCCTGCGTCGCTGACCAGCACGTGGCGACAGCGACGCAGCACGACCTCGTACAGGCCGAGATTGTCGAAGTGCCCGCCGTCCGAGAGGCTGACGTAGCGGCCGCTGCGGTTGGTGCGCCCGAGCAGCTCGTTGAGGAGCGGCCGCAGTGCCTGCCCCGGACCCGGACGCCGGTAGAAGTCCTCGCCCGTCTCGTTCGTGTTGCCGAGCCACACGCCGAGGCGCACGTTGAGCAGTGTCATCAGGAAGCTCAGCGCGGGCGAGCTCGAATAGCCCATGTTCGGGCTGGCGGCCGCGCCTGAGATCGAAATCGCCGTACCGACCGAAATTCCGCCGCGCGGTCCCGCGTAGTCGTACGTGGGCCGATAGCCGCCGAGGTAGTTGCCGCAGAAGAACGGCGTCATCGAAAACGACTCGGCCTTGCGCTCCTGCCACGCCAGGTCTTCCCGTCCTTCGGTGAGATTCAGCGTCGTATTGATGATCGGCAGCGGGCGCGTCGCCTGACCCGGCACCCACAGCTGGTACAACTTGCAGTTGTCGCGCGGATCGAAGCCGGTGAACGGATCCGGGCGGCGGCCGGGCTGCAGCTCCTCCAGGGGAGCGCTCGCGTTTGAATTCGCGTTCGCGTTTGAGCTCGCGTTGGTGTTCGAGTTCGGACTCGGGGGCCCGTAGATCCTGATGTTGGACGCGCCCAGGTAGGCACGCACCAGGCGATTGCGATACATCGCGTGCAGCGAGAAACGGTTGACGTTGACGAACGTGCCCGCCAGTCCCGCGAGCAGCAACAGCGAGAAGGACATGCCGATGGTGAACCAGCCGAGCTGCCAGGCCAGGCGCTGCGGAACACCGTGCGGATTCTGGCGGATGTCGAAGATGGCGGGGGCGCCGGTCAGCGCTTCGCCGAGCGCCATCGTCAGCCATCCGATCAGGACGATCACGGTGACGATGAAGATCGGCACCGCGAAACGCAGCCCCCACTTGGGCGCGGGCTTCGGCTGCTTCTGCTTCTTCTCTTCCTCATCGGTGGCCGGCACGTCCTCGCCCTTGGCGATCAGCGCCGCGATCATGCCTGCGATGCCACCCATGCCGCTGACGCTCGTCAACAGCAACTGCCTCACCTCGTCGAAGCGCTCGAGGAGGTAGCCGCTGAGGAACACGATTCCCGTGACGACGAGCCAGGTGGTCACCATCAAGAGGAGCCAGCCGGACAATCTCGCCCACCACTCACGGTCCGCATCTTCCGTGGAACCTGCAGTCGCCTGGCCTCTCCCCGCTTTTCCTTCGATCGCGCTCGTCATGCCCACGAATAGCGTTCGCGACACGAGGTACAGAGCGAGGAGCAACGGTGTCGCCAGCATCACGAACAGGGCCGGGCGCTCGTGCAGGTCGGCGAGCCAGTTGACCACCATTGCGACCAGCAGCGGTGCCGCGACGAGGCCGGACAGGGCCAGTGCGGGACCTTCGATCCACCAGCGGCGATACGCCGTGTCCGGTTGCCTCTCGCAAAAGAGACGATCGACGATCATGCTCAAGATCCAGCCCACGAGCGGAATCACCACGCACCAGAGGAGCGAGAACAGCACCAGCATGCCTTGCTGGTCGCTGGTGATCGCACTCGGCGTGTGCAGCCAGGGCAGCTGCAGCTCCAGCGCGGCCCACGCGAGCAAGGTTGCCGCGATCCAGATCGGAATGGCGCAGACGATGACGAAGAATGCTTCGGACTGGCCCAGGCGCGTCTGCGCGCGCCGGAAAACGTGCACGGTGATGCTGGCCAGCAGTTCGAGAACGAGGGCGCTGACGAGCAGCCACCTTCCCAGCGAACTGCCGTAGCCCGAGCTCTTGACGAAAACGAGGAAGGCCAGCGGCAGCGCGATCGCCGAAGCGATCAGTGGCACGATCACCAGCCAGTTGAGAATGATGTTGCGAATGACGATCGCAGCTGCGGCCCAGGTATCTCCCGAGAACAGACCGAGACGCGGTGTGAGGTAGTTGCTGAACTTGCGCAGGTTGCGTACCGGCTCGGGCTCAGGATGCACCGGATCGCGGCTGCTGGTTCCGAGCTTCCGCAGTACGGACTCCGCCGCAGCATTGCCGCTTCCCTGCCCGGCCGGCTCGCGCGCCATCCACGTCCGCAGCCAGCTCGCGATATAGCCGCCGCCGGAAACGCTGGAGAGATAATCGAACTGACCGAGCAGCTTGTTTGCGGCGAGCGCCTGCAACACGCCGAGATTGAACGTGGCGCTGCGAATTCCGCCGCCGGACAGACACAGGGCGTTCAGGCCGCCACCCTCGCCCTTCACCGAGGAGTTCTGATGGATCGTGCTGTAGATCTGGCCCAGATTGGCGGCCCGTGTCTCCTCGTGCCTGCGGCAATCGATGTCGCTGTGCGTCGCGCTGGCGGGGAAGAGCCAGGAGATCTTGCGCCACAGCCAGCGCCACGTGCCGCCGGTGTCGGGCAGCAGCATCGGTTGCGTCACCTGCACGCTGGTCAGCCAGCTCGGACGCAGGTAGCGCAACTCGTGTTTCAGGACTTCATTGAGCGAGTACGGCTCGCGGCGCTCGCCGGGAACGAAGTCGGGACGCTTGTCGGGATCGAAGCGGACGAGGGTCATGGCTGCCTCCCTGCGCGGCCTGCTGACCGCTTGTTCTTCTGACGGGAGCCACCCTATGCCGCAGCGGACGGGTTGTCACGCTGCGGTGCGTACAACGAGCCGCGGACTACAGTTGCAAGATGAAGGCACGCACCGCGTCGGCGTGCGTGAGCAGCGTGCCCAGGCCGTTGGTGAGGCCGAGGCGCGCAAAGGCGGGGTTGCTGGAGAGATAGTCGACGTTCAGCAGGTCGGGATGCATGCACGCGATCGCGAGCTGCACCGAGGCATGCGTGAGGGCCGCGTGGTCGCAGAACTCGCCCGCCGTCTCGAAGCTGCGCCAGGCAGTGACGGCCGCCGCGACCTGCGGAGGCAGGCGCCAGTCACCGCTGATGCGGTGAGCGAAATCGCCTTCGTATTCGTCGAGCAGCACCGCGAAGCTGCGCCCGTCGAGACGTGTACGGCTGGCCGATTCGTAGCGGCTCAGCGCGCGCACCACGGCGGCGCGCCCGACGGCGTGGAGCAAGCCGCACAGGTAGGCGACGTCGGCATCCTGCCCGCGCGATTCGGCGATGAGGCGCGCCCAGGCGGCGGCCCCGATCGACTCGCGCCAGAGCTCCTCGACTTCCTTCTCGTGACCCGGCGCCGTGAACACCTGGCCACGGATCGCGAGCGCGACGGCCAGGTTCTGAACTTCTTCCATGCCCAGCCAGGTCACGGCCTGCTGGAGCGAGGACAGCGGCGAACGCGCGCGGTACAGGGCCGAGTTCGCGACGCGCATGAGGTGCCCGGCGAGCGTCGGGTCGCGGCCGATCAGCTCGGCGAGATCCGTAGCGTCGCTCTTGGCATCGAAAGCCAGGCTGACGATGCGGGCAGCGACCTGCGGCATCGGCAGCAGCTCGATGCCCCCTTCGCGCAAAGCGGCGTCCAGCGCGTTCTGGACCGCTGATCCGCCCCCTGCGACTGGGCCGGTCTGGTCGGTGCGGCTGGCGACATTGGAATTCATGGCGGTGGGCGGGTCCGGCAAGGGGTCCACCGGCTACTTCGGCCGCTCCCACCGAAAATTGAGGGCCTGAGCGGTCATTTCTTGACGACTCTTGACGACTCTTGACGACGTTCGCGATACCGGTCGGGATTGTGTGACCCCTGAGCCAAACCCCTAGGTGTTCCCCGCTCAGGGATTTCCCCAAGCGGCCGGGCTCAGGGCGCCTCGCTGGCTTCGAGCGCCCGGGCCAGGTCGGCGATGAGGTCGTCGCAGTCCTCGATCCCGATCGACAGGCGCACGGTTCCGTCGGTGATTCCCGACATCAGCACCTGATCGGCGGTGAGGTCGCGCGAGCGCAGCATCTGCGGGGCCATGGCGAGGGAGTCTGTCGATCCGAGGCTGGCGGTGAGCGCGAAGAATTGGAGCGTATCTGCGAACCTGCGCCCGGCTTCGGGCCCGCCGCGCAGGTCGAAGCTCACGATGCTGCCAAAATCCTTCATCTGGCCACGCGCGAGCGCATGCCCCGGATGGGTGGGCAGCCCCGGGTAGTGCACGCGGGTCACAGCGCGATGACCGGCAAGGAACTCCGCGATCCGTGAAGCGTTGGCGCACTGCTCGCGGCAGCGCAGGAAGTAGGTCTTGAGCCCGCGCAGGATGAGGAACGCCGCGTGCGGATCGAGGGTCGCGCCCAGGATCGTGAAGTCCGTGCGCATGCGCCGCAGCAGCTCGGTGCCGCCGATGACCGCTCCGCCCATGACGTCGCCGTGGCCCGAGGCGTACTTGGTCAGGCTGTGCACGAACACGTCGACCTCGAACTGCCCGTGGTTGTGCAGCCCCGCGAACGTGTTGTCGAGCACCGTGAGCGCGCCGTGGCGTCGCGCCATGGCCGCGATGCGGGCGATGTCCGCGACCTTGGTCACCGGGTTGGTCGGGCACTCGAAGATCACGAGGCGCGTCGGCGTGCGCGCCAGCGCCTGCTCCATGCCGGCGTAGTCCTCGATCGACAGCATCGTGTGCGCGACGCCGAAGCGGCCGAGCAGCCGCTTGATGAGATAGCGCGTCGGACCGTAGGTCTCGACGAAGCACAGGACGTGATCGCCCTGCTTGAGCAGCGAAAAGAGGCAACCCGTCATCGCGGCGACGCCCGACCCGGCGGCGATCGCGTCCTCGCGGTCCTGCAGCTCGGCGGTCAGCAGCTCGAGCTCGCGCACGGTGGGGTTCGAGGCGCGCGAGTAGTAGAAGCCCGGCCGCTCGCCGCGAAAGCTGCGCTCGGTCTCTTCGACCGACTCGAACTCGAACTTCACCGACTGGTAGATCGGCGAGACCAGCGCCCGGTTGTCGGGCGGCAGCTCGATCTCCGGCGGGTGATTGACGCGCGTCGGTTTCTTCATGGCCGGCAGATTCCAGCACAGGGCGGGCGCAGGCACCAGCGATCGGCACCGGTAAGGTAGAATGCGCGCATTCCTTTCGAGGTCGACCATGGATTTTCGCCTTACCGAAGACCAGTTGATGATCCAGTCCGCGGCCCGCGAATTCGCGCAGAGCGAGATCGTGCCGGTGGCCGCCAGACACGATGCCAGCGGGGAGTTTCCCTCCGCCACGATTGCCAAGGCCGGCGAGCTCGGCTTCATGGGGGTGGAGGTGCCGCCGGAGTACGGTGGCGCCGGGCTCGACCCGCTCAGCTTCGTGGTGGTGATGGAGGAGATTGCCGCCGCCGACGCCGCCCACTCGACGATCGTGTCGGTGAACAACTCCCTCTACTGCAACGGTATCCTGCAGTTCGGCACCGAGCAGCAGAAGCGCGACTTCGTGCTGCCGGTCGCCTCGGGCAAGGCGGTCGGCTGCTACGGGCTCACCGAACCGCAGTCCGGATCGGACGCCGCGAGCATGCGCGTGCGCGCCGAGCTCGCGAAGGACGGCAAGCACTACGTCATCAACGGCAAGAAGTCCTGGATCACCTCGGGCCCGGTGGCGAAGTACATGGTGCTGTTCGCCAGCACCAATCCGCAGCTCAAGGCCAAGGGCGTGACGGCGTTCCTGATCGACGCGGACCGCAAGGGCTACGTGCGCGGCAAGACCGAACCGAAGCTCGGCATCCGTGCCTCGGCGACCTGCGAGATCGAGTTCACGGACTATCACTGCCCGGTCGAGCACCGGCTCGGCGCGGAAGGGGAAGGGTTCAACGTGGCCCTCACCGTCCTCGACGCCGGCCGCATCGGCATCGCGGCGCAGGCCGTCGGCATCGCGCGCGCCGCGTACGACGCGGCGGTACAGTACGCGCGCGAGCGGCGCGCGTTCGGTAGCGCGATCGGCTCCTTCCAGATGATCCAGGCAAAGCTCGCGGACATGAAGTGCCGGCTCGACGCGGCGCGCTTGCTGACGTACCGCGCGGCATGGAACAAGGAGCAGTGCAAGAAGACCGGCGCGCGCAACACGCTCGACGCCAGCATGGCCAAGCTCTACGCGTCGGAAACGGCGATGTTCGTCACGCACGCCGCGCTGCAGATCCACGGCGGGATGGGATACAGCAAAGAGATGCCGCTGGAGCGGTATTTCCGCGACGCAAAGATCACCGAGATCTACGAAGGCACCAGCGAAATCCAGCGCCTGGTGATCGCGCGCCAGGAGACCGGCATCCGCTGAAGGTACCGCTGCAGGTACCGGACTTCTGTTTAGTTATTCATGTTCGGCGCCTGCCGTGTGCCGAACATGAATAACTAAATAGAAGTCCGGTACCTCCGACGTACCTCCGTCAATAGGTTCGCACCTGCGCGAGCACGCGTTCGGTGCGATTGAGGAGGTTCTCCAGGTCGGTTTCGTCGATGCCGAGCTCGGCCACGCGCTGGTCCGCGAGGAGCGCCTCGCGCGCCAGATCGGAATCCTCGCCCAGCGAGTAGTGCGCGAAGCGGTGCGCCAGCCCGGTGATCGCCGCGTCGACGCGAAATTCCGCCGGGGCGCGCAGATCCTGCCAGTGCCGCACCACCGCCGCGATCGACGGCGGCAGACGCCAGCTGCGCACGACCAGCTCGCCCACGTCGCCCTCGAACTCCGTCACAATGGCCATGAGGTCGTCGTCCGGCAGCACGATGCGTTCACGGCGCGCGACGTCGGCGACGGCGCTGACCACGATCGGCCGGCCGATCTGGTGCAACAGCCCCTGCAGGTAGGCCGCGTCGGCGGGGTGCCGGCAGACGCCGGCAATCTCGCGCGCCCACAGCCCTGAAGCCACGGCTTCGCGCCACATCGACAGCAGCTGCGCCTTGTGGCCCGGCACGTTGAGAATCTTTCCCTGCATCGCCACGGTGAAGGCGATGTCGGCGACGGCGGAAAGGCCCAGCCAGGTGATGGCCTGGGGCAGGCCCGTGATCGGCGTTGCCGGCTGCTGCACGGCCATGGTCGCGACGCGCATGACGTGCGTCGCGAGCGACTGGTCGGCGATGATGAGACGCGTCAGGCGCGTGGTGTCGGCCTTTTCGCTGGAAGCGAGCGCGACGACGCGCGCCGCGATTTCGGGCAGCACGGGCACGTCGATTTCCTGGGACGCGACCAGGGGCCGCACCAGGCCGGCGACGACCTCGCGGTTGCTGGCCGGGTTGCTGGCGCCGCTCGTTGGCTGCGCACTCGGGCTGCTCGACATCGAAAAGATCCTTCTGCTCCCCGCGGGACCGTGGTGCGGGTGAGCCCAACTGTTGTCGGCCGCGGTCCGCAGAACTTGAGCGCGCCGCACAACGGGTTGCGAGCGCGGCGCCCGCAGTGTCTGCGCACCCGGTTGGCCGGGGATCAGCCTTTGAAGCCGCGCAAGCGCGCGGCGCCCTGCTCCAGGGTCTCGTCGCGCTTGGCGAAGCAGAAACGCAGCAGCCGCAGGCGCGGCGCCGAGCGATAGAACGGCGAGAGCGGAATCGCGGCCACGCCCGCCGTGCGAATCAGACGGTCGGCGAACGTGGCGTCGTCCTCGTCGGACAGGGCGCTGTAGTCGAGGAGCTGGAAGTACGTGCCGGGCGCGGGTGTGAAACGCCATGCGGAGCCTGCGAGCAGCCGGCAGAACGTGTCGCGTTTGCGAGTGAAGAACGCGCCGAGGCCCTGATAACTTTCCGGGTGCCCCTGCAGGTACGCGGCGATCGCGTGCTGCACGGGCGTGAACACCGCGAAGGTGTTGAACTGATGGACCTTGCGAAACTCGGTGGTGAGCGCGGGAGGCGCGACGCAGTAGCCCATCCGCCAGCCGGTGGCGTGGAAGGTCTTGCCGAACGAAAACACGGCGAAGCTGCGCTCGCGCAGTCGCGGATGAGCGAGCACCGATTCGTGCTGGCGGCCGTCGAGCACGAGGTGCTCGTAAACTTCGTCCGCCAGAACCATCGCGTCGCTGCCCGACAACACGCGTGCGAGCCCCTGCAATTCCGCGGCGCTCAGGACCGTGCAGGCGGGGTTGTGCGGGTTGTTGACGATGACCAGGCGCGTGCGCGGCGTGAGAGCGGCGGCCAGCGCATCGAGCGGCAGCGTGAAATCGGGAAGCGTGAGCGGAATGCGGAGGCACCTGCCGCCGACGAGCCGCACGGCGGGTTCATACGAATCGTAGGCCGGGTCGAAGGCGATGACCTCGTCGCCGGCGCCGACGCACGCCGCGATGGCGGAGAACAACGCCTCGGTGCCACCCACCGTTACGGTGACCTCGCGTTCCGGATCCACCTGCACGCCCTGCGTGCGCGCAATCTTGCCGGCGATCTCGGCACGCAGGTCGGGAACGCCGGTCATGGGCGCATACTGATTGCGCCCGCGGCGCGCGTGCTCCGCGAGCAGGTCGATCAGCACCGGATCGACGTCGTAGTCCGGAAATCCCTGCGCCAGATTGATGGCGCCCAGCTCCTGCGCGAGCTGCGACACCACCGTGAAGATCGTCGTGCCGACGTCGGGAAGCTTGCTGAGCATCAGGCGGCTCCCTACACCCACAAGCTCATTACGGTCTGAACCTGGCAGCGCGTCTGCGGATCGCCGTACCAGATGAACACCAGAATGGCGCCGATCACGACGTCGATGGCGATGTGTGCACGAAGCAGAAGAGAGTCACCAAACTCACTGTTCATTTGGAGCAGCGCGCTTTCGAGAGACGACGCAGACTGTCCACCAGCCTTGCGGTCCTTCACCTCTTGCTTGATGGCTTTCAGCACCTTCGTCGTTTCCTCTTTCGAGCTCTTCACCGTACACGCATTGACTATCGCATAGCCGACAAATGCCACAATGATCAGCAAACCGGGCAACCATTTGAGGTCGCTGTCCACCTTTGCGAGGGCTACCATTGCCGTCGTAGCAGCAACGGCCACCACGAACAGATAGTTCCAGTACTTCTGTACGAAGTCGCGGTTGGTACTGTAGAGGGTCACCGCGTTAGCCAGCGTGAATGCCTCGTTCGGCACAGGTGCATTCGATTGACCCCCAGAGCCGCCCGCTCGATCTTCTCCTTCATGGACGTCATGACACCTCCCTTCGTGTCGACTGGCATTCCCCTGGGACGGGAACGACTCCGGCTGGAAACCGCTTCACACTGCGTCTTGCGACGCGCTGTCAACCAAGGATTGGCGATCTCGCCGCGGCGATGGCCGCGCCGACGATGCCGGCGTGCGCGCGGAAGTGCGCGGGGACGATCTCGGCGCGGCTCTTCAGCAGGTGACCGAACGAGCCGAACTGCTCGGTGACGCCACCACCCAGGATGAACACGTCCGGCCAGAGCAGCGCGTGGTACGCGGCGAGCACTTCGTTCACGCGCTGCGCCCACGCAGGGAAGTCGAGATTCTCCGCGCTGCGCACGCGGCCCGACGCCAGGTGCTCGGCCTCCTTGCCCTGGATCTCGAGGTGCCCGAACTCGGTGTTCGGCACGAGGCGTCCGTCGATGAACACGGCGCTGCCGATGCCGGTGCCGAACGTCAGCATCATCACGACCCCGCGTCGCCCGCGGCCCGCCCCGAATTGCATCTCGGCGATGCCCGCCGCGTCCGCGTCGTTGAGGAACGTGGCATCGCGGCCCACCACCTTCTCGATCAGCAACTCCGCGTCCACGCCGATCCAGCTCTTGTCGATGTTCGCGGCGCTGCACACCTCACCGCTCTTGATCACGGTGGGGAACGCGACCCCGATCGGGCCACGCACGTCGAACTGGCTCACCAGTTCCTTGATCGCCTGCGCCATCGCGCCCGGCTTCGAGGGTTGCGGCGTCGCCACGCTCGCGGTGCCCGCGGCAATCTCACCGCGTTCCACGTCCACCGGCGCCGCCTTGATCGAGCTGCCCCCGACGTCGACTCCGAGAAGGATCACTTGCGCTCCGCGTCCTGCGTCATTCGTTCGCTGCCTGAGCCATCTGGACCTCGCGCTGGCGCGCGCGTTCCTGGCGCTGCATCCAGATCGCCGAGCCGACGATCATCACAGTGACCGCCAGCACCAGGATGGTCGCAAGGGCGTTGATCTCGGGGCTCACGCCCAGGCGCACCTTGGAGAAGATGAGCATCGGCAGCGTGGTGGAGCCAGGGCCGGACACGAAGCTCGAAATCACCAGATCGTCCCAGGACAAGGTGAACGCCAGCAGCCAGCCGGAAATGATCGCGGGCAGAATGATCGGCAGGGTGATCACGAAGAATACCTTGGCCGGCCGTGCGCCGAGATCCATGGCGGCTTCTTCGAGCGATTCGTCGAACGTCGCCAGGCGCGACTGCACCACCACCGTCACATAGGCCAGGGAAAACGTGATGTGCGCGATCGTGATCGTCGTCACGCCGCGGCCCGCCGGCCAGCCGAACGTGGCCTCCATCGCCACGAAGAGCAGCAGCAACGACAGGCCCGTGATCACTTCCGGCATGACCAGCGGTGCTGTCGTCATACCGGAGAGCAGCGTGCGGCCCCTGAAACGCCCGAAGCGCGCGAGCACCAGGCCCGCGAGAGTACCGAGAATGACGGCGCCGGTCGCGTTGAGCGCTGCGATCTGCAGACTGAGCTTCGCGGCCGTCAGCATCTGGTCGTTCTGCAGGAGCTCAACGTACCAGCGCGCGGAAAAGCCTGCCCACACCGTGACGAGCTTGCCGGCGTTGAACGAGAACACGATCATCAGCAGGATCGGCACGTACAGGAAGGCGAAGCCGAACACCAGCAAGCTGAGGACGAAATAGCCGCGGCGCTGCATCAGCGATGCGCTCCCATCTGGCGGCCCTGCACGTAGTTGAAGATCATGATCGGCGCGACCAGCAACACCAGCATCGCGATCGCCACGGCGCTCGCGACCGGCCAGTCGCGGTTCAGGAAGAACTCATCCCACAGCACGCGACCGATCATCAGCTGGTCCGGCCCGCCGAGCAGCGCCGGGATCACGAACTCGCCGACGGCGGGCACGAAAACCAGGAGCGAGCCGGCGAGGATGCCGCCGAACGACAGCGGCAAGGTGATGCGCAGGAACGCCTTCGCCGGCCGGCAGCCGAGGTCGGCGGCGGCCTCGAGCAGCGTGAGGTCCATCTTCTCGAGATTGGCGTACAGCGGCAGGACCATGAACGGCAGGTACGAATAGACGATGCCGAGGTAGATGGCGAAATCGGTCTGCAGCATCACCAGCGGCTGGTCGATGACCCCCAGGAACAGGAGCACGTCGTTGATCACGCCGTCGGTGCGCAGCATCGCGATCCAGGCGTACACGCGCAGCAGGAACGAGGTCCAGAACGGCAGGATCACCAGCATCACGAGCACGTTGCGCCAGGCGGCCGGAGCGCGCGCCATGCCGTAGGCCATCGGGTAGCCGATCAGCAGGCACAGGAGAGTCGAGAAGAACGCGATCTTCATGGAGTTGAGGTAGGCGCTGTAGTAGAGCCGGTCCTCGAACAGGAACATGAAATTCGCGAGGTTGAGCTTGATCGCGACGGCCTGCTCGCTCACCCACTGCCACAGCGGCGCGTACGGCGGGATGCCGAGCTGCGTTTCGGAGAAGGAAATCTTGAGGACGATGACGAAGGGAATGACGAAGAACGACAGCAGCCACAGGTACGGGATCGCGATGACCAGCCCGCGTCCGCGGAAACCGTGACGGCGCAGCCAGCGGTACGCCGGTGAGCTGACGATGCCGTGCAGGAAGCGCGCAAGGCTCACGCTGATGCGCTCGCCAACCGTCAGATAGCCCTGCCCTGCCACGGACTATTCCAGATGCCCGAAGGCATCTTCCCGTTGGTTGGTTGGCTTCACTGGGTTACGACCACCGGGCTCGAGGCGTGCCAGTGCAGGTACACCTGGTCTTCCCAGGTGATGCGCGCCTCGGCCTTGCGCACGACGTTCGGCTGCGTGACGCGCACGATCTTGCCGACCGGCAGGTGCACGAGGTACGTCGACAAGTCGCCGTGATAGGCGATGTCTTTGACGACGCCGCGCACGCAGTTGTCCGGGCCCTCGCACGGGTCGCGGCTGATCATGATCTTCTCCGGCCGCAGCGCCACCCAGACGGTGGCACTCGGTGCCGCACTCACGCCGTGATCGATGAGCACGGTGCCGCCCAACTCGTCGGACTGGATGCGCACGTAGTCCGGCTCGTCGTCGATCATGCGCCCTTCGAACATGTTCACCGAGCCGACGAAATCGGCGACGAAGCGCGAGTTCGGGAATTCGTAGACCTCGGCGGCGGTGCCCACCTGGACGATCTCGCCGTGGTTCATGACGCCGATGCGCGAGGACAGCGTCATCGCTTCCTCCTGGTCGTGCGTCACGACCACGAATGTCACACCCAGCTCCTCCTGGATGTTGACCAGCTCGAACTGCGTGTGCTCGCGCAGCTTCTTGTCGAGCGCGCCCAGCGGCTCGTCGAGCAGCAGGAGCTTCGGCTGCTTGATCAGCGCGCGCGCCAGGGCCACACGCTGGCGCTGGCCGCCGGAAAGCTGGTGCGGCTTGCGCTTCGAATATTCGCCCATCTTCACGATGGCGAGCATGTCGGCGACGCGCTTGCGGATCTCGGCGCCCGGCAGGCGTTCCTGCTCCAGCCCGAAGCCGACGTTCTTCTCGACGGACATGTGCGGGAAGAGGGCGTAGGACTGGAACATCATGTTCACCGGCCGCTCGTACGGCGGGATGCCGGTCATGTCCTGGCCGTCGATGAAAATCGAGCCTGCCGTAGGCAGCTCGAAGCCGGCGAGCATGCGCAGCAACGTGGTCTTGCCGCAGCCCGAGCCACCGAGGAGGCAGAAGATCTCGCCTTTGTAGATCTTCAGCGAGACGTCGTTGACGGCGGTGAAATCACCGAACTTCTTGGTGATGCGCTCGATGCGGACGTACGGTGCGGCGTTCGGATCGTTCCAGGGCTCGATCTTCTTCTCAGGACGCGCTTGCGGGGCCATGACACTCCCACGGGAGACGCTGCCGGACTATGGAGGCCCAGGGCACGCGCGCGCCGGCTGTCGTGCGCGTGCCGGATCGTGAATAACTAATGAATAACTAAAGTCCGGTACCGGCGTTTAGTTATTTGAATAACTAAAGTCCGGTACCGGCGTTTAGTTATTGGCCGGTGCGGAAACGGGTCCAGGTACGATTCAGCAGGCGGGTGAATTCCTGGGTTTCCGACAGGTCCGGGAACAGCTTGGCCTTGACCTCGGCTGGCGGATACACGCCCGGGTCGTTGCGCACACCCTCATCCACCATCGGTGTCGCGGCGGCATTGCCGTTGGCGTAGTTCACGTAGTTGCTGATCGCCGCCGCGACCTCGGGCTGCATCAGGTAGTTGATGAAGGCGTGGGCGTTGCCCGGGTGCGGCGCGTCCTTCGGAATGGCGAGCATGTCGAACCAGATGATGGTGCCTTCCTTCGGCACTGCGTACTTCACCGTGATCGCTGCTGCACCCTTGTTCTGTTCAGCCGCTTCCGCGGCCCGGTCGCGCGCCTGCAGGATGTCGCCGCTATAGCCCACGGCCACGCAGATCTCGCCGTTGGCGAGGTCATTGATGTATTGCGAGGAGTGGATGTAGCGCACGCTCGGACGCATCGCGAGCAGTGTCTCCTCGGCCTTGGCGAGATCCTCCGGCAGCTGGCTGTTGGGATCCTTGCCGAGATACGCCAGCACCGTGGCAACGATCTCCGAGGGCGAATCGAGCAACGCGATGCCGCAGCTCTTGAGCTTGGCGGCGTACTTCGGGTCGTACACCAGCGACCAGCTGTTCACCGGCGCATCCTTGCCGAGCGCCTTGGTTACCTTGTCCTCGTTGTAGCCGATGCCCGTGGTGCCCCACATGTACACGGCCGAGTGCTCGTTGCCCGGATCGTGCAGCGCGGCCGCTTTCGAGATTTCCGGATCCATGTTCTTCAGGTTCGACAGCTTCGAGTTGTCGAGCTTCTGATACACGCCCGTCTTGATCTGCCGCTCCAGGAACGAGGCCGAAGGCACGACGATGTCGTATCCGGAGCTGCCGGCGAGCAGCTTGGTCTCGAGCGTCTCGTTGCCGTCGTAGGTGTCGTAGTTGACCTTGATGCCCGTTTCCTTCTCGAAGTTCGCGATCGTGTCCTCGGCGATGTAGTCCGACCAGTTGTAGACGTTGAGCACCTTCTCCTCCGGCGCCGCCTGCGCCGGAGCCTGGCCCGCGGCATCGGCGCCTTCCTTGCCCTTGTCTCCCTGCCCGCAGGCAGCAAGCAGCAGCGCGACCGAGGTCGTACACAAGCCGGCCAGCAGGGTCAGTCGCATGGAGCGCATGACGAATCTCCTCGAGAGTGGAAGGTACCGAGATCGAACAAATTCTACCTCAGACGTTCAGCAGCAGGTGTTCGCGTTCCCACGAGCTGATGACCTGCGAGAAGGTCTCGTACTCGTTTTCCTTGACTGCCGAGTAGGCGCGCACGAAGCGGTCGCCGAACACCTCCACCAGCGGTTTGCACTCGCGCAGCAGTTTCAGGGCCTCCGCCAGGGTGCGCGGCAGCGAGAACGGCAGCTCGTGGGCGCTGCCACTGATCGGCTCCGTGGGCTTGAGCCCCTCGGCCATGCCCAGGTAGCCGCAGGCGAGCGAGGCGGCGATCGCGAGGTACGGGTTGGCGTCGGCCCCGCCGACGCGGTTCTCGACCCGGCGCGCGGCGGGCGGCGACATCGGCACCCGCAGGCCGGCCGTGCGATTATCGTATCCCCAGTGCACGTTGATCGGCGCCGACAGGTAGCGCGTGATGCGCCGGTACGAATTGACGTTCGGCGCGAGCAGCGACATGGCCGCCGGCAGGTACTTCTGCAGGCCGGCGATGTGCGAGAAGAAGAGCGCGCTCGGCGTGCCGTCCGGGTTCGAGAACACGTTCTGGCGCGTCTTCTTGTCGACGATGCTCTGGTGAATGTGCATGGCGCTGCCCGGCTCGCGCGCCATCGGCTTGGCCATGAACGTCGCGTACATCTTGTGGCGCATCGCCGCCTCGCGTGCCGTGCGCTTGAACAGGAACGCCTGATCGGCGAGGTCGAGGGCGTCGCCGTGCAGCAGGTTGATCTCCATCTGCGCGGCGCCGTCCTCGTGGATCAGCGTGTCGATCTCGATGTCCTGTGCCTCGCAGTACGCGTAGATGTCGTCGAACAGCGGGTCGAACTCGTTGACGGCCGCGATGCTGTAGGACTGCCGTCCGATCTCCGGCCGCCCGGAACGCCCGACCGGCGGCTTGAGCGGATAGTCGGAATCGATGTTCGGCTCGACCAGGAAGAACTCGAGCTCGGGCGCGACCACCGGGTCCCACCCGTTCTGTGCGTAGAGCTCCAGCACGTGGCGCAGGACGTAGCGCGGCGCCATGGTCACGGGCCGGCCGTCGGAATAGAAGCAGTCGTGGATGACCTGCGCGGTGGGCTCGGCCGCCCAAGGTACGACGCGCACCGTGCGCGCATCCGCCTTGAGCACGATGTCGATTTCCGAGGGGCTGATCGCGCTGTCGTCGTCCGGGTACTCGCCCGTGACGGTCTGCAGGAAGATGCCTTCCGGCAGGCGCATACCCTCCTCTTCGGCGAACTTCTCGGACGGCATGATCTTGCCGCGCGCGACGCCGGCCATGTCGGGAATGATCGCCTCGACGTCGCCGATGCCGTGGTCCTTGAAAAACTGCTGCGTGCTGCTTGCCATGATCTCGGCTCTTGCTGGGTTCGTTGCCGGGCCTGGAATCCGCGAAGCGCGCCTACCCTCCCGGATCGAACGTGCGCCGGCCACGCCGCGCGGCTCGTTCGCGACTCGCGTCGCCGAACGCCGCGAACAACGCCCGCGAGAACGGATTGCTCATCACCTTCCACTCGGGATGCCACTGCACGGCCAGCGCGAAGCGCGGCGCGCTCTTCACGCGAAACGCCTCGACGACCCCGTCCGGCGCACGCGCCTCCACGGCAAGCCCCGGCGCAAGCACCTGCACGCCCTGCGAGTGCAGGGAATTGACAGTGATGCGCTCACTGCCTGCGAGCGATCGCAGCACGCCGTCCGGCTCGAGGACGACGTCGTGAGCCGGCCCGTACTGCGCGTCCAGCGGCAGGCTGAGATCCTCGCGGTGATCGTCGAATCCCGAGTCGTGCAGCTTCTGCCACAGCGTGCCGCCGAACGCGACGTTCATTTCCTGGAAGCCGCGGCACACGCCCAGGACCGGAAGTCCGGCCTGGATGGCGCGCTTGATCATCGGCAGCGTGGTCGAATCGCGATGCGGATCGTGCAGCGTGCCGGGGTCGCTGGCGGGGCCCTGGTAGTGGTGGGGCTCGACGTTCGAGGCGCTGCCCGTCAGGAGGAGGCCGTCGAAGCGCTCGACCAGCGCTTCGAGGTCGAGCTCCGGGCCGAGCGCCGGAATGAGAATCGGGGTCGCGCCGGCAGCCTCTGTCACGGCAGCGATGTACTTCTCGCCCACCGCGTGAAACCAGTGCTTGCCGAGCAAACGCCGGTCTGCGGGAATCCCGATGAAGGGCTTCGCTGCACGCATGTTAATTATTTTAAACAGCCCGCCAGGTTGGCGGGCGTTCAGGGTCGCGGCATTAGACCACACTCGTCGCGCGCCGGGCTGATCGGCTTGGGGCGCCTGGCAAATACTGCATGGAATCCAAGGTTTAGCGTGTCGCGTCCCGCCGGGGGTCGTTTGCCCTCGCTTCGGACCTGCCGGTATTCTCTTGACTGTCAAGCGCACCCGCCGATCACAGAATTTTAAACAGCGGACCCGCGTCCAACCCCACGATGCCTGCCGGCGACCACATCGAGTCTTACTACTCCGCCACCGCGCACCCGCTGACCGCGTTTGCACCCCTCGTGGGCACCGTCGACGCGGACGTGTGTGTCGTGGGTGCCGGCATCGCCGGCTGCTCCGCCGCGCTGCACCTCGCCGAGCGTGGCTACCGAGTCGTTCTCCTCGAGGAACGGCGAGTCGGTTGGGGAGCCTCCGGCCGCAGCGGCGGGCAGGCGCTGCCAGGCTTCGCCGTCGACCAGCACAAGCTCACGGGCCTCGTCGGCCGCGACACGGCGCGTGCGCTCTGGGACATCTCCGTCGAGGGCCTGGACCTGGTTCGCGAGCTGATCCGCCGCCATGCGATCAATTGCGACTGGGTCGAGGGGCAGATGCATGCCGCGGTGAAGCCGCGCCACCGCGACGAGCTCGTCGCGAGCCGCGACGAGGCCCTCGCGCTGGGATACGACTCCCTGCGACTGGTCGAGGGCGAGGAACTGCATTCGCTGGTCGCGACTCGTCGCTACCTCGCGGGCCTGCACGATTCGCGCGCCGGCCACCTGCATCCGCTCAACTACACGCTCGGCCTGGCCGCCGCAGCACGCAAGCTCGGCGTGACGATCCACGAAGGCACGCGGGCGCTGCGCTATGAAGGGCGCTCGCCCATCGTCGTCCACACAGCGAACGGCAACGTGCGCTGCCGGCACCTCGTGCTGTGCGGCAATGTCTATATCGGTGATGCCGCGGCCACGCTACAACGCACGATCATCGGGGTCGGTACCTACATCATCGCGACCGAGCCGCTCGGCGCCGAGCGCGCGCGCGCGCTGATCCGCAACAAGATGGCCGTCGCCGATCTCAACTGGATCATCGACTACTTTCGCCTGTCGTCGGATCACCGGCTGCTGTTCGGCGGTCGCGTGAGCTACTCCGGCCTCGACCCGCAAGCCACGGCGGGGCTCACACGTCGCCGCATGGTGCGGGTGTTTCCGCAGCTGGCGGACGTCGGGATCGACTACTCGTGGGGCGGATATCTCGACATCACGCTCAATCGCGCGCCGCACTTCGGGCGGCTCGCACCCGACGTGTATTTTCTGCAAGGCTTCTCGGGGCACGGCATTGCGCTCACCGGGATTGCGGGCAAGCTGATCGCCGAGGCCGTCGCCGGAACTGCCGAGCGTTTCGACCTTTTCGCACGCATTCCTCACCGACCGTTCCCTGGCGGCCGCTGGCTGCGCCGTCCCGGACTGGTATTGGCGATGCTCTACTATCGTCTGCGAGACATGCTGTGACGCCGCACGACCAGTCGCCCGCACGATCTGTTGTCGCTGACGGCGCGTCCGCCAGTGACGGCACCGCGCGTCACGTCGATAGCCCGCCGTGGGCGCGCGATCGACTCGCCGCGCTCCTCGCGCCCGCCGGAGTGCAGCTCGATGGCTCGCGCCCCTGGGACATTCGCGTGAACGATCCCGGAATGCCGCAGCGCGTGCTGCTCGGCGGATCGCTCGGCGCGGGCGAGAGCTACATGGACGGCGGCTGGGACTGCGATGCGCTCGACGACATGTTCACGCGCGTGCTGCGCGCATCGATCGATGAACGGCTCTCGCCCTCCCAGCGCGTAGTGACCCGGATCCTCGCGCGCCTGCGCAACCCGCAGAGCCGCCGGCGCGCGCTCGTCGTCGGTCGCAGGCACTACGACATCGGCGACGACCTGTATCGGCGCATGCTCGATGCACGGATGATTTACAGCTGTGCGTACTGGCCGCGTGCCGCGACACTCGACGAGGCACAGGAGCACAAGCTGGACCTGGTCTGCCGCAAGCTCGGACTGCAACCCGGCATGCGCGTGCTCGACATCGGTTGTGGTTGGGGCGGAGCTGCGCGCTTTGCTGCGGAGCGCTACGGCGTCTCGGTCACGGGGCTGACGATTTCGAGAAACCAGTATGAAACGGCGGTCGAGTACTGTAAGGGCCTGCCCGTCGAGATCCGCTTCGAGGACTATCGTTCACATACTCCCGTCTCCCATGCTCAGTCCGGCGGAGCCTACGACCGGATTTATTCGCTCGGCATGTTCGAGCACGTGGGCGAAAGCAACTACCGCACCTATTTCCGCAAGGCACGCGAGTTGCTCGCGCCGGACGGGCTGTTTCTCCTGCACACCATCGGCGTGAATCTCGCAAATCCCGGCACCGACCCCTGGATCGAGAAGTACATCTTCCCCAACTCGCACCTGCCGTCGCACGCCGAGGTCGCGCGCGCGGCCGAACGCTGCTGGGTCATCGAGGACTGGCACAATTTCGGCCCCGACTACGACCGCACGCTGCTCAGCTGGTCGCACAACATCACGCAGCACTGGGCCGAGATCCCGGCCTACGACGAGCGCTTCCGGCGGATGTGGCACTACTGGCTCATGTCCTCGGCGGCGGCGTTCCGGGCGCGGCGCAACCAGCTCTGGCAGATCGTGCTGTCGACCATCGGGCGCCTGGGTGGCTATCGCGAGGTCCGCTGACGTGACCCTACAACCCTTCGTGCAGCCTGCGCCGCGACCCTGGAACGCCATCAGCGACGACTGGCTGCTGCGTTCCTACCTCGCCCGTTGCCTGCCGGCGGACATGCAACGCGACGTGGCCGGGGATCTCGCCGAGCTCAGCGCGCTCGCGACCGGGCGGTTGTGGGACCTGCAGCTCGCCGATCGCAACAACGAGCCCACCCTCGTGCACTGGGACGCGTGGGGCAATCGCGTCGACCGCATCGAGCTGACACCGCTGTGGCGCGAAGCGGAGCAGATCGCGATCCGCTACGGTCTCACGGCGCTCCCGCAGGAACGACGGCACGGCGCCTGGTCGCGCGTGCACCAGTTCGCGCTCGTGCATCTGTTTCACCCGGTAACGGACGTGTACACCTGCCCGCTCGCGATGACTGACGGCGCGGCACGCACGCTGATCGCCTCGGGCAACCGCGAACTGATCGCGCGCGCCGTCCCGCACCTCACCAGCCGCGATCCGCGCGAGTTCTGGACCAGCGGACAGTGGATGACCGAGTCCACCGGGGGTTCGGACGTCGGCGCCTCGCAGACCGTCGCACGGCTCGAGAACGGCGCGTGGCGCCTGTACGGGAAGAAATGGTTCACCTCGGCGGCCACCTCACAGATGGCACTGACGCTGGCCCGGCCCGAGGGCAACGGTCCCGGCGGCGGCGGACTGGCGATGTTCTACGTCGAAACGCGCGATGCGTCCGGGCGCCTGGACGGGATTCGCGTCGAGCGTCTCAAGGACAAGCTCGGCACGCGCAAGGTACCCACAGCGGAGCTGACTCTCGACGGCGCGCCAGCCACGCTCGTCGCGGGCACGACGCACGGGACGCGCACGATCGAACCGATGCTGCGGGTCACGCGCGCGTGGAATAGCGTTGCTGCCGCGTCGTTCCTGCGTCACGGCCTCGGTCTCGCGCGCGACTACGCGGCCCGGCGCCAGGCATTCGGTGCGCCGCTGGCGAAACAGCCGTTGCATCGCGAGACGCTCGACGATCTCGACGCGCAATCGGCCGCGGCATTCCTGCTGGCGTTCTGCTTCGTGGAGCTCCTGGGGCGGGACGAAGGCGGCGAGCTCGACGAGAGCGGCGCCGCGCTGCTGCGCCTGATCACCCCGATCGCGAAGGCGACGACGGGCAAGCAGGCCGCGGCCGGCGTCAGCGAGATCATCGAGGCGTTCGGCGGCGCAGGCTACGTGGAGGACACCGGGATTCCGGTATTGCTGCGGGACGCGCAGGTCCTGCCGATCTGGGAAGGCACGACGAACGTGCTGTCGCTGGACCTGCTGCTGCGCGCCGATCTGAATGCCGGGCTCGAAGCGCTGCGCGCCCGCGTGACGCGGGCCTGCAACGGTGCAGACGCGCAACTCAGGAATGCTGCCGAAGCTGCTTCGCAGGCCGTCGATCGGGCCACGGCCTGGCATCGAGCCACGAGCGACCGCGATGCCCGTCAGGCCGGCGCGCGCGTTTTCACGCTGACACTCGGCCGCGCGCTGCAGCTCGCCCTACTGATAGAGCACGGCTCGGCTCTGGCTCCGGGAGCGGATCGCGCCACTGCGATCCGAATGGCGCAGCGTTTCGCTGCCGACCAGGCGATCCCACGTCTCTGAGGCGTGGAACCATCTGCCCTCCACCTCCGCGCCGTGATAGATCAGCGCGGTGTTGGTGCGGCCCTCGAGCGATTCCGTGGGGCGTGGCAGGTAGAAGTAGCCGCGACCCGTCGCGCGGTCGATTTCGTAGCTCACCACGTATCCGTTCGTGCGCCCCACGTGAAACGTGACCTGGTAGCGGGGCAATCCCGCCGGCCGTTGCATCGCCTCGCCCCTCGGCCAGTCGATGAACATTCTTTCCTGGATCTTCGGATCCCGGTCAGCAGGTCGGGCGCTCGAGGCGGGGACGGGCACGCCAGGCCCTGTCCAGATGTGGAACCGCGCCAGAACGGCCTTGTCGGTGATCGCGATGGGCGTGGCGAGCGTCTCGCCCGCGATGTCGATCTTGAGGGTCTCCGACTTGGCGAAGGCGGTGTCCGCACCGGCCAGGATGACGACCGCCAGAAGGCCGGCCGCGACCCGCGCCAGGGGCACCGGCCTGGCTGTCGAGAAGTATCCGTCACCCATGGCGCACCTCCCTACTTGCTGCGCCCGTCGAACGGTATCCGCTTGAGTGCGCCGAGATCGACGCCTTCCAGGCATCGGACATTGACTGCGGCCGTGGCGTTCCCCTGGCGGTCCGTGCCGAAGCCGAACGGCGCGCAACCGCAGTTCGGACAGAAGTGGTGATAGATGACGTGCTTGTTGAACGTGTACTTGCCCAGGTTGCCCTCTGGCACGTTCAGCCGGAGATGGTCGCGGGGCACGAACCAGAGCAGGTAGCCCTTGCGGCTGCAGTGCGAGCAATTGCACTCGATCGCTTCGCCGAGCTCACCCTCGACCGCGTAGGTGATGCCGCCACAATGACAGCTGCCCTTGTACTTCATTGCCACTCCCCGCGGCGCCGCGCGGACCCACGCAACGCGCGCCGCGCATTATCCGGCAGGGCAAAGCATTCCGTCGAGGCTGACCGTCCCTCGGGTCAGAGGCCGGCGCCGCTGAGCTGGAACGGAGCCCAGTAGAAGGGGTGCGAGTACCGGCCCGCGCCAGGCAGCAGTCGTCTCAGGGGGTTGCGAGCGTCCACCGGCGCCAGCATCGCTTCCTGCGCGCGTCGCAATGCCTCGTCCTTGGTCAGGGCCGTACCCGCTGCGCCGGACGCCAGGCCTGCGGCCGTTTCACCGAACAAGCCTCGATAGAAGGTCACCATCAGCTCGCTGGTCGAGCGATCGTTCACCGGCCACAGCGACGACAGCACGGTCCGCGCACCGGCGTAGTGGAACGCGCGCGTGAGGCCGATCAGGCCTTCGCCGGCGGATTCCTTGCCGCCGCCGGTCGCGCAAGCCGACAGCGTAACGAGGTCGGCCTCGAAATCGCTGCGATCGAAGATCTCCGCGGCGCGCAGGCGATCGCCTGTGTCGCTCGGCGCCAGCGCGAGATAAGAATCGAGCGGCGCCCGCTCGTCCAATACCGCATGCGTGGCGAAATGCACGATGCGTGAGCGCGGCGCGTGCTCGATGACACGCGCCTGCGTGGCATCACTGCCGATGAACACACGGGCCTTTTCGCCGAACAGTGCCGCGACGGAGCTCGCCTCCTCGCGCGACCACGGCAGCGCGCCCAGGGACCCGGAGCGCAGCAGCGGCGTTGCGATGCGCGCGCTCGCCTGCTGCGCCGGTCCGCGCGAATCGGCAAAGGCCACGAACTCGAACGAGCGATCGCGCGAGCCTGACCGGGCGCGAAGCTCCTCCATCAGCGCAGCGGACACGGCTGTCGAGATCGCGAAGTCCTGCACGACGTAGCGCGGTTGCCCAGCACTCTCGAAGCGGCTCACCAGGGCAGCGAACGGCACTTCGTGCAGCGGCCCGTCCGGTATGACGAGGAGCTTGCGATAGCGCGCGAGGCGTGGCGCCACCGGGCCGAGCAGCAACCGGTAGAGCTCGTGTCCTTGCCGATCGAGCGCGCGCCGTGCGTCAGCACCAGCCTTCGGTGCGGCCAGCAGCGTGCGCCAGGCGGCAATGCGTTCGCCGAGCACTTGCTGGTCGATCTCGGTCGCGTGCGTCGACAGCTCGACGCGGGTCCCCGGCCCGCGTTCCACCACGAACACGTACAGGCGATGCTCCGTGACCCCGAAGGAGACGAGCGCCGCATCGCCGCCAGGCACCGCGTGCAGGGACTCGATCTCGAAGGGCGCCGGATAGCGCACCGCCGCCGCCGCCGGCGCCGCGGCGCGGACGCGTGCGATGAACGAGCCGAGCCGGTCGCGCACTCCCTCGAGGCGCTGCAGGAGCTGGTCGACGTCCGCCTGTCGGGTATCGGGTTTGTCGATGGCCTGCAGCGCCCCGATTGCCGCTTCATAGTCCGCAGCGAGACGCTCGCGTTCGGCCACCAGCTCCCCCGGCAGGCGTGCACTCGCGTCGCGCTCCGCGTACATCGCGCGCAGCACGCGCGCCCGATAGCGTTCCAGCGTTTCGAACGTCTCCTGTTCGCGACGCAGCCGCCACAGCACATCCATGTAGTCCTTGTAGAAGTGCGCGTAGTGCGCCGCGTACGACGTACGCGCTTCCTGCGTGCCGCCCAGCCTGAGCTGCTGGCTCTCGATGACTGCGATGGCCTGGCGCATCAGCTCGGCGGCGGCACCGAGCCGGCCCTGGTCGCGCTCGATGATGCCGAGCCAATAAAGTGCCTCGGCGCGTGCGTGCCCGTCCGGCGCGAGGCGTTCGTGCACGCGCAAGGCACGCCGGTACTCTTCAGCCGCCTCCTCGTGCCGCCCCATGTCGCGCAGCACGCTCGCCCGGCTCTGAACGGAGCCTGCGAGCGGCAGTCCGCCGATGCCGAGCTTTTCACGCTGCTCGATCGCGGTGCGATAACTGCGCTCGGCTTCCACCAGGTTGTTCAAGCGGTGGTAGTTCAGACCGAGCCCGTGGTAGGTGTGGGCGATATCGCTCGCCCCTGCACCACTGTTCTGCTGTATGGACAGGACGCGCAGGAGTGCCTGTAGGGCAGCCTCCGCATCGCCCGCGACTCCGGCCACCATTGCCAGATTCGTCAGGGCGCGCGCGCTCTCCGCACTGGTCGGCGATATTGCGGTGAAGATGTCAACCGAGCGCTGATAGGCGCGCTGCGCAGCGACGTAGTCGAAGCGCAGGTGATGCACGCCACCGAGATTCATCAACGAACCCGCTTCGAGGATCGTGCCCGGCGCCTCGCGGCCTGCGATCGCGAGCGCGTGCTGATAGTAGGCCTCTGCTTCGGCGAGCCGTCCGTCGCGCCAAGCGGCCGTGCCCATGCCGTTGAGATGGCGGGCGTGCGCCGTCTGTTCCGGCGCGAGCTGCGCGGCGATATCGAGCGCCTGCTGCCACGCGACGCTCGCCTTGGCGGAGTCGCCGCGCAACATCATGAGCGATCCCTCGCTGCGCAGCACTTCGGCGTATTGCAGCGTTCGGCGACACTGGTCGATACACGCGCCGTCGACCTCGCGCCGCAGCTCGGCCGTGCGCGGCAGGTCGCGCCGTTCGAGGGCGATGAGCGTCAGGCCGCGCAGCGCATCGGTGGCGAGCAGGCTCACTGGCGCGATCGCCCGCGCCTCCCTGAGTGCGCTCGTGAACAGCCGTTCCGACTCGATGAGGTCGCGACGCAGGAGCGTGGCCTCGGCGAGACCGGCGCCGGCACGCAGGCTCAGCACCGCGTGCGCCTTCGACGCGTTCTCCGTCGACGAGAGCACCGACCGTGCTTCGCCGAACGCGTCTGCTGCCACCGTGCTGCTCCAGCGCTCCACCGCGATCGCGCCGCGCCGCATCCACATGAGTGCCGCGGCGCGCGTGTCCGAGGATCGCCCGGCGCAGCTCAGCGCTTCATCGAGCAGGCGACGCGATTCTGTGTAGTCCCGCGCCCGCAGCGCGCGCTCGCTGGCGCGCATCCAGGCCCAGCCAGCATTCGCGAAGTCGCCTTTCGCTTCGAGTCGGCGCGCGAGGGCCGTCCAGTTCTGCTTTCGTAACAGAGGTTCCTCAGCGGAAGCGAGCTCCGGGCGGAACTCGGTTCCCCAGGTGACCGACGGCAACGTCAGGGACACTTCCCGCCGCGCGCGCGCGACGATCAATCTCGTCGGGGCGACCATCTCGCGCTCGACCTGGATCTGTATGACCCCCCAGATGTCCGCGGGTGCCTTCGATCCTTCGATCGATACAAGCGCATCGCCGGCCCGAACGTCCCCGATGGCGGCGCCCCACTGCGGACGCACGGTCTCGACGAGCACCGACGCGGCACGCGCATCGGAGAACGCCCCGAGCAGGGTCAGCGCGAACGCGATCGTCAACCGCCTCATCGCGCGAGTCTCAGTTTGCCGCGAGCCGGAACGAGAAGGGGCCGAGAGATCCCGAGATGACCGGGCCCTCGTACTGAACCGTCCAGAGGTACGTCGCACCATTCGCAAAACGCACGGACTGCGGAACCTCGACGTGCGAGTCGTACGATGTCTGGCTCTGCCAGAGCACGCGCGCATCGGCTGTGCGCAGGGTGAGGCGATAGCCCGTCGCACCCGACTGGTCCTCCCAGTCGAAGCGCTCGGGCGGTGTGCTCAGCGTGGCGCCACTCGACGGCACGACGCTGCCGCCAGAGCTCCCGCGCAGCGTGTCGTCCTCCGGCGGCTGCACCGTGGACCACAGACCGATCGCAACGACGCCGAGAGCCGCCGCCACGGACGCGGGCACCCACCACTGGCGGCGCGAGCTGCGACGGCGCACCTGAATCTCAGCGGCCGCCTCGCGGGCGGCATCGAGCACTACGCGATCCTGCCGCGGATCGGGCGATTCGGCGGCGGGTCGCAGCGCCTCGCGCGCACGCGACTCGAAGTGATCGGAATTCATGATTCCTCCCGTTCCCTGATCAGGCGGCGCAGTGCGTGCCGCAGGCGTCCCAGCGCATACTTCTTGCGACTCAGCACGGTGTCCGGGGGTGCACCGGTCATCGCGGACATCGCCTCGAGATCGAAGCCGCAAGCCCAGAGCGTGATCACTTCGCGCTGCTCGAACGGCAGGGTATTCAGTGCTTCGCGCAGCTCGCCCGCGAGCTGGCTCGCGTCCAGGCGGCCGATGAGATCCTCGTGCGCATCGTCGTGGGCACGCTCTTCGATCTGCGTTTCGTCGAGCGAGTCGGTGCGCACCGCATCGAACTTGCGCCGGTACTGATCGACGAAGTGATTGCGCGCGAGCGTGAAGAGATAAGTCTGGAACGCCACACCGCTGCGCGCGGCATAGCTGCCACGACGCGCGACATCGATGAGGCGCAGCCAGGCATGCTGCGACACGTCCTCGGCGATGGCGCGGTGGCCCGCCAGGCTCATGACGAAGGCGAAGAGCGCGTCGCGATGCCGCTGGTAGAGCGCTTCGAAGGCCGAGTAGTCGCCTTCCTCCTGAAAGCGCAGCATGAGGGTGGCATCGTTGCCGGAAGTCATTTCGCCGCGCCGACTCTGGCTCGCGTGGGGCGGCCATACTGCGGCGGGACGAGCGGCTAATGCAATCAAGGTCGGCACGGACGCACTCGCGGCGGGGTGTCCCGCGACTTGAACGTTCGAGCGCGCCCAAGTGGCTTGACCCCTTTTCCCGGCCACGTCGCGCCCCCACCTTGGAGCCCCCAACCGGACCGGCGCCCAACCTCGGGAAAGCTGCCTGACCCCTTTTTGGCAGAATGGAGCTCATGGAGTACCGCGACTACTACAAGGTGATGGGCGTCGAGCGCGGCGCCCCGCAGGACGAGATCAAGAAGGTCTACCGCAAGCTCGCGCGCAAGTACCACCCGGATGTCAGCAAGGAGCCCGACGCCGAGGCCAGGTTCAAGGAGCTGCAGGAGGCATACAACGTCCTCAGCGACCCGGAGAAGCGCGCCGCGTATGACCAGCTCGGCCGGCGCCGGCCTGGCGAGCAGTTCCAGCCCCCGCCCGACTGGGGCCGCAACTTCGAATTCCGGACTTTCGGCGGCGGTGGCAGCGACGCACAGTTTGACGACAGTCAGTTCAGCGATTTCTTCGCCAACCTGTTCGGCGGCGCCAGCCCATTCGGTCGCGGCGCCGGAGGCGCGCGCGCGGGCCGGCCGCGACCGGGCCGCGATCACCACGCCCGCATCGAGATCACGCTGGAAGACGCGTACGGCGGTGGCGAGCGAGCGATCCAGCTGCAGCGCCCGGGCGTCACGGCCGACGGGCACGTCACCACCCGCACGCACGAGCTACGCGTGCGGATTCCAGCGGGGGTCACGAGCGGCACGCAGATCCGTCTCGCGGGCCAGGGCGAGCCGTCGATGAGCGGCGGGCCCGCGGGCGATCTCTATCTGGAAGTCGAACTGCAACCGCACTCGCGCTACCAGGTCGAGGGCCGCAACGTCACCCTCACCCTCCCGCTCGCTCCCTGGGAAGCGGCGCTCGGCGCAACGATCGAGGTGCCGACGCTCGGGGGTGCCGTGGAGCTGCGCATTCCGGCGGGCGCTAAGGCCGGTCAGAAACTGCGACTGAAGGGGCGCGGCTTGCCGGGCAAGGAGCCCGGCGATCAGTACGTGCAGCTCAGGATCGTGCTGCCGCCGGCGGACAGCGAGAAGGCACGCGAGCTCTACGAACAGATGCAACGCGAGCTGCCGTTCGATCCGCGCGCGGAATCGTGAGGTCCGCGACGTCCTTGCCAGCAAGCTGGCGCTCGCGCGTTCCTTGATGGAAGATGCGGCGAATGACGCCGCACGACCCGAACGCCATCCAGATCGCCCAGAGCATCCAGCTCGCCGTCGCCCCGGTCTTCCTGCTGTCCGGCGTCGGCATCGTGCTCACGGTGCTGACGAACCGGCTGGCCCGTGTCATCGACCGGGCGCGCAAGCTCGAGGACGCGGGGGTCAACACCAGCGGCACGGACCTGCGCGACCGCCAGGAGCAGCTGCGCACGCTCGGGCGTCGCGCGCGGCTCCTCAACCGCGCCATCACCATGAGCGTGGTGTGCGCCCTCCTGGTCTCGTTCGTCGTGGTGGCGATCTTCGTCAACGAGTTCGTGACCACCGACATGTCGACACCGATCGCGCTGCTCTTCATCCTCGCGATGCTGAGCTTCATCGCCGCGCTGCTGCTGTTTCTGCGCGAGGTGTTCCTGGCGATCGCCGCGCTCAAGTTTGGGCCGAGGCGCTGATCGAGAGCGCCGGATGCGCCGGCTCACCCTGGGCCGGCCTGCCGGCGAATGACGAAGCACTGGTGGATCTTCGGGCTGCGCTGGAAGTCGCGCGGGATCGACTTCGCCGTCACGTCCTCGATCGCGAGGCTCGACGGGCCGGGCCCGCGTTCGCTCATGGCTTGCGCGAGGCCCGCGGCGTCGAGCTTGAAGCGCTCGTAGTTGGTCGAAAACACGAGCACGCCGTCCGGCGTCAGCAGGCTCGCCGCCTGCGAGATCAGGCTGACGTGGTCGCGCTGCACGTCGAGGACGTCGCGCATGCGCTTGGAGTTCGAGAACGTCGGCGGATCGAGAAAGATCAGCCCGTAGCGCGGCCCGCGCTCGCCGGCTGCCGACTGCTCAGCGAGCCACGACACGCAGTCGGCCTGCACGAGCTGGTGCGCGGGGCCGGTGAAGCGATTGCGCTCGAGGTTGCGGCGCGCCCACTCCAGGTAGGTGCGTGACAGGTCGATCGTGGTCGTGGCGCGCGCGCCGCCCGCGGCGGCGTGCACCGTTGCCGTGCCCGTGTAGGCGAACAGGTTGAGGAATCGTTTCCCGGACACCAGCTCGCGCAGCATCGCGCGCGTCGGGCGATGGTCCAGGAAAAGGCCGGTGTCGAGATAGTCAGTGAAATTGACCAGGAACTCGAGGCCGCTTTCGCTCACGACGTGAAACTCGCCCTGCTCGGCGCGCCGCTCGTACTGCTCGCCGCCGCGACTGCGCCGGCGCGTGCGGAAGTGGACGTGCCCGAGATCGACGCCCAGCACTTCCGGCAGGGCGGAAAGCGCCTCGTCGCGTCGCTGCCGGACGGCGCGTTCATCGACGGTGCGCGGCGCCGCGTACTCCTGCACGACGAGCCAGCGTGCCGGCGATTTCGCCGGTGCCTGCTGCGACTGCGCCGCGGACTCATACACATCGATCGCAAACGCGTATTCCGGCATGTCCGCGTCGTACACGCGATAGCAGCTCACGCCCTCCTTCGCTGCCCAGGCCCGCAAGGCGTCGCGATTCTTGGCCAGGCGGTTGGCGAACATCTGCGCCCCCGGGCGTGCGCGGGCCACCGCCGCATCGCGCAGCAACACGCCTTCGCGTCTGCCGTCTTCCTCTTTGTCGCGCGGGCGCTCGAACGCCCGCTCGGAGACCTCGAACCGCAGCAGGCGCGCCTCGATCGGGCCGTTGAACAACGTGTGCGTGCGCTTGGCGCGAATGCCGATGAGACGGCCGAGCGGCGGATTGCCCGTGAAGACCGCCGCTTCCCAACCGATGAACGCGACACGCAGACGCTCGCCGAGCATCCGGTACAGAGGCTCGAGGGTCGACGTTTCGCCGATGCGTTCGCCGTACGGCGGGTTCGTCGCCAGCAGACCCCGCGGCGCGCCACCGGATTCGAGCTGCGATAGCTCGCGCCGCTCTGCATGCACTTTCCCGCGCAGCCCGGCACGGTCGACGTTCTGCAGCGCATGGCGGATGGCCGTCGCTTCGTGATCGTACGCGTGGATGTAGGGCACCGGGCTCGCCCTTCGCCCGCCACGCTCCTGCGCCTGCTCACGACGCTGCACCGCTTCCTCGCGCACCTGCTGCCACGAGCCTTCGTCGTGCTGGCGCCAGCCGTGCAGACCGAAGCGCTCGCGCAGGAGACCCGGAGCGATGTCGTACGCAATGAGCGCGGCCTCGATCGCGAACGTGCCCGATCCCGCCATGGGATCGATGAATGCGCCGCCCGCCGCCGCGACTTCGGGCCAGCCGCTGCGGATCAGGATGCCGGCCGCGAGATTTTCCTTGAGCGGCGCGGCAACACTGCGCTCGCGATAGCCGCGGCGGTGCAGGCTCTCGCCCGCCAGATCGATGTAGAGGGTGACCTGCTCGCGCGTGGCGTGCGCGTGCACGAGGAGGTCCGGATTCGCGGTATCGATGTCGGGCCGCGTGCCGGTCGACTCACGCAGCCGGTCGACGATCGCGTCCTTGATCTTGAGCGCGGCGTAGTGCGTGTGCGTGAGCGGCGACTGCGTCGCCGTGAACTCGCAGGCGAGCGTGCGGCCCGGGCCCAGGTGCGCCTGCCAGTCGATGGCGTGCGCACCCTCGTAGAGCTGCTCGGGCGTCGGCGCTGCGAACGTCCCGATCTCCAGCAGCACGCGATTCGCGATCCGCGACCACAGGCAGGCGCGATAGGCAGTTTCGAGCGGCCCGGTGAAATGCACGCCGCTCGCCCTTTCGCGAACGTCCGCGGCGCCGAGTGCGCCCAGCTCTGTGGCCAGCAGGTCGCTGAGGCCGCGGGGCGCAGGTGCGAAGAACGCGAGGGCTCGCGGCTCCGCAGCGCTAGCCGCCGGCGCCGCCATCGAGCGTCAGCAGTGGGTAGTAGAGATCGGGACGGCGATCGCGAAACACGCCCCACGCATGGCGGTAAGCCCGGATGGCCTCGAGATCGAAGCTGGCCGTGACGACCTGCTCGGTGCTGCGATCGGCGCTCACGACCATCGCCCCCGTGTGATCGGCGATGAACGAGGAACCGTAGAAGGTCATGGTGTAGCGCTCGCCCTTCTCTTCGCCGATGCGGTTCGCAGCGATCAGCGGCATCACGTTCGCCGCCGCGTGGCCCTGCATGGTGCGCTGCCAGTGGTCCTTCGAGTCGATCGAAGCATCGTGGGGCTCCGAGCCGATGGCCGTCGGATAGAAAAGAAAGTCCGCGCCCTGCAAGGCCATTGCGCGCGCGCTCTCCGGGAACCACTGGTCCCAGCAGATCGCCCCGCCGAGGTTGCCGAAGCGCGTCGGCCAGACGCGAAAGCCGGTATCGCCCGGCGAGAAGTAGTACTTCTCGTGATATCCCGGCCCCTCGGGAATGTGCGACTTGCGATAGACGCCGAGGACGCTGCCGTCAGCGTCGATCATCACCAGGGAATTGTAGTAGGCGTTGTTGGCGCGCTCGAACACGCTGAGCGGCAGCACCACGCCGAGCTCGCGGGCGAGATCCGCGAAGCGCGCCACGGTCGGATGCCCTTCGATCGGATGCGCGAGCTGGAAGTGGCTCGCCAGGTGGTCCTTGCAGAAGTACGGCGTCTCGAACAGCTCCTGCAGCAGAATGAGATTCGCGCCGCGGCGCGCCGCCTCGCGCACCAGCCGCTCGCCGTTGCGGATGTTGGCCTCGCGGTCCCAGCTGCACGTCATCTGCGTGGCCGCGACGGTGACGGTATTCATCGGCATGCCCTCTTCGCTCAACCCAGGTCGACCCACGTGGTCTTGAGCTCGACGTACTTGTCGAGCGCGTGCAGCGACTTGTCGCGGCCGTTGCCCGATTGCTTGAAGCCGCCGAACGGGACGGTGATGTCGTCGGCGTCGTAGCAGTTCACGTAGACGGTACCGGCGCGCAGGGCCTTGGCGACGCGGTGCGCGGTCGTGATGTCACGCGTCCACACGGCCGCCGCAAGGCCATAGACCACGTCGTTCGCGATCTCGACCGCCTCCTCGACCGTGCGGAACGTCAGCGTCGAGAGCACGGGACCGAAGATCTCCTCGCGCGCGATCTTCATCGCCGGTTGCACGCCGTCGAAAATCGTCGGCTCGACGTAGAAGCCGCCGCTTTCCTCGCGCACGCGCCGCCCGCCGAGCGCGAGGCGCGCGCCCTCGCTCTTGCCCGACTCGATGTAGCGCATGACCGTGCCGAGCTGCGTCTGGTCGACGATGGCACCGAGGCGCGTCTGCGGATCGAGCGGGTCGCCGGGCACGAACCTGCGTGCCAGCGCGGCGATCTTTTCGAGCAGCGGCTCGCGGATCGATTCGTGCACGACCAGGCGCGAGCCTGCCGAGCACATCTCGCCCTGATTGAAGAAGATGGCCGCGGCGGCCGCATTCGCGGCACTGTCGAGATCGGCGGCATCCGCCATCACGATGTTCGGCGACTTGCCGCCGCATTCGAGCCAGACGCGCTTCAGGTTCGACTGGCCCGCGAACTGCAGCATCAGCTTTCCGGTCGCGGTCGAGCCGGTGAACGCGATGCAGTCGACGTCCATGTGCAGTGCCAGCGCTTTGCCCGCGGTCTGGCCGAACCCCGGCAGCACGTTGAGCACGCCTTCGGGCAGGCCTGCTTCCATCGCCAGCTCTGCGACGCGAATCGCCGTGAGCGGCGACTTCTCGGAAGGTTTGAGGACCACGGAATTGCCCGCGGCCAGCGCGGGGCCGAGCTTCCAGCAGGCCATGAGCAGGGGAAAGTTCCACGGCACGATCGCGCCGACCACACCGACCGGCTCGCGCGTGATCAATGCCAGCGCATCGGGCCCTGTCGGCGCCACTTCGTCGTACACCTTGTCGATCGCTTCGCCGAACCACGCGATGCTGTTGGCGGCGGCGCGCATGTCGACGCTCACGCTGTCTGAGATCGGCTTGCCCATGTCGAGCGTCTCGAGGAGCCCGAGCTCGTCGGCGTTCTTGCGGATGAGATCCGCCAGCTTGAGCAGCACGCGCTTGCGTTTGGCCGGCGGCATCTTCGACCACGAGCCCTTCTGGAACGCCGCCCGTGCCGCTGCGACCGCGGCGTCGACGTCCGGCGCATCGGTGGCGGCGACCCTGCCGATGACGCGCCCGTCGATGGGACTCACGTTTTCGAAAGTTTCGCCCGACCTGGCATCGACGTACCGGCCGCCGATGAACGCCTGCGAACGCGGCTTCAACGCCCTGGCGCGTTCGCGCCAATCGATGTCAGAGGGGCGGGCAGACATGCGGGATTCTCCGGTTCAGAACGTCGGCGGGGAGCTGGCGCTGATTATTTCACATTCTTCCCGCCCGGCATTTCGAAACCGGTGAGGAACGGCGCTTGAAAAATAATACGCATCGCCCGGACCCAGGAGTCGCGTTTCCGCACCGACCGTGAGCTCGATCCGTCCTCTGACCACCACACCGCCCTCCTCACCCTTGTGGCTCAGCATGTCGGCGCCGGTGTCGCCGCCCGCCGGGTAGCGCTCGTGAAGGATGGCGAGCGCGCGATTTGGCCGCTTGGCCGCGACCAGGCGCAGCTGCACGTCGCCGCTGCCCACGTCGGTGAGCTCCTCGCGCGCGTAGAACACCTGCGGGCCTGCGGCGAGGTCGAGCGTGAAGAACTCCGCGAGCGTCATCGGGATGCCGTCGAGCACGCGCTTGAGCGAGCTGACGGAGGGACTGACGCGGTTCTGCTCGATCAGGGAGATCATTCCGTTGGTCACGCCCGCGCGCTTGGCGAGCTCGCGCTGCGAAAGACCGTACATGCTGCGCACCGCGCGCAGGTGCGCGCCGACGTCGATGCTCATGACTCGTTACCGTGACGGTGGGAGACCCGGTCGGGGTCCGGCCGCGATGCCGGGTGTTTAAAATATTCGACGAACCGGGCGCTATTTGTGCCAAGTTTGTCTCCAGTGTCAATTTTTCTTAACCTTGCAGCCCCGGTCACGACAGACGAGCCCGTTTTTGCGGCCGTCGCCGGCCGCAAATATCTGGAGCCAAGGACCATGTCGAAGCCCGCCGTGTCGCAGCCCGCCTCGCAGCTCAGTCGCGCCGACCTCGAAGCCTTGTGGATTCCGTTCACGCCGAACCGCGCGTTCAAGGCCAAGCCGCGCCTGCTGACCAAAGCGGAAGGCATGCACTACTGGAGCGACGACGGTCGCAAGGTGCTCGACGCTTGCGCGGGCCTGTGGTGCGTGAACGCGGGACACGGACGGCGCGAGATCGCCGAGGCCGTGCATCGCCAATTGCAGCACTGCGACTTCGCGCCGGCGTTCCAGATGGCCCATCCCGCGGCGTTCGAGCTGGCCAATCGCCTGACGAAGCTCACGCCCGGCCTCGACCACGTGTTCTTCACCAACTCCGGCTCCGAATCCGTCGACACGGCGATGAAGATCGTGCTCGCCTATCACCGCGCGCGCGGCGAAGGCCATCGCACGCGTTTCATCTCACGCGAGAAGGCCTATCACGGCGTCGGCATCGGCGGCACCGCGCTCGGCGGCATCGGCAACAACCGCAAGGCGTTCGGCGCGCTGCTCGCCGGCGTCGATCACCTTCCGCACACGCTCGACATCGAGCACAACGCGTTCTCGCGCGGCCTGCCGAAGCACGGCGTGCATCTCGCCGACGCGCTCGAGCGCCTGGTGACGCTGCACGACGCTTCGACCATTGCAGCCGTCATCGTCGAGCCGATCTCGGGCTCCGCGGGCGTGATCCTGCCGCCGGTCGGCTACCTGCAGCGCCTGCGCGAGATCTGCGACAAGCACGGCATCCTGCTCATCTTCGACGAAGTCATCACCGGTTTTGGCCGCCTCGGCGCGCCGTTCGCGCTGCAGGAGTTCGGAGTGACGCCCGACATCATCACGGCAGCCAAGGGTCTCACCAACGGCACGATCCCGATGGGCGCCGTATTCGTCCGCACGGGTATCTACGACGCGTTCATGCAGGGGCCGGAGAACCTGATCGAGCTGTTCCATGGCTACACGTACTCCGCTCACCCGGTCGCCTGCGCCGCCGCCCTGGCCTCGCTCTACATCTACAACCACGAAGGCCTGCTGACGCGCGCGAAGGAGCTCGCGCCGCACTGGGAGAACGCGGCGCACGCGCTGAAGGGCACGAAGCACGTGATCGACGTGCGCAACTACGGGTTGATCGCCGGCATCGAGCTGGCGCCGGTGCCGGGGCGCGCGATGACGCGCGCGTTCGAGCTGTTCGTGAAGTGCTTCGAGCGCGGCATGCTGACGCGCGTGACCGGCGACATCCTCGCGCTCTCGCCGCCGCTGATCGTCGAGAAAGCGCAGATCGAGGAGATCTTCTCGATGATCGCCGATGTGCTGAAGACGATCGACTAGGCGCGCTGGCCGCGCCGCTCACGTTCCAGGCGGGCTCCTGGCGTTCGACCGCGAACGCCAGGAACCAGCGGATCTCAGGGGCAGGTCGCGACTATTCTTCAGCGCCCCAGGGGAACGTCGTCGATGCCGACAGGATGATGCGTCCTTCGCATGAGAAGACTGGGTCCTCGCATTCCTGGCTGTCGATATCCGTATCGACGTACTTGAGCTCCAGGTCGATGTGGCTGACGGTATAGCTGACGCTGACACCGTAGTCGGTAATCGACTCTTCGTAGGCATCGCCATCGCTGATGCCGGCATGCACGCCCAGGCCGATTCCCTGTGGCAGCTCGAAGTTCAGGTTGCCTTCGATGTAGTACGCGCTCTCACCCACACCGAAGTAGTCGTCCGAGTACCAGAACTTCGCGTCGAAAACGTTGTAAGCGCCGCCGAAGAACACTTCGAAATAGTCCACGTCGACGTCGTCGTCCTCGGGCCAGTACGAGTAGTAGACGATTCCGGTATCGAATGTGAACCCTTCCTCGTCACCGCCGGCGAAGCCGATATAGGCATCGATCTCGACGTCCGAATCGAAACCGTCGCCGAAATCGATGTTGCTACCCCACAGACCGGCGTAGAAACCACTGTCATGCGCCCAGTCGACGCTTCCTTGCAGCGCCGGATCCTCGGCGCTTTGGCTGATGCCGCGGAAATCGTAGTCGCTGGTGAGTGTGACGGTACCGGTGACTTGCGCGCCGGCACTGCCGGCGGCCAACAGGAGACAAAGGCCGAAGAGTTTCAAGCCTCGCATGCAAAGCTCCTTTGGGGCATCCCGACGAGACCCCTTTGAGTTGCGCGCGGGCATCATAGCAGTGTGCGGGCCGCGCTGCGTGAATGAGGGCCGGACCGCGCGATTGTGGCTTCGGGGCGACGCGAGTCCGGCGGCAGCGGCTGCGGGGGGATTGCAGGCGCCGGCGCCGGACCCGCGCGCGTTCGGTGACCGCCGGGGAATTCCAGCGACGTCGTGTGTGTGCATTCACCACCTCCTTCGGGGAAACGCGGCGGAGGCAGGTGCAGAAAGCATGCCAGCGGAAGATGCACCGCTGATGACGGTGAGCGTCGCGATTGCAACGGCTGAAGAAAGTGGGAAAAGTGCGCGCGCACCTTGGGCGGGCAGCGTGTTCGCGATGCGCACCAGATCGGGTCGGGCGCAATGCGCGAAAAGAGGTCAGGCACCGTTTCGCGTGCACCGTATCGCGTGCGCCGACTGTCGACGAATCTCTGCCCGTCGCCCTGGGAAATGGTGCCTGACCCCTTTTACCTGGACAGCTTCGCGGACGCCGGATCGCTACTTCTGCGCTTCGAAGATCGCGTAGAGCTTGCGGCAGTCCTCGATCGTCTCCCACGTACCCGCGTAGCCCGCCGGGATGACGAAACTGTCGCCCGGACCGAACTCACTGCGCTCGCCGCTCTCGCTGGTGAGCGCCACCCGGCCCGCCAGGATGTGGCAGAACTCGTTCTCCGTGTAACTCACGCGCCACTTGCCGCGCGTGCTCTCCCACACGCCCGCGAAGAACTGGCTGGTGTCGTCCGAGAAATGATTGCTGATCGTCTGGCGCGGGTTGCCGGCGAGGACGCGCTCAGCGGGCAACCCGGATTCTGCCGCTTCGACGGGAGAGCGGAAGGAGACGAGGCGGGCGGAGCTCATGCAAGGACCTCGTGAGTGGGCGAACCTCGCAAACGAACGAACCGCGCAGTGCGCGCGGTTCGCGGGTCGAAGTCCGGGACGGCGCGGCGAGCGTCTCGCCCAGTCGCTGTCGTGTCAAGGGCAACGGCACTGGCGCCGAACCGCCCGGACTCCGTGAGGAGTGCCGGCACCGGTAGTGCACGTCGTCGTCACCAATCGAGCGACGTGCAGCCACCAGCGCCGGCAGGAGTCAGTCGGTCACCTCCGCGACCGTCGGCTGAGTGGTCCCGATCGTGATCACCACACGCCGTTCGAGCGCGAAACCGTCCATGTCGCCTGACGTACTGATGGCATCGGCCTCACCGTGCGGGCGGATCGTGATGCGCTGGGCGGCAAGCCCGCCGGCGATCAGTGCTGCACGCACTGTCTCGGCACGCTGCTCGGAGAGTGAGAGGTTCTCCGCCTTGGTGCCGCGCGGATCCGCGTAGCCGTCGAGCTGCACGACTGCATCGGGCGTCGTGGCGAGCACTTCCGCGAGCTCCATCAGGCGTGCGCTGTTCTCGGCGCTCAGGGTCGTGCCCTTGGTACGGAACATGACCTCACCACGCAGCGTGCGCTGCAAGGCTGGTGTCACTGTGCTGCCGTCCGGAGCCTGCAGGAGCGCGACGCGCCGCTCGCTTTCCGAAAGCTGGCGCTCCGTGTCCGACAGGCGCGCCGTCAGCGTTCCGAGCTTGGTTTCCGATTCGACCAGCTTGCCGCTCACGGCGGCGAGCGCGGCGTTGGTTTCGTCGAGGCGCTGCGCCAGCGTCTGCGCGGTCACCTTCTGCGTATCCATGCGATCGCCGATCCAGCCGCCGAGCACGGCGCCGACGATCGCACCGACGGGTCCGCCGGCGGCCGCGCCGACCAACGCACCACTCGCCAGGCCGATCGACTCTTCCTTCGACGGATGCTTGCCCTTGTTCTCAGGCTCGCCGGCATGGGCAGCGCCGGCTGCTGTCAGGGCGATCACGCCCAGGGTTGCGACGAACTTCTTCATGGCTGCTTCCTCGTGTTCGAGACGCGGCGCGTCTCCTGTGGGAAGCATTTGAAGCCCGCATCGCGGCGGCACCGTGGCGCAATGGTGGCGCGGCGCTCGAGAATGATGGCGAATCATGGCGATCGGGACTAACCTCCCGCGCCGTGCCCATCATCGAATGCGATCCCTGGCGCGAGCAGTACTTCGCGCACATTCCCTGCCCGCCCGACGTGATCGTGCCCACGGACGACTCGGAATCGTGGCTGCTGTTTCCGAAACACCGCTGGATCTTCAACAAGCTGCTCATCTGCGAAACGCAGGGCATCGAAGCGGGGCCGCACGGTGTGGAGCCAGCCGCGTATCCGGTGTTCAGCAAACCGATCTACAACATGCGCGGCATGGGGATCGGCAGCCACCTGGTGCGCAATGCCACCGAGATGCACGCGACCCAGGCGCCGGGGCACATGTGGATGCGATTGCTGGAGGGTGAGCACCTGAGCACCGACGTAGCCGTCGTGCGCGGCGCGGCGCGATGGTGGCGGCACGCGCGCGGCGTTCCCGACCACGATGGCATGTTCGACTACTGGATCGTGTACGCCGATCCGCGCCCGGCGCTCGAGGATTTTCTAGGTGGCTGGCTGCGCGCTCATCTCGCCGACTACACGGGGATGGTGAACATCGAGACGATCGGCGGGCGCATCATCGAGTGCCACCTGCGCTTCAGCGATCAGTGGCCCGATCTCTACGGCGGCGACGCGTGGGTGCGCGCCGCGGTCGATCTCTACGCGCGCGGCGAGTGGCGGTACGACGATTCGGATCGTCGCAACGGTTACAGCGTCGTGCTGTGGGGCGCGCCAGGTGTGCGGCCCGCGGCGCCTGACGCGGCTGCTGTCGATGCCGTGCGCAAGATGCCGTCAGTCTCGAGCGTGCAGATCACCTTCGATGCTTCGAAGCCTGCGGCGGAGCACGCGATGCCACCGGGCGGATTTCGGTTCGCGATCGTGAACTGCCTCGATCTCGAGTGCGGTCAGACTGCGCGAGCGCAGCTGCGCTCCCTCCTGCAAACTCACTGAACGCTGGCCGCGTTTACCTCGGCCCCGGAGGCTGAATCACGTCCGCGACGCCGGCTCCGGCTCCTTCGGAATCTGTTTCCTGCCTTCCTCGTACCCCGCGCCGCGCACCACGCGTCCCGGCTTCGCACCGGTATGTTCGCCGTCCTTCAGCACCTGCACGCCGTTCACGAACACGTGCCGCACGCCGGTCGAGTACTGGTGCGGCTCGTCGAACGTCGCGTGATCCGCGATCGTCGCCGGATCGAACACCACGACGTCGGCGTAACAGCCCGGATCGATGCAGCCGCGTTCCTTGATGTTGAAGTTGGCGGCCGGCAAGCGCGTGATGCGTCGGATCGCATCCTCGAGCGTCGTCACCTTGCCATCGCGCACGTACTTGCCGAGGAAGCGCGCGAACGCGCCATATGCGCGCGGATGGGTGCTCTGCTTGAGGAAAACGCCCTCGGGCGCCATCGAGGGAGCATCGGAGCCGATGCTGACCCACGGCTGCGACAGGCCGAGCGCGACGTTCTCCTCTGACATGAGGAAATAGGCCGTCTCCACACGCGAATGATCTTCGACGACGAGATCCATCGCGGTCTCTTCAGGCGGTTTGCCGCGCATTGCGGCCACCTGCGCGAGGGTCTTGCCAGTCAGCGGCTTGAGCGCCTCGCTCCTGAACCCGATGAACAGAATCCGGTCCGCCGATCCGGCGGCGAAGTACAGGCTCTCCCAGCCCTTCGGCTCCGTCATTTCCTTCTTCACGCGCGCGCGCAGATCGGGCTTCTTCAGCCGCTCCACCCACGCATCGAGTCCGCCTTCCTGCACCCACGGCGGCATCGCTGCATCGAGCCCCGTCGCCCCCGCGACGTACGGATACATGTTGGCGCTGATCGGCACGCCCGACATGCGCGCTCGCTCGATCTTCGCGATCGCCTGTCGCATCTTCGGCCAGTTCTCCTGACCGGCGGCCTTGAGATGATAGATATCGGTGCGGATTCCCGATTCGCGCGTGATGCGGATCGTCTCGTCGAGCGCCTCGAGGAAGCGATCGCCTTCGCTGCGCATGTGCGTCGTGTACGTGCCACTGTACTCTGCCGCCACCTTGCACAGCTCGATCAGCTCTTCGGTGGACGAGAAACTCGCGGGCACGTAGATGAGGGAACTGCCGACCCCGAGGGCGCCCTCCTCCATCGCCTGACGCACCAGCGCCTTCATGCGCTCGAGCTCCTTGGGCGTGGGCGCGCGATCGGCATAGCCGATCTCGTGGATGCGCACGGCCGCAGCGCCGACGAGCGAGGCGATGTTCGTGGACACGCCGCGCGCGGCGAGCCAGTCGAGGTACTCGCCGAGCGTCGTCCACTCGACCGCGTACTTGATGTCGCCCTGCTGCTCGGTTTCCTCCTTCTTCATCTTCTCGTTCCACGGGCCCATCGACCAGCCTTCGCCCATGATTTCGAGCGTTACCCCCTGGCGGATCTCGCCCTGCGAGCGGCCGTCCGCGATCAGCGAGGTGGTCGACCACGAGAGCGCGTTGATGAAGCCGGGCGCGACGGCACGGCCGCGCACGTCGATCTCGACGTTCGCGGTGGCGGTGGACAGATCGCCGATGGCCGAGACGCGATCGCCGTGAATGGCGACGTCGCCGGTCTTCGCAGGGCGACCGGTGCCGTCGTAAATCGTGCCGCCGCGCAGGATGACGTCGTAGCGCGCCAGGCGGGCTTCGCCGCCCGACGATCCGGCCTCGTTCGCCGTCGGCGGCGCGCTGGTGGCCGAGGAGCTCGTGGCGGAAGAGCTCGACGACGTGGAGGTCGATGCTGGTTGCGGTTGCGAGCAGGCGACGAACAGGAATGTCAGCGACAGGGCGACGAGACGCATCGGCATTGCAGATCCCCCGGCGATGGGCAACCGGCGCATGCTAGCGACTGGCGCGCCGCTGTACAAAAATTCTGAAGCCTGGCGCGTATGCAAGAATTTCTGACGATGCCGGCGGCCCCGATCCGCTAGGCTGCGTCGATTCCACGTCGATTCCAGGAGTCCGAAACCGATGACCGGCCACGCGACCAACCGCCACCTGCTGTTCACCAGCCGCGGCTGCGGCTCGGTGATCGTCGAGGCGCTGCTCGAGCTCGTGCAGGTTCCGTACGATCGCGAAGAGCACGCCTTCAAGTCGCTGGGCCCGGCGAACGAACGCATTCGCAGCTTCAATCCGCTCGGCCAGGTGCCCACGCTGGTGATGCCGGACGGCAGCGTCATGACCGAAACGGCGGCGATCGCGCTGCATCTCGCGGACACCGTCCCGGCGTCCGGCCTCGCCCCGAGAGTCGGCGACCCGGCGCGCGCGCAGTTCCTGCGCTGGCTGATCTTCCTGGTCGCGGACGTCTACGCCACGTTCTACTACGCCGACAAGCCGGAGAGGTTCGTTTCGGGCGAAGAACCCGCGAAGGAGCTCAAGCAAGCCATTCGCGAGCATCGTCTGAACCTGTGGCGCATGGTGGAGGACGCGATCCGGCCCGCGCCGTGGTTCCTCGGCCGGCAATTCTCCGCGCTCGACGTGTTCGTGTGCGTGATGACGCGCTGGACGCCGCGGCGCGACTGGTTCGCCGAGCATTGCCCGAGACTCAACGCCATCGCGCGTGCGGTCGACGAGCGCGCCGAGCTCGAGGCCGTGTGGGCGCGCAACTTCTGAGGGCGGTCGCGGCTTTCAGGGGGAAAGCAGCTGGTCGAGAATTGCCGACGCTTCGTTTCCATACCTGCGCGCGAGTCGCCTGACCAGGCCGCGATCGAGCGCCGACCCAGCCGCAGCGATTGCGCGTGCCGCATCGTCCAGGTCGATTGGACCACCGGCGAACGCCTTCATCGCGATGAAGTCTTCCCTGCCGATGAAGTTCAGCGAGGTACCGCGGAAGGGCACAGAAATGACGCGCGCGAACGCCTGTGGATCGATCCCTCGCAGGCCCAGCAAGAGGTCGACGCGGTTGCCGAATCGATCCCTCACCTGCAGCAGACCCGGTATGGGATCAGAGTCATCGCCACGCTTCAGTTGCGTCTGGTGTCCCGCTGCCTTGAAGGCGGTTTCGAGGCCTGCAGCCGCCGAAACTCCCACTGCCAGCAAAACGTCGGCGTCCATGCTTGCGCGAACAACTCCGTGGACTGACGCCGCGAGAGCACCGACCACCGCGTACTCGGTTTCCTGTGCGACGAGTACGTCGACTGCATCCAGCAGAAGCAGCGCCGATTCACCAGATCTGCTCGTTCTCATTGCTGCCTGGGCGGCTGGCCTTCTGACAGGCGTTGGCCAGCTTCGTATAGCTCCATCACCAGCCTGCAATGCTCGAGGAACGCCTCCACGCGCTGCTCAGGGCTGAGGCTCTGCGTGCCCTCGACGAGCGAACGGTCAGATGAAACGGCCACTTTCGATTCCATACAGCGTGCAGTCTAGCGAACGCGCGCGACCCGCGTCATCAGAACCAGCCGGGACAGCCAGCAGCGGCCAAGGGGGCGCTGCCGCACTACCCAGGTGGCGTCCTACGGAAGATCGAACAGCAGAACCTCGGCGCCGCGGCCCTTCTCGACGACGACGCTTTCGACGTCAGCAAGTTTCAGGCCGTCCCCTGCGCGCAGAACGTTTCCGTTGACGCTCACGTCGCCACGCGCGACGTGGACGTACGCACGCCGCGCCGCGGCGATCGACACCTCGGCCCGCTCGGAACCGTCGAACAGTCCCGCGTACACCTGCGCGTCCTGGTGGATGCGGACCGACCCGTCGCGCCCATCCTGCGACGCGATCAGTCGCAGACGACCGCGCTTGTCGACCGCGTCGAATTTCACTTCCTCGTAGCTTGGCTGCACATCGCGCCGTGAAGGCTGAATCCAGATCTGCAGCAGGTGGACCGTCTCCTGGTCGGAGGGGTTGAACTCGCTGTGCTGCACGCCCGTGCCGGCGCTCATGCGCTGTACGTTGCCGGGCCGGATCACCGACCCGTTGCCCATCGAGTCGCGATGCTCCAGCGCGCCTTCGAGGATGTAGGTGATGATTTCCATGTCGCGGTGCCCGTGCATGCCGAAGCCCGCGCCGGGTCGCACGAAGTCCTCGTTGATGACGCGCAGCGGTCCGAACTCGACGTGACGCGGGTCGAAGTAGTCGGCGAACGAAAAGCTGTGCCAGGTCTTCAGCCAGCCGTGGTCGGCGTGGCCGCGTTCCTCGCGCTTGCGAATCTCGATCATGATGGCCTCCTGGGGACGAGATCCTGGACCGCCGTCGCCCCGGCATAAAGGGCCTCGCGGACATGAGACCCATGCACCGGCGAATGAATCCGCGCTCCGGCGAGCGAATCCGCACTCCGCCCCGCGCCAGCGTTATAGGATGGCCGTCCGGGAGGATCGCGCAACGATGCGCCGGCTACTCTTATATATGCGGTACCTGACCGTGCCCGCGCGCGGCGTACCGCTCACGCTCATCGTGGGCTTTGCGATCCTGCTCACGCTCGCCGTGAAGGCGGGATTCCTGGGGATCTGGCTCGGCCTGGTGCTGATCTCCTGGTCGCTCAAGTACGCGTTCATCGCTTTCGACGCCGTCTCGCGCGGTTTCGACGAACCGCCCGTGCTCTCGACCGACATGGTCAATCCTGCCAACGAGCAACGCCCGTTCGGAATGATGCTGATCGTGTTCGCTTTCTGGGGCGCCTCCGGAGCACTCGGCGATGTGATCGGGGAATCCGCGACGACCGTCCTGCGGCTCGTGGCGCTCGCGCTGCTGCCCGCCTCGCTTCTGACGCTGGCCATCACCGGACGCATCATCGATGCGGTGAACCCCCAGCTTCTCACGCAACTGATCGGCCGGCTCGCTTTCGACTACGTCCTCCTGATCGTGCTCGCGGTAGGACTCGGTTTCGTGGTCCAGACCCTCTCGTCGCTCACGCTCTGGCTCACGGCGCAGTTCGCCCTGGTGCTCTACGGCATCCTGGCGCTCTTCTGCCTCATGGGCGGCATCGTCTACCAGCGACGCGATGCGCTCGGTGTGGATGCCTGGCGCGCTCCGGAACGAATCGCCGCGCGCGATGCCCGGGACGCCGCGCGCGCTTTCGATCGCGACATGGACGAGCTGTACGGGCACTGGCGCGGCGGCGCGCACCTGGAAGCCTGGGATGCGCTCATGGCGAAGCTCGCCGCCCGCGATCACGACTTCGATACGTATCGCCGTTTCCACGAGCGGCTGTTGCAGTGGCCGGACCAGCGGCTCGCCGAGCGGCTGGCGCGCGAATTCGTCGAGCGGCACGGCGAGCGTGCGTCTACGCTCCTCGCCATTCCGCCGCGGCATCGTTCAGCCAGCTGATCACGTAGTCGCGATGGCTGCGGGCGACGTAGCTGCGAAAAGCGTCGTCCGAGGTGCGCAGGAGGATCGCGGCGACGCCGGCGAAGCGTGTGCCGGTGCTGTCGCCGACAGGGAACGCAGCGAGGTCGAGATCCACGCCGCAGCCCTTCTCCAGCAACTCATGCGCACGCGGCCCCGCCACCTCGATCGCGCACAGCGCGTGGGAAATGTCGATGGCGCGCACGCTCGGATCGGCGGCGGCGACGACTTGGCAGCCGGCGCGCAGGCATTCGTCGCCGTCGGGATCCTCATCGGTCGCCTCGCAAACCACGCACCAGTCGCACGGTGCGATCCGAACCACGATGGCGCCGGGAAGCGAGCGCAGCGCAGCCGCAGCCTCGGGCGGAAACTCACGGTTCCAGGTCAGCACGCGAACTTTTGCGGACGGCGGCAACTCGCGTATGGCAGCGGCCGATACCTCTGTGCTTTCACGCATTCATCCGCCCTCCCGCCGGATCGTAGAACACCGGGCTCACGACCTTCGCCTGCATCGTCACGCGCCCCGCGTCGTGCACGGCCACCGTGGCACCGGTGTGTGCACGTCCGGCGCGCAGCATCGCCAGCGCAACGGCCTGTCCATCGAGCGTCGTCGTCGCAGAAGTCACCCAGCCGTCGGTCACATCGCGCGACTGCGCCAGCTTGAGGTGCGCGCCCACCGGGAACGACGCGCTCGCGGTCAGGCCGATGAGTTGCAAACGGTCGGGCCGGCAGTTTTCGGCCAGCGTCAGCGAGCGCCGGCCGATGAAGTCGCGCGTCTTGGAGGCGGCGACCTTCCCCCAGCCGACGTCGTCAGGCACCGTCGTGCCGTCGGTGTCCGTGCCGACGTGCAGATAACCCTTCTCGGTGCGCAGCCGCAGCACGGCGTCGAGCCCGTACGGCGCGATGTCGAAGCCTCTGCCCTCCTGCATGAGCGCTTCCCACGTCGTCACCGCGCGGTCGGACGGCACGCTGATCTCATATGACAGCTCGCCGCTGAAGCTGATGCGCGCGAGGCGCGCCGGCGCACCGAGCAGGCGCGTCTCGCGCAGCGCCAGGTGCGGAAAGGCCGCGTTCGACAGGTCGCACTCCGGCCGCAGCCGCGCCAGCACGCCTCGCGCGCTCGGGCCGGCGAGCGTGAGCGTGGCCCAATGATCGGTGACCGGCACGACCACGGCGCGCAGCTGCGGCCACTCGCACTGGCGCCACTCTTCGAGCCACGCCGCCACGCTGCCGGCATTCGCTGACGTGGTGGTGACCAGCAACCGGTCGGGCGCCAGCTGGACGACCGTGCCGTCGTCGAAAATCACGCCGGTCTCGCTCAGCATCAGTCCGTAACGCACACGTCCCGGTTGCAGTGTCGCAAGGTCGTTGATGTAGAAGCGATCGAGGAATTCGCGCGCGTCCGGGCCGTGCACTTCGAGCTTGCCGAGTGGCGAGGCATCGAAGACTCCCACCGCGGTGCGTACGGTGCGGCATTCGCGGCGGGTCGCCGCGCCGCGCGCCTCGATGGCGCTGCGCCGGTACACGGCCGGCCGCTGCCACTCGCCGAAGTCCTCGACGATCCCCGCGTGCGACTCGTGCCACGCATGCAAGGCTGACGTGCGGCGCGGCGCAAAGCGCTCGCCGGTGCCCCGGCCCACGATCGCTCCGAGGGTCGTGGGCACGAATGGCGGCCGCAACGTCGTATAGCCCAGCTCCGCGGGCTTGCGACCTTGCAGGCGAGCCGTCACCTCGAGCGTCACCGGGCTCGAAGTCTTGCCCTGGTCCGACGCCATGCCGACGGTGGTGTAGCGCTTCACGTGCTCGATCGACGTAAAGTTCTCGCGAATCGCCAGCTCGAGATCCGCCACCGTGACGTCGTGCAACAGGTCCACCCACTGCCGCGCCGTGTTGCCGTGAGGGCTGATGCGCCGACCCGAGACACCACGCTCGGCCGCCTCGGCCGCGAAGCCGACGATCGACACGTCGCGCAAGGCGTTTGCCGGGACGAGGACACCGCATTCTTCGCGATACGCGAGCCTCCCGCCAGCTTGCGCGAACAGATGCAGGGCAGGATTCCAGCCGCCCGAGACGAGCAGTGAATCGCAGCGCAGGCGTCGCCGTTCGTAGAGCGCTCCCGATCCGCCCCGCGCGATTCCAGCGTCGGCGCTCACGCGAGCGACCTCGACGCCCGACAGAGCACCGAAGCCGCTGGTATCGATCGGCATCGAGCCACTGTGCACGACGAGGCCGAGCCGACGCATTCTTTCGCTCTGCGCTCCCGGCACGTCCTCGCGTGAGTCGACGACAGCGAGCGGTGTGACACCGGCGGCGTGCAGCTCGGCCGCGACGTCGTAAGCCGAATCGTTGTTGGTCGCGATCACGACGCGACGCCCGGGCGCGATCGCCTGGCAGGCGAGGTAGCGCCGCGCAGCTCCGGCCAGCATCACGCCCGGCCGGTCGTTGTTCGCGAACACGAGCGGCTGCTCGATGGCACCCGTGGCCAGCACGATGCGGGCCGCGCGAATGATCCAGTACCGCTCGCGCGGCCCAGCCGTTGCGTCGCGGGATGCCCCTGTCCTCACGGTCTCGAGTGCGGTCACGACGTTGTGGTCGTGGCAACCCATCGCAACCGTGCGCGTCACCAGCTTCACGCCCTCGAAGGCGGTGAGCTCGCGTTGAACCTGACTCAGCCACTTCGTCGCCGTAGTTCCGTCGACGGTCGAGCCATCCCAGCGCGCCTGGCCACCGAGTTGCGGCTCGTGCTCGACGAGGATCACGCGCTGCTTCGCGCGTGCGGCTGTCAATGCTGCCCGCAGGCCGGCGACGCCGCCGCCGACGATCAGCACGTCGCAATGGGCGTTGCGCAGGTCGTAGCGATCCGGATCCGGTTCTCGCGGCGCGCGTCCCAGGCCGGCGAGGTGTCGCACGAGCGGCTCGTAGAACTTCCACCCCGGCCAGATGAAGGTCTTGTTGTAGAAGCCGGCGGCAAAGAGCGGCGCAGCCAGGTCGAGCACGCGCTGCACATCGAAACCAGCCCCCGGCCAGCCGCCCTGCGCGTGCGCCACGAGGCCGTCAGTCAGCGGTTCCACCGGTGCGCGGGCCGAAGGCACCACGCGGGCGCCCTCGTGCAGTTGCACGAGGGCATTCGGTTCTTCGAGGCCCGCGGAGAAGATGCCGCGCGGGCGATGCAGCTTGAAACTGCGCGCCACGACCCTGACCCCGTTGGCCAGCAGCGCCGAAGCGAGGTTGTCTCCCGCGAAACCGGTGAGCGCGCGCCCGTCGAAACGAAACGCGAGCGGGCGGCCGCGATCGATCAAACCGCCATGATCCACACGGAACGGTCCGCCGGCCATCCGCTAGCGCTCCGGCGGCAGCGTCTGACCCATCGGATACACTGCGCGGATCTCGTGCGTCACGGTGTCGCGCGCCACGTTGAACCAGCGACCGCAGCCAAAGGTGTGACACCAGCGCTCGCAGTGCAGGCCGCGAGGGTTGTCGCGCGCGAAGAGATACTGCGTCCACGTCCTGTCATCTACCGCCGGATCGAGCGGATCCGGCCGCGCGACGTGCGCGGGCCCACCGAACACGAACTCGGCCTCGTCGCGAACGCCGCAATGGGGACAGCGGATGCGCAGCACTAGTGCGCGACGCCGGCAGCGGCGCCTTCGTCGATGAGCGCTCCCTGCTCGAAACGATCCAGCGAGAATGCACCGATCAACGGGTGCGGGCGATCGTTGACGACGGTGTACGCCATGGTCTCACCGCCGGCGGGGATGGCCTTGTAGCCGCCCGTGCCCCAGCCGCAGCTCAAGTACAGGCCGCGCACCGGCGTGAGGCCCATGATCGGACTGGTATCGGGCGTTACGTCCACCGCTCCGGCCCACTGACGCATGATTTTCAACCGGCTGAAGCACGGGAACAGCTCGAGCGTCGCCGCGACGGTGTTCCGGAACAGAGCGAGGCTGCCGCGCTGCGAGTACGAGTTGTAGACGTCTGCGCCACCGCCGATGACGATCTCGCCGCGATCGCTCTGGCTCACGTAAGTGTGGATCGCGCCCGACAGCACCACGGTATCGAGGATCGGCTTCACCGGCTCCGTCACCATCGCCTGCAATGCCATGGTGGTGAGCGGCAGGCGCAGGCCGGCCATGCCCGCCAGCACCGAGGAATGCCCTGCCACGCTCAACAGCACGCGCTCTGCGGCGATGCTTCCGCGGGACGTCTCGACGCCCACGATGCGCTCTCCGTCGCGGCGCAGGCCGGTGACCTCGCACCCCTGAACGATGTCCGCGCCGCCGGCGCTCGCCGCGCGCGCGAACGCCCAGATCACCGCGTCGTGCCGGGAAATGCCGGCGCGCGCCTGTGTGAAACCGCCGAGCACCGGGTAGCGGGAGCGCAGGTTGAGGATCGGCACGCGCCGCCCGATCTCCGCGGCCGACAGCTCCTCGGCATCGACGCCGTTCATGCGGATGCCGTTGACCCAGCGGCGCGTCAGCTCCAGCTCGTGCTCGCTGTGCGCGAGCGCGATGAGGCCGCGCTGGCTCAGCATCACGTTGAAGTTGAGCTCGCGCGCTAGGGACTCGTAGAGCTGCAGGGAGCGGTCGTAGAACGAGGAGCTGACCGGATAGAAATAGTTGGAGCGCGAGACCTGCGTGTTGCGGCCCGAGTTGCCGCCGCCGATGTAGCCCTTTTCGAGCACGGCGACACTGCGCACGCCGTGCACCTTCGTCAGGTAGTACGCGGTGGCGAGACCATGCCCGCCGCCACCGACGATGACCACGTCGTACGAGGCACGCGGCTCCGCGTCTTGCCACGCCGGCTCCCATCCCTTGTTGCCCGTGAACGCCTCACGCGCGAGCCTGAGAAAGGAGTAGCGCTGCTTCACAGCAGGTTGGTAGCGAACACCACGGCGATGGCCAGGGGGCAAAGATACCGCAAGAGCCAGACGATGACCCGTCTGCCCAAGGGTGTGGTCTCCTGCAAGTCCTCGGCTACGAAGGCGCGACTCAGGCGCCAGCCGAAAAAGATGCTCACGAAGAACGCGCCAATGGGCAGGAGCACGTTGGAGGCCACGTAGTCCTTGATGTCGAATACCTTCTTGCCGGCAAAGACCGGCAGCGCATCGAGCGGATACACGTCGGCCCACAGGTTGTACGACAGCACCGAGCCAATGCCGACCACCCAGCACGCGAAGATGGTGGCCACCGAGGCCCACGGGCGGCTGAAGCGATGGCGTTGCTGCAACCAGGCGACGATCGGCTCGATGCCGGCGAGCGACGGCGTGAGCGCGCCCAGCACGAGCAGCAGGAAAAAGAGACTCCCGATGAGTCGGCCGGCCGGCATCTCGGCGAACACCGTGACCAGCACGTCGAACACGAGCACGACGCCGCCCGCAGGGTCCATGCCGTAGCTGAACACCAGCGGAAAAATCATCACGGCGGAAAGTGCTGAGACCAACAGAACCGAAGCGATGATGATCAGCGCCGAACGCACGAGCGACGTGCCGCGCGTGGCGTAGGAACCGAGGGCGAGCATCATCGCCATGCCCACGCCGGTCGCAAAGAACGCCTGGCCGACCGCTGCGAGCACGACGTCCGGAGTGATCGCCGCAAAGTTCGGAGTAAAAGCGAATGCGAGGCCGTGGGCCACGTCGCCCGTCGCGAGCGAGTAGCCTACCAGCACCAGCAGGAGGACGAGCAACGCCGGGGCGCGGATCTTGTTCGTCGCCTCGATACCGCGACCGACGCCGCGCGCGGAGAGATACGTCACCAGCGCGAGGAACGCGAGATGCCAGCCGCCAACCTGCCAGGGGCTCGCGAGGAAATCGCGCCACAGCGTGAGCACCTGGTCGTGCCCGAGGCCGACCAGCTCGCCCGTGACGGTCTTCCAGGTGTAGGCGAGCACCCAGCCGGCGACGACCGAGTAGTACGACATGATCAGGAACGTCGCGATCGTTCCGAGGATGCCGACGATGTTCCAGAGCCTGGGCCTCGGCAGGTTCGAGGCCGCGGCGACGACACCGAGCGCCTGCGGCGGGCTCACGCGCGCACGGCGGCCGATGGCGAATTCAGCAGTGACCAGCGGGATGGCGATCAGCAGGCAGCAGAGAACGAAGACGAAGATGAAGGCGCTGCCGCCGCTGGTGCCCGCAAGGTAGGGAAAACGCCAGATGCTGCCGAGGCCGACCGCCCCGCCGACGGCGCTGAGGTAGAAAGCGAGCTTCGACGACCAGAGCGGAAGCTGTTTGGGCTCGGCCGACACCAGAATGGGCTTATGGCTTCCGCGCTCGGGGCGTCCGGTCCAGCTCCCTCTCCCCGCTCACGCGGGGAGAGGGAAACCGGAAGGACTTCAGAACTTCGCGTTCAGCCGCGCGTAGTAGAACGCGCCGTTGAACCCGAACGGCGACGTCAGCGAGTGACGCACGCCCAGGAACACCGAGGTCGGATCCTGCTCGTCGCCCGGCAGCGTGTCGAAGATGTTCTCGCCGCCGATGGTGAACGTGTAGTTCTCGGCGAACGTGAAGCGCGCCTCGAGGTCTACCAGGACTTCCGCGTCGTACTCGTACTGGTCGGACGCATCGCCGGGGCTGAAGAGGCCGCCGGTCGTCGCCCAGTCACCGTAGTAGTTGAAGCGGAGCATTCCCGAGAAGAGACCGCCCGTCGAATAGTCGAAGGTCAGCACGCTCGCCTGCTCGGGAACCTGGTTTTCCAGGTCGAACACGCGCGAGGCGTTGATCGTGCCGGGCGAGACGTTCGAGACTTCCTGCTCGTTGAAGTTGTGTCGCCAGTCCACGACCAGCTCGCCCGTACCGATGTCGAAGCTGCTGGTCACGGCCAGGTCGATGCCGCTGATCTCTGAGTCGAAGCCGTTGACGAAGAAGTTCGCGTTGCTGCCCAGCAGGAGCGAGGCGTTCGGGATGCCCGCGTCGTCCAGCAGGTCGACCGCGTCCTGGTCGATGACGTTGGTCAGCAGCGCGACGCGGCTGTCGATCTCGATGTGGTAGTAGTCGAGCGTGATGCTGAGGTTGCGCGTCGGCGTGACTACGAAGCCCAGTGTGTAGCTCGTGCTCTCTTCAGGCTCCAGCGGCCGCGAACCGAGCACCAGGGCGATCGGATGATCCACGGGGTAGGTGCCGTTCGGGATCAGGGCGCCCGTGGAATCGGACGTCGTGGTCACGTTCAGCGTGTTCACCTGGCCGGGCGTCGGCGCACGGAAGCCCGTGTTGGCCGTCGCGCGCATCGCGAACACATCGTTGAACTCGAAGCGGCCCGAGACCTTCCAGTCGAAGGTGTCGCCGAACGTGTCGAAGTCCTCGTAGCGGACCGCGACGGCTCCCGACAACTGATCCGTCAGGTTGGTCTCGACGTCCGCATAGGTCGCCCAGCTGTCGCTCTCGAAGTCGCCCGCCGATTCCGGGGTGAACCCCTGGAAGCCGTCGGAACCGACGCCGAAGACCGCAGCCGTCGGGCCTGCCACGATTGAGGCCTCGTCACCCTGCTCGATCTTGTACGTCTCGTTGCGGAACTCGGCGCCAAACGCCAGGTTGAGTGGCGAGCCCTCGAACGTCTTCACGAAATCGACGTTGAGGCCGCTCTCTTCCTGTGTCAGCGTGCCCGGAGTAAACGACGTCGGTGACAGCGCGCCGAGGCTCGGGTTGATGCTCTGCTGCAGCGTGTACTCGACCTCGTTCTCCTCGAACCTCGCGGTCACATCCCACCGCAGCGTGTCGCTGATGTCGCCGCGCAAGCCGGCCATGATGCCGATGTCGGTAAGGTCCGCGCCGAAGTCCGGGTTGTAGCCTCCCGGGAACAGCGTGAAGATCGGATTGCGCAGCACGAAGTTGCTCGGGCTGCTTGCACTGGCCACGAGGTAGTCCGCCGGGTTGAGGCCTTGGCCGGTAATGCTGTTGACGAGCGCCTGCGGCGCGTTGTCCGGCAAGCCATCGGACCCTTCAATGAACTGGCCGGGGGCGCCCGGATCAGGCATCAGGACGTCGATCTGCAGCGTCGTGCGCGCCGGGAAGGCGATCTGATCCGCTGCATTGGCGAGCACGGGTCCGCGATAGAAGAATCCGGACACCGTCGTGTTGTCCATGTAATTCGCGCTGCCGTAGAACTGGAGCGTATCGCTGATCGGCAGACCGAAGTTCGCCATGAACTTGAGCGCTTCGACGTCCGGGTCTCCCCAGCGCTGGCCGAGGCCGCCTTGCGGGATGGCACAGCCGCAGGACGCGCCCGCCCCGAGCGCATCGGGGCGTGCACCGCCGCGCGAAGTGATCTCGGAGGTCGAGTACTCGCCGGTGAGATTCAGGAAGCCCTCGGCGCCGACCGGCAGACCGACGTTGGCAGCGAGCGAGATGCGCTCGCCGTCCGACTCCGAGTACTCGCCGTACTGCGTCGCGAAATTCATTCCCTCGCGATCTTCTTTGAGGATCAGGTTCACGACGCCGGCGATGGCGTCCGAGCCGTACTGCGCGGACGCACCGTCACGCAGGATTTCCACACGTTCGATGGCGAGGCTCGGGAACGCGGACCAGTCGACGCCCTGCGAGCCCTGGTTCACCGTTCCCAGCGGTGCGAGCTGCAGGTTGACCAGCGCCGAGCGGTGCCGGCGCGTGCCGTTCACCAGCACCAGCGTGTGGTCCGGCGACAGGTTGCGCAGGCTCACCGGCCGGATGAAGGCCGTGCCGTCCGCGATCGGAAACCGCTGTGTGTTGACCGACGGGCTGACTTTCGACAACGAGTCGGTGAGATCGAATGCCGCCTGTTCCGCCAGCTCGTCGCCGCGAACCAGGTCGACCGGCGAGAGTGTTTCAGTCGCCACTCGACCGGCGACTCGCGTGCCGGTGACGACGACCTCTCCCATTGCCTCGTCGTCCGAGGCTTGTTCCTGGGCTCCCTGAGCCCAGGCGCCGGTGCCGGTGCCGCTCAGCACAGCGGCGATGGAGGCGGCCAACGCGCGCCTACGTACCTTGATCATGGTGTTCCCCCTTCAGGACTTTGATCTTGGCCCGAATCGACCGGCGGCCAGTCGATGTTGCTTCACGGGGGCGCAGTATCGCCAAAGGCTCAAGGACTTGAAAGGCCCTGTGTGCGAATCGCAACGGGATGCTCCCGTATGCGGATGAACGGCAAGGGTAATGAGCGGCCCGACCCCCATTTTCAGCATTTCAGGCGGGAGTCTCCGCGGTCCCCGGCGAGGCGACCTTGGCGCGTAGTTTCTGAATGACGCCGCTCCAGTACTGCGGCGTGCGCGTATTGCGAGCCACGAGCGCGTAGACCGCGGGCACGACCACGAGCGTCAGGAGCATCGAGATCAACACGCCGTACAGTACGACCACGCCGATCGGCTGGCGGCTTTCGGCACCGGCGCCGGTCGCGAGGAGCAGCGGCACCGAGCCGAAGCCGCTGCAGAGGCTGGTCATCAGCACCGGTCTCAGGCGGGTCGTGGCAGCCTGGATCACCGCCTCGACGAATTCGACGCCGCGATCGCGCAGCTGGTTGGCGAATTCGACGATCAGGACGCCGTTCTTGGCGGCGAGGCCGACGAGCATCACCACGGCGATCTGGCTGAAGATGTTGACCGTGATGCCATACACCCACATGCCGAGCACCGCGCCGACCAGCGCCAGCGGCACGGTGGTCATGATGATGAACGGCAGCGTGAAACTCTCGAACTGTGCGGCGAGCACCAGGAACACGACCAGCAGCGCCGCGAGGAACGTCCAGTAGAGGGCCTGGCTCGACTGCAGGTACTCGCGCGATTCGCCGTCGAAGTCGAGCTTGGCCGTGGGCGGCAGCTCCTCTTCGGCGATCTTGCGGAAATACTCGATGGCTTGGCCCATCGAGTAGTTGGGCGCGAGGCCGCAGGAGATGGTGATGGCGCGCAGCCGATCGAAGCGATTGAGCTGGATCGCGCCCGCGGTTTCGTGCAGCGTCACCACGCTGCTCAGCGGGATCAGCTCGTTGCTGCGATCCGAACGCACGTAGAGATTGTCGAGGTCCGCCGGCGAGGCACGGTCGACCGTCCGGCCCTGCAGAATCACGTAGTACTCGCGTCCGTCGCGCAGGAACGTGGTGACGATGCGCGAGGCCAGCATGGTCTCGAGCGTGCGGCCGATGGTGTCGAGAGAAACGCCCAGGTCCGCCGCGCGATTGCGGTCGACCGATACCTTCATCTGCGGCTTGCGCTCCTGGTAGTCGGAATCCAGGTTGAGCAGGCCCTCGTTCTCGGCCGCGCGCGCCATGAGCTTGTTGCGCCACTCGGCCAGCTGCGAGTAGTCCGGCCCCTGCAGCACCACGCGTACCGGCTCGTTGGCACCCCAGTTGAAGGCCGAGGGCGTGAACACGCCGGCGCGCACGCCCGGCAGCGCACCGAGTCTCTTCTGCAGCGTCGCCGCCAGCTCCGCCGTCGAACGATCGCGCTCGCCCCAATCTCTCATCACGATGAAGCCGACTGCGCGGTTGAGGTCCGGCGTCGCCCCGCCGCCACCGCCCGGAATGCGGATGCTGAAGCGCACGATGTCACCGCGCGCGGCCTCCTCCGTCAGGATGTCCTCGAGCGTGCGCGCGTGGCGCTGCATGTATTCGAGGCTCGAGCCTTCGGGGCCGGTGAGCGCAATGCGGATGATGCCGCGATCTTCGCTGGGCGTGTTCTCCTGGGGCAACGTCGTGAACACTGCGACCGTCACGGCGAACAACGCGACCGCGGCCCCGACGACGTAGAGAGGCCGCGCCAGGACCCGGCGCAGCAGCGCTTCGTAGCGAGTGGCGAGCTTGCCGAACAGCGTCTCGACGTAATGGCTGATGCCGCTGCGCGCCGCGCCGCCCTTGAACATCTGGGAGGCCATCATCGGGGTGAGCGTCAGGGCCACCAGGCACGAAAACAGGATCGAGGCGGCGAGCGTGAAGCCGAACTCGCCGAACAGGCGCCCGACGCGGCCGGTCTGGAAGGAGATCGGCACGAATACCGCCGAGAGCACCAGCGTGGTGGCGATGACGGCGAAGCCGATCTCGCGGCTGCCGTCGAGCGCGGCGAGCAGGCTTTGCTGCCCGGCCTCGATCCGCCGGTAGATGTTCTCGAGCACCACGATGGCATCGTCCACCACCAGGCCGATCGCCAGCACCATGCCGAGCAGCGTCAGCGTGTTGATGGTGAAACCGAGCGCGTACATGGCGGCGCAGGCCGCGATGATCGAGATCGGAATGGTGACGGCGGGAATGACCGTGGCGCGCCAGTTGCCGAGGAACGCGTAGATGACGATCAGCACCAGCGTCACCGATATGCCCAGTGCGATCATCACCTCGCGCATCGAGGATTCGATGAACACGGCGCGGTCGAGGTTGACGCCGAGCTGCGTGCCTTCGGGCAGATCCTGGTTCAGGACCGCGACCTCTTCGCGCACGGCGCGCGCGACCTCCAGCGTGTTGGCCTTCGACTGCCCCTCGATCGCGATGCTCAGCGCGGGAATGCCGTTGGTGCGCGCCACCGTGCGCTCGTTCTCGGCCGCGAGCTCCACGTCCGCCACTTCGCCGAGGCGAACCAGGTAGCCGTCCGGCCCGCGCCCGATCGCCAGCGCCGCGAAGTCCGCCTCGGTGTCCAGGCCGGTCTGGGTGTTGAGCACGAACTCGCGCTCGCGCGACACGAGACGCCCGGCCGGCAGCTGCACGTTCTCGCGCCGCAGCGACTGCTCGATGTCCGCGACCGTGAGCTGGCGCGCCGCCAGCGCCTGCCGGTCGATCCACAGCCGCATCGCATAGCGGCGCGCTCCGTTGAGCTGCACCCGCGCCACCCCGGGCAAGGCGGCGAAGCGGTCGACGATGTTGCGCTCGGCGAAGTCCGTGAGCTCGAGCGAGTTCATCTTGTCGCTCGAGAGGTTGACGTAGATGATCGGGTCGGCGCTCGAGTCGGCCTTGGAGATTTCCGGCGCGTCCGCCTCCACCGGCAGGTCGTCCAGCACGCGCGAGACGCGATCGCGAACGTCGTTGGCGGCCGAATCGATGTCGCGCTCGAGGTCGAACTCGATGGTGATGCGCGAGCGCTCGTCGGAGCTCTGCGAGCGCATCTTGTCGATCTGCTCGACGCCCGCGACGCGGTCCTCGATCAGCTGCGTGATCTTGGTCTCGATGATCTGCGAGGAGGCGCCGCGGTAGTTGGTGTCGATGGAGACGATCGGCGGGTTGATGTCGGGGAACTCGCGCACCGTCTGCCACAGGCGGCCGAGGCACACGAGGCCGATGACCAGGAGCATGAGACTCAGGACGATCGCGAATACCGGTCGGCGGATGGAGAGATCGGAGATCGTCATCGGGCGCTCACGCTGCGGATGAAACGGCGGTCCCCAAGGTTATCCACCGGCTCGTGACTTGGCCAGCGCGGGGCCGGTTCGATGGCAGACCCTCGTCGAGCGAAAAGCTGCCTGACGCCTCTAGTGTGCTGGGACGGGCGGTGCTCCTCAGCCGGACGGCCGGACTGGCGCTGGCCGGCGCCGCAGCCGGTCCGCTGCGCTCTGTACGCGACTGGCGGAGGAAGGACTCAGGATGCGGGCGATGCCTTCCATTCCGGGCACCTGGCAGGCGAGCGCCTTGAGCGCCAGCAGCATGGGCGTGGCCAGCAACATGCCGGCCACGCCCCACAGCCATCCCCATATCCACAAGGCCAGAAATAGCAGCAGCGGACTCAACGACAGCCGTCGCCCGACCGCGAGCGGCTGCACGAGCTGCCCCTCGATGGTGGCGATTGCCAGGTACGAAAGCGCCACGCCGATCGCCGGACCGACGCCTTCCTGCGTCAGCAATGCGACGATCGTGACGACGACCAGCGTCACTGCCGAACCGGCATACGGAATGAAGTTGAGTGTCGCGGCCAGCACTCCCCACAGCGCCGGCGTCGGCAGGCCGAACGCCGCGGTTATTCCCGCGGTCGCCAGGCCCAGGCACACGTTGATGATCGCGATGGTGCCGAGATAGTGCCCAATCTCCTGCTGGGCTGATTCGACGATCCGCAGCGCGCGATCCGCGCGCGGATGGTTGACGCCGCCCGCGATCTTGGCGAGCAGCGACGGTCCCCATGCCAACAAGAAAAACGTGAGAAAGAACGTGCCCACGATCGTCACCAGTACCGCCGGCGTCTGCATCAGCAACGTGCCCCGGCGCGTCGGCACCGGGCCCGTCGCCGGCTTCCCTGCCTCGCTGCCATCCGCGACGCGCTCGGCGTGCGCAGCGACCGTGTCGAGCTGCAGCGCGAACCGCTGGAGCGGGCGCATCTTGCGCTCCACTTCTTTTAGTACGCTCGGCGCGCGGTCCAGCCATTCGCGCGCGGGATCGATCGTGGTGTCGACTATCGCGCCCACGGTTCCGAGCAGCACCAGCAAGATCGAGCCGGCCGCGAGCACGCGCGGCACGCGCCAGCGCGTCAGCCGGTTCACCACCGGCGTGAACAGCATGGCGATGAACAGCGCCATGGCGATCGGGATCAGCAGCCCACGGGCCAGGTGCAGCGTCGCGAGGATCGCGAGCGCTGCGATGATCGCAAGAAGGATGCGAACGTGCCGCCATTCACCGCCCGGAGAAGGCTCTCCGGGCGGCGTGGCTCGTTCGGGAGGCGGCACAGCGGAAGCCGCGAACATGAATCAGCCAGAGTCGGTCAGCGAGAGTCGGTCAGCCAGAGTCGGTCAGCGCCGCCGGCCGGGTCGGCCGGCGGCCGTAACGACTCACTGCTGCGAGGGCTTCACCTCGAGGTCGTTTTGCACCGACTGAACGCCGGAGACCGAGCGGGCCACCTGGCCGGCCTGCATCTTCTCCTCGTTCGTGTCGACGAACCCCTGCAGCTGCACCACGCCGCCGCGCGTGTCGACGTTGATCTGACGCGCCTTGGTCGTGGGGTTGTCGATCAGCGCAGCCTTGACGCGAGCGGTGATGACGCCGTCGTCCACCACCTCGCCGGCCGAACGCTCGGCCGTGCGCGACTGCACTTCGATGTCGTTGCGCACTTCCTTGACACCTTCGATGTTGCGGGCCACTTCACCGGCACGCGACTTCTCTTCGTTGGTGTTGGCGAAGCCGCTCAGCTGCACGATACCCTGGTACGTCTGTACCTTGATGTCGCGCGCCTTGGTCACTTCGTCGTCGGTCAGCGCAGCCTTGACGCGGCCGGTGAGGACCGAGTCGTCGATCGTTTCACCGGCCGTGCGCTCGCCCATGCCGGCGCAGCCCGCCAGCACGGCCGCCAGGGCCAGCGTCCACATCGCAGCGAATATCCTTTTCATGCTTGCACTCCTGTGTCAGTTGGAATCAGCGGTATCTCAGCTACACATCGTTCAACGACTGGACTGATCGCTAACCGCGCGCGATCGGACCGTCCGGCAATCAACGATTGACCGTGGCCGCGTCCCGATCGCGCTTGGCGGCTTCCTTCGCCATGTCGAGATTCGAGTCGGCTTCCTGCTTGCACTGGTCCTGCGCAGAACCCGACAGCGCCTCGCACTTCTCCGCGGCGACCTTGTGCTCGCCTTCGGCTCGCTCGATGGCCACGTCGTAGCGCGCCTGCGCATCTTCCTTGTTGACCTCGCCTTCGGCGCTCGCGATCTGCGTGTCCGCCTCGCGCTGCTCCTCGCTCACTTCGCCCTGCGCCTGGTTCACTTCCTCGGCCGCATCGCGCTGCGTTTCGGCCACTTCCTGGTTGGCCTCGGCCTGCGCTTCGTTCACGTCCGCCTGCGTTTCGGCGGGATCCTCAGCCTTGTTGCATCCACTCAGCGCAAACAGAGCGGCGAGTGCTGCGGCAGTCATCGGCAATCTGATGTTCATCGTTCCAGCTCCTGTGTCGGTATCGAACAAGGCGATAACGACCGCGGCGACGGCGCCCACCAGGGCACCGCTGACCGCCGACCGAAAAACGCCATCCGCAAAGCATCGTTCCGTGGCTTGCGCCAAGGGTCACGAGGGACTGATTGCAATCGACGTGCCACCCACTTCCCGGGGGGTGCGGTTGCGGCGCCGGGACCGGCCTGCGGGCGCGCTGTTCGTCGTCTTTCAGGGAGTTACGAAAATTTGTCGGACGGACACCGACACGGAAAGGCGGCGCGTCCTAGCGGCGTATCAGTCACGGCCGCTCCAGCACGTGCGCTCGATAAGTTACAAAGTGCAAACCGCGCGGGTTGCACAATTTGCATTCGCCGTGGACGAAAGTCACATTTGGATGGTGGAGGCCCCCATGACGAACGGCACGACGAATGGCGCGACGAATGGCATTGCATCGTCCGAGAGGACGCAGACGAGTGCAGCGGCGAGCGCGTCGCACACGACGATCCATACCGCCGGTATCGGCTCGGTGCTCGGGCGTTCTCCCGCCATGCGCTCGACCTTCGATCTCATCCAGCGCGTCGCCGGCACCGAGGCGACCGTGCTCATCACCGGCGAAAGCGGTGTCGGCAAGGAACTGGTCGCCGAGTTGATCCACGAGCTGAGCCCGCGCTCCAGTGGGCCGATGGTGGCGATCAACTGCGGCTCGATTCCGGCGACGCTCATCGAAGCGGAGCTGTTCGGCTACGAGAAGGGCAGCTTCACGGGCGCAACGCGCTCGCACGCCGGCGTGTTCGAGCGCGCCAATCGCGGCACGCTGCTGCTCGACGAGATCACCGAGATGCCGATGGAGATGCAGACGCGCTTGCTGCGCGTGCTCGAGACCGGACGTTTCTTCCGGGTCGGCGGCACGGAGGAGATCCGCACGGACATCCGCGTGGTCGCCGCCACCAACCGCGACATGAACGCGGCGGTGCGCGACCGCCAGCTGCGCGAGGACGTGATGTACCGCCTCGCGGTGTTCCCGATCCACGTGCCGCCGCTGCGCGAGCGCGAGGGAGACATCCGCCTGCTCGCCGAGAATTTCCTCGCGCGTCTCAACACTGAGGGCGGCAGCGACAAGACCTTCTCGGAGAATTCGTTGCGCACGCTCAGCGAGCACAACTGGCCGGGCAACGTGCGCGAGCTGAAGAACGCGGTGGAACGGGCCTTCATCATGGCGGACGCCGTGCTGGAGCTGGCGCCGGTGCTGGTGGCGCGCGGCTACGACGCCGGCGAGGCCGAGCACTCGCAGGGCATCCACGTGCCGCTCGGCTCGCGGCTGGACGAAGCGGAACGCTCGCTGATCGTGGCGACGCTGGAGCATTTCGACGGCAACAAGCGCCGGGCAGCCCAGGTGCTTGGCTGCAGCCTGAAGACGCTCTATAACAAGCTCAACGCCTACGCGCGCGAAACGGCGTGGGCGCAGCACGGTTGACATAATTGCGAATGGAGCAGCGGACGCCCATGGCACGAGTTCTTATCGCTGACGACCACGCCGTGGTGCGTGCCGGGCTACGGCAGTTCCTCGACGAGGACCGCGCAATCTCATCGGTGGGCGAGGCCAGTTCCGGGCGCGAAACGCTCGAGCGGCTGCGCGCCGAACACTGGGACCTGGTCATCCTGGACATCGGCATGCCCGATCGCAGCGGCCTGGACATCCTGCAACAGATCCGCTCCGGCCACGACCGGACGCGCGTGCTGGTGCTGAGCGGCTATCCCGAGCGCCAGTACGCACTCAACGTGCTGCGCGCGGGCGCGAGCGGCTTCGTCGAAAAGGGCAGCTCGCCCGAGGAATTCCTGAAGGCAGTGCGCGCCGTGCTGCAGGGCCGCCGCTACGTGAGCGCCACGCTTGCCGAGTTGCTGGTGGGCGATCTCGACGGCGCCAACGACAAGCCGCCGCACACGCGGCTGTCGGAGCGCGAGTTCCAGGTATTCACCAAGCTCGCGGCCGGCCGCGCGGTTTCGGAGATCGCTGACGAGCTGTGCCTGAGCGTCAAGACCGTGAGCACGTACCGCAGCCGGATCCTCGAGAAGATGAATCTGCAGACCAATGCCGACCTCACGTCCTACGCGCTGCGCAACGAGCTGATCCACTGAAGCAGCTCCGGCGCCGGGCCGGCGCATCGCGCGAAGTCATGCCAAAACTTACAAGCACTATCCAAATTCGGCTTCGCGGCGCAAACTGAAGAATGCTCATGACGGAGGGAACGGAAATCTTGCGCGTGCTCGTGGTCGAGGACTCGCCCATCGTCGCCGAACGTTTGCGCGAATGCCTGCGCGAGCTGCCCGGCGTGCTGCACGTCGACACGCTCAGCCGCGAATCCGCCGCCGTGGAACGCCTGACGCGTGGCGACATCGACGTCATCATCCTCGATCTGCACCTGGAGCGCGGCACCGGCTTCGGCGTCCTGCGCTCGCTCAAAGCGCTCAACGGCAACCGTCCGCTGGCGATCATTTTCACCAACTACGACCTGCCCGAGTATCGGCGCCAGGCGCTGGCGCTCGGCGCGCACGAATTCCTCGACAAGGCGCGCGACTTCGAACGCATCCCCGGCGTCCTGCAGGACATCATCGCCCTGCGCGGGCCGACGCACTAAGCGTCGAACCGCTCCCGCTCGCCCGCACTCGCACTCGCACTCGCACCTGAGCGCGTCTCCTTTGCGCGTCTCCTGAGCGCGTCCGCCTGCGCGCGCCGGCAATCTGCGCATCTCAATTTGCGCGCACATCCGCAGTTCTTACACGTGGCCGCGACGTCTTGCTGCCGCTCTCGCACACGCTAAACCCTTAGCCGCGCTCGCATTCGCCGCGCTGGCATAACGATTGCTCCACTGGCCCCAGAGCGTTCGGGGCCGGCCGCAGGCGGTCGACGTCCGGCGCAAAGCGAAATCGCCCCCGCAGCAGGGGCACTCATCACCAACTCTATGACCGTTTTTCAGGAGCGGAACATGAACTGGGAACGTATCGAAGGCGAATGGCTGCAGTTCAAGGGCCACGTGAAGAAGCAGTGGGGCAAGCTCACCGACGACCAGCTCGACGTGATCAACGGCCGGCGCGAGATCCTCGCGGGCAAGATCCGCGAGAGCTACGGCATCGGCAAGGACGAGGCCGAACGGCAGATCGACGATTGGGCGACCCGGCTCGAGCGCGATCCGGCGCTGGCCGACCGCGACCGGCTGCGCGCCGACGACGACGCGTCCACCGACCGCGACCGGAGGTGAGCCATGCGCGCAAACCGTCGGTTGCCGAACACCGGGCGCGGACCCGCAGCCGCCGGCGGCGGCGCATGGGTCTGTGTGCTCGCGTCGCTCATGGTCGCGTGCGCATCGACGGCACCCGTCCCCAAGGACAAGCTTGCCGTCGCGGAGCAGGCGGTGAAGCGCGCCGAAGATGCCGGAGCGGCCGAGTACGCTTCGTCCGAGCTGGGCCTCGCCCGCGAGAAACTTTCGCAGGCGAAGGGCAAGGCCGACGACGAGGAGAAAGGCCGCTCCGAGAAGGACGCGAAGGAGATCGGCAGGCTCGCCGACCAGGCCGCGGTCGACGCGCGGCTGGCCGAGGCGCGTGCCGAAGCCGGCAAGGCCGACCAGGCCGTCGCCGAGCTCGAAGACAGCGTGCGAGCGATCAGGGAAGAGGCCGGGCGCGCGCAGCCGCCGGCTCCGCCGCCGCAGCAATCGCTGCCTCCGCCGCAATCCACGCCGCCGCAGCAGTGAGGAGCACGTCATGAACCCGAACCCTAGAATTGCAGGCACGAGCAACGCCCTGCTCGCATCCGTGGCGGTAGCCGTGCTCTGGCTCTCCGGCTGCGCCTCCACGCCGGACGAGATTCCTGCGCTCGAGCAGGCTCGCTCCGAGCTGGCAGCGGCGCGCGATGACGCCAACGCGCAGCGCTACGCCGGCGAGGAGCTCGAGGAAGCCGAGCGGCTGCTGACGGCAGCAGACCAGGCGCGCGAGTTGGACCAGGATGTTTCGGACATCAGTCACCTCGCCTACCTTTCCCTGCAGACCTCGCGCATCGCGCGCGAGGTAGGCAAGGCCAAGAACGCGGAAGAACGAATCGCAGCAGCGAGCACCGAGCGCGAACGAGTGCGGCTCGAAGCGCGCACGCGCCAGGCCGATGCGGCAACGATGGCCGCGGATGAGGCGCGCGTCGCGGCGATGCAGGCCCGCGAGGAGGCGCGACAGGCGCAGTCGCTCGCGCAGGCCGCCAGCTCGCAGCTCGCGCTCGAGCAGGAGCGGCGCGCCAAGGCCGAGGAGGAAATGGAAGGGCTGATGGCGAAACGGTCCGAGCGAGGGCTGATCGTGACGCTCGGCGACGTCCTGTTCGACACCGGCCGCGCCGAGCTCAAGAGCGGCGCTGCTCGCCAGCTCGACACCATTGCCCAGTTCCTGGCGCAGCATCCCGAGCGCAACGTGCTGATCGAGGGCTTCACGGACAGCGTCGGTTCCGATGCCTACAACGAGGAGCTTTCCGAGGAGCGCGCCGCAGCGGTACGCGGCGCCCTGCTCTCGCGCGGCGTCGATACGTCGCGTGTGGAGATCGAAGGCTACGGCGAGCAGTTTCCGGTGGCGACGAATGCCGATTCCGGCGGCCGGCAGCTCAATCGCCGCGTCGAAGTCGTCGTGTCGAACGACGCCGAACCGGTGCCGCCGCGCGCGCGGCTTTGAAGCTGTTCCCGCGCCGCGTGGGGTCTCTCACGCGGCGCGCGGGCCCTCTTCCGTTGCCGTCTCAGCGAGCACGCGGGCGAGCGGCACGCGCACTGCAACGTCGGTGCCGCCGTGATCCCGCGGCCGGATCAGCAGCTGGCCGCCCAGCGCCATGATCCGATGGCGCATGCTCGCGAGCCCCTGCCCGCCTCCGGCACTGGCGTGGGCGGCAATGCCGCGGCCGTTGTCGGCAACGAGCATGCGCAACTCGTCATCGACGACTGCGACGAGCAGCCAGGCGGCGGAGGCGTGCGCGTGCTTGAGCACGTTGGTCAGAGCTTCCTGCGCGACGCGGAACAGCCCGATCGCGGCATCGCTCGTCAGCACGAGTTCCAGCTCCGGCAACTCGTCGCTGCCCTTGAGGCTCGCGCGGTTGCAGGTTTCCTGAAATTGCCAGCGCAGCGCCGCGAACAGGCCCATGTTGTCGAGCAGCGTGGGACGCAGCTGCTCGACCACGCGCCGCTTGAAATCGACGCCCTGATCGAGCGACTTCTGGATGCGCGCGAAGCGCAGCTCGATCGCCGGATCGATGCGCTCGAGATGATTGCGGATCCAGGCGACGTCCATCTTGGTCGCGACCAGCAGTCCGCCGAGGGCGTCGTGCAGCTCGCGCGCCAGCGCCTTCTTCTCGCGCTCTGAAACGTGCTGCAGGTGACTGGAGAGCGCTTCGAGCTCCGAGGCGCCCATGCGCACCCGTTCTTGCAGCGCAGAGGCTTCGCTCGCGCCCCGTTGCAACTTGCGATAGACGAGCGTGCCTGCCACGAGCACCAGCAGCACGCTCAGTACCGTGAGCGCACTCATCGCGAGCCGCTCGCGGCGCAGGTGCCTGAGCCATTCGCCGAGCGCCGACACGAGAGCGTCTGATTCCTCGCCTTCCAGCTCCTGCAGGCGCCCGCGCAGTTCCGCCATGGTCTTGATGCCTTCGTTGGTCGGAATCGTCTCGCTGCGCACGGCCTCGAGGCCGCCGGACTGGTAGAGTTCGATACGCCGGTCGAACTGCGCGAATCTCTGTTCGACGAGGCGGCGCACGTCCGCGATGCGCGCGCTTTCCTCGGCCGGCAACGAGCGGGTGTTGCTTTCGATCGAGGTCAGCAACCCGGCGGCACGCGACCGCGATTCCTCGACCGAACGCACGAACTGCGGATTGCCGCTGATCAGGTAGCCGCGCATCGCGCTCTCGCCCTCGGTGAGCGCCTGGGTCATGCGCGCCACCTGCGTTTGGCGGTCGCGGATCTGCGACACCTGCGCGGCCAGGTCGGCGCGCTGGCGATAGCCCGCCTCCGTGAGCGCGAGCACGGCGGCAAGCGCGACGATGAGCGCAGCCATCGTCAGGATCACGAGGCGCGGGGCGTGGCCACCCAATCGGATGTTCATGCGTGTGTTGCTGACCCAGGAATAGTGAGCCGTAGGGCTTAGTCCTACAGGCCGTGGAGTATGAGACCGATGGAGTGCATTTATGCGCTAGGGCAATGTCCGGGGCAAGTCCCACGGTGGGCTCGATTTTTCAAGGAAACAGACCCAAGGAGCGGGAGGCAATGCTGCACTACGCCGTTGTTTTCTTCGTCATCGCCATCATCGCGGCGTTGCTCGGTTTCACCGGCATCGCGGCGGGCGCGGCCGGAATCGCCAAGATCCTGTTCTTCCTGTTCCTGATCGGCGCCGTGGTGGCGTTCGTGCTCAGCCTCGCACGCAAGGCCTGAGCGTCGCGGCCGAAAGGGCCGCAATACTCGAGCGAACGAAGGAGGACGAACATGGAATCCCCCCTGGAAGGCGCAAAGCGCACCGTGCGCGAGAACGGCGAATCGGTGCGCGTGCAGGCGCACAAGGTCAACGACGAGTTGCACAACCTCATCGGCGACGTCGAGGACCTGCTCAAGAAGCTCGCGAACATCGGCGACGCCGAGGTGGCGCGAGTGCGCGCCCGCGTCGAACGGACGCTGGCGAGCGCGAAGTCCGCTGCCGCGGAGGGCGTGAGCGCGGTGAAGGGATACGCACACCAGGCCGGAACGGCCACCGACGAGTACGTGCACGAGAGCCCCTGGACTGCGATGGGCCTTGCCGCAGCCATCGGCGTTCTGATCGGGTTCATTGCCGCACGTCGCTGAGGACCCTCATGGCCGCCGTACAGAAACCGTTTCTCAGTGACGTCGAGGCGATCCGCGCACGCGCGCGTCAGCACATCGAACAGGGCCCGGTCACTCCGAGCTACGAAGCTGACAAGGACACTGTGCTCGAGTTGCTGAACGAGGCACTCGCCACCGAGATCGTCTGTACCCTGCGCTATCGACGCCACTACTTCATGGCCAATGGCCTGGTTGCCGAGGCCGTGAAGAACGAATTCCTCGTGCACGCGCAGGAAGAGCAGGCGCACGCCGACAAGATCGCCGAGCGCATCGTGCAACTCGGCGGCGAGCCGGACTTCAGTCCCGAGGGTCTCGCCTCCCGCAGTCACGCCGAATACAAGGAAGGCGCGGACCTCGTGGAGATGATCCAGGAGGACCTGGTGGCCGAGCGCGTGGCGATCGAGTCGTACCGCGAGATCGTCAACTGGCTAGGCACGCGCGACTCCACCACGCGTCGCCTGCTGGAAGAGATCCTCGCCGTCGAAGAAGAGCACGCCGACGAGCTGCGCAGCATGCTCGAAGGCGTGAGCGCGCGCGCCGGCGTGCGGCGCTGATCCGCCGCGCGCCGATTCCACGGCCTGCATCCACTGCGCCGACCCGGCGCAAAGTGTTGTCGATCGGGAACACCCGCGTTGCCCGCTGCCGACGCTTGTTTGCCCGCGCGCGGGAGCAACGCTCGTTTCTCGTCCCGCCACGCGTTGCCTCGCGACGACACTACCGGCGGCAGGCAGCGCTGGCGCGGTTTCGCTTCACGCCGTAAGTTTCTGTTTATGCGGCGGGAAGCGCCGTTGGCACCGGGATTGCAGCTCTCCCTCCAGACGACGCGCAAGCGTCATCGGAGGTTTGCATGGTGCGCATGGCCGCTCTGTCCGCCCTGCTCGGCAGCGCGTTGCTCGTCGCCCTGGTGCTGCGAGCCGCCGAGCCGACGAAACCTGCGGCGGACCGGCAACCGCCGCGAACCGCCTCGGCACGCGAGGCGCCCCTCTTCAGCGCGCTCGACGTGAATGCCGACACGCTGATCAGTGTCGAGGAAGCGAAAGCTCACCCGCGCCTTGCAGCGATCTTTGCGAGCTTCGACGCCGACGGCAACGGCGTGCTCAACACCTGGGAATTCGCCGAAGCCCGCAGCAAGCTGAATCCCTAGATTCCATGAGCGTCAGGTCGCTGGCGCGTGGCGCGCGAGAATGCGTGCCTTTCCTGATTCGTATTCTTCCTCGGACAGCACACCGGCTTCCTTGAGTCGAAAGTGCTCGCGCATTTCGTCGCGCAGGTATTCCGCCCGCGACGAGCGGCGCGCGGAAATGGCGACCTTGAGGTGCGCCACCAGCAGCTGGCTGAAATGGCGAAGCGCACGCAAGCGACCGAGGTGCGCGGTGATTTCGAACAGCTTCGCCTGCCCATGCACGCTGCGCAACGTGAGCGTCCTGGTGGTCCGGAACGCACTCACGATCCACGCCGCGGCCGCGAGGGCGGCAAGCGCGCTGGCTGCAGGCAGCAGGTCGCTTTCGAGCCAAGGCTGCCTCGAAGACACGATCCACCAGATCGTGCCGGCGCACGCGAGCGTGAACATCACGGCAATGCCCATGAAGCGCCAGGGCACGTGTCGTGACAGACGCGGTGCCGGATCGACGAACCGCAGGTCCAGCACATGCTCGGAAACCGGGCCACGGGCGCGCCAGGCGCGCACGCACAGAAAGTAGTAGTCGATGACCGTGAGCTCGATCAGGCGGCGTCGCAGCCCGGTGCGCAACCGCAGGCGCGCGTGCACCTTGCGTGCAGCGCTCAGCTCGGGCACTTCCCGTTCGTCGGATTCGAGGAGGATGTGCTCAGCCACTGCGTGGACCTGCGACGCTCCCCGCCAGGCCAGGGGTTGGATTTAGAAGAGGAGTCAGGGAACGAGCCCACATTAGGGAGTTGCCTGACCGTCGCTGTGCGGCCCCGCACAGTTCCCGCCAATTCAGGCTCCGGCTGCCGGCCGCGCCCCTTCCTGGGGCCGCGCTGCTACGATTGCCGCACTGCGCACTCCTGGCGATCCTGCCAAGGTCGAGCAGTACGCACGGTGGCGCCAGATGAGGGAAAAGGCTGCTCGATGACGCAGCGTTTCAGGCCCGATGGAGCATGACGCCGGCGGCGACGAGATCGGCCAGCGCCGTGCCCACCGACTTGAACAAGGTGACGTCGTGCGCACGCTGTCGTCCGGCGACGCGCCCCGAGCACAGGTCCGCCAGCTCGCCGACGATGTGACTCTCATCGATCCTGCCCTCGGCCATCGGGATCAGGATCTCGCCGGCCTCGTTGAGGACATTCGCGCGGCTGTCGACGTAAACCCGGGCTGCTGCGACGAGGTCGCTGTCGCACTCGCGCGCGTTGCGCTCGTGATTGCCGAAGAAGTCTGTGTGCGTGCCGGGTTGGATCCAGTCGCCACGGATCAGCGGCTCGCGCGCACCGGTCGCGCAACTGATGACGTCGGCGCTGCGCGCCGCGCGCTCCAGATCGTCAACCACGGTGCCGGCGAAGTCCGGCCGCACAGCCTGAACGGCGGCGACGGTGCGCTCGATTTTCTGTCGATCGCGTCCCCAGACGCCGACGCTTTCGTAGCTGCGCACGGTCGAGTGCGCGAGGATCATGTACGGCGCGAGCGGCCCGGTGCCGCAAAAGAGCAAGCGCTTCGCGTCGCGGCGCGCGAGGTAGTCAGCGGCGAGTGCGGCGACAGCCGCCGTGCGCCAGCAGGTCGTGCTCGTGCCGTCCACGAGCGCCATTGGGACACCCGTGCGCCGGTCGAACATCAGGATCTGCGAATGCAGGACCGGCCTGCCCTGCGCCGCATTGCCGGGCAGGTAGGTGAAAGCCTTCACGCCGATGTGCTCGTGGTTCCAGGCCGGAAGCAGTGCGAACGCGTCGGGCGAGTCGCCACCCGAAATGCGATGCACGCTGCGACGCGGCGTGTCGGTCGACCCTGCGAAAGCTGCCCGCAGAGCGTCGATCAGGCTGGGGAAATCGAGGCTGCGCTCGACCTCTTCACGGCCGATGATTTTCACTTGGGGTCGATCGGCTCAGTCGACCGGCACGAACCGGGCCCGATCGCGGTCCTTGCGCACCCGGTCGCCCCGGAAGACGTGCCCGTTCATCGCAATGTAAACACCCGGCGGCGCGGTCTGCGCGGTGGCGAACGCCATTCCGAGATTGAATGCGGCGTCGCTTTCGGCGAAGCGCGCCGGGGACAGCGCACCGGTGAGCACGATGGTCTTGCCGGGGATGCTCGCCAGTACCCTGGCGGTCTGTACCATGGTGTCCGTGCCATGTGTGACCACGATGCGCTGGCTGTCGAGCGCGAGGATCTCGGCGTGAAGGCGCTGGCGGTCCGCATCGTCCAGCTCCAGGCTGTCCTTGCGCAGCACCTCGACGATGCGGTACGCGTGCGTGACGTTGGCGGTGGCGAGCAGCTTGGTCACCACCGACTCCCCGATCTGGTATGCGCTCAGGGCGTCGAAGTACGTCTTGTCGATGGTGCCGCCGGTCGTGAGGATGACGATCGGAGTTTCGGGTGCGCTCATGAGACGCAAGGATAGCCCGCCGCGAGCCCGATACAAAAAGAACGAGCCGCGTGCCAGACAGTGTGAAGCGGGGATGCGCGTGAGACTGTCCGACACACGGCTCGAGCTTGCCCGGCGGTTCGCGCTCGTTCACTCTGCGAGCGCGGCGCTCGATGCAAAATCGCTCACGCCCGGCGAGATCTTCCGCTCGGGCCGCGGCGTGAATTTCGACGTCGGTAGGTTCCGCACGCGCGCGAAAAGGGGTCAGGCACCTGTCTTGCGACAGGTGATGCAGCCTGGGCGCTGCCGGACGCCGCCCTGAGGCCCCTTGGCGCAGGCGGTGAGTACCCGCAGCGCGCCCAAAGGTTGCATCACCTTCGACACGCCCGCCGCGCTGCGACGGTGCCTATACTGGCCGCCGTGGGATGCGGGGGAAAAACCGGCTTGCTGCTGCTGACGTGCTCGATGTGGGCCGCGAGCGCGTGCGCGCGTGCGGACGAGATCGGCGGCTCGCTGGGCTTCGTCTCGGACTATGTCTTCCGCGGCGTGTCGATGACGCGCGGCGAGCCCGCCGTGCAGGGCTCTTTCTATTGGCGGCGGCAGGACGACTGGATCGCCGGTGTGTGGGGCTCGACCATCAATCCGAATCGTGGACGGGGGCGCACGCAGGAATACAACGCGTTCGTCGGCACGGGCTGGCGGGTCGATGCCGACTGGCAGACGAAGCTGCTCGCGGTTCACTACTTCTTCCCGAACAACGCCCTGCGCGGCGACTGGGACTACGACGAGGTGATCGGCTCGCTCGCGTTCCGCGACAACCTGATCGTCACGATCGGATGGTCGCCGAATGCGTCGGCCATCGCCGGCGGCGCGCTGCGCGAGGACCTCACCTATGTGACTTACGAGCTCGCGGGACGCCTGCCGTTGTGGCGCGGCTGGAGCGCCAACGCGAGCGGCGGGTACGGCGAGACCCGCGACATAGCGGACAGCGGATACAGTTTCTGGAGCTGCGGCTTGAGTTACGACGCGACGTCGTGGCAGGTAGGCCTGAGCCGCTTCAGTGCCAGCTCGCAGGCAAGCGAATTCTTCGGTGACGCCTCGACCGGCGATCGCTGGGCACTCAACGTGCAGTGGCGCTTCACCAAGAGGCTGCAATGATCCGCGGCGAATCGAATCGCAGTCCGGCCGGCGCACCGCGTCCCGCGACCGACGACGTGCGTGATGAAGAGCTCCTGGCGCGTGTCGCCCTGCGCGACCGCGACGCATTCCGTGAACTGTTCCAGCTCTATTACCGGCGCCTGGCGCGCTTTCTCACGCGTCTCACCCACCGCCACGATCTCGCCGAGGAGATCATCAACGACACCTTGTGGGTGGTGTGGCGCAAGGCTGGCGACTTCCGGCGCGGTTCACGGGTCTCGACCTGGATCATGGGGATCGCCTACCGGCGCGGTCTGAAGACCCTGCGCCGACAGCAATCCGCAACGGCCGCGATGACCCCTTTTGAGTCGGCGGAGGAACCCACCGGGGACGAGACCATGCCGGCCGCGGAGCGCGAGAACTGGCTCGAAAGGGCCCTGGAGCAGCTCCCGGTCGAACAGCGCATGGCACTCGAGCTTGCCTACTACCTGGGCTATTCGCACGAGGAAATCGCCGAGATCATGAGCTGCCCGGTGAACACGGTGAAGACACGGATGTATCACGCGCGACAGAAAATGAAGACGCTGCTGGAGGGCCTCGGCAAGTGAGCTCCCCGACGCATCGCGACGAGCCGATGGATCGCGACGCCACGACGCAGACCGACGAAACACCGCATCGTGACGAGGACGGTCGCGGCCTCATTCATCGCGACAGCTGGGAGCTGATCCCCTGGCTCGTCACTGGTCGCCTGCGCGACGCCGAGCGGGCACGCGTCGAAGGTCACGTCGCCGAGTGCGAGGAATGCCGCGCGGAGATCGTCGCCCAACGCGCCTTGCGCGAGCGCATGGCCGTGGACGGCCCGGTCACCTATTCCCCGGCGGCATCGTTCGAGAAGTTGTGGTCGCGAATCGAAGAGCTCGAGCGCGAAGTGCCGGCCACGGGTCGCACCGACCCGGACCGCCACGGACACGGGCGGCCCCGCGCTGCAACGCGGGCCGGCCAATCGTCCACGCTGTCGCGCTGGCTGGTCGCCGCGGTCGTCGTGCAATCCATCGCGCTCAGCTGGCTGGTGCATGGCGTGCTCGTCGATCGCGGCGACCGCGAGTGGCAGTACCGCACCGTCACCTCGCCCGCCACGGTCGTGCCCTCAGCCACGCGCCTGCGCGTCATCTTTGCGCGCGACATCACGGTGAGCGAGCTGCAGCGCATCCTGTCGGCCCACAGGCTCAGCATCGTGCAGGGACCGGCAGCCTCTGAGATCTTCACGCTCACTCCCGCAGAGGGCGTCGTGCCGGCCGACACGACACTACTGCTGCAGCAGTTGCGCGCCGAGCCCGCGGTCCGCTTCGTCGAGCTCGCCGCCACCAGCGCGTTTGCGACGGATTCCGCCACCGCGCGCCCTGCCCCTACGCATGCTGCACCGGCGGCGGCTGATTCCGGGTCCGGCGCGGAGATCGAGCGATGAGGCGCACATCGGGTCGCGCGCTGTTGCTCGCCGCCCTGCTCGCGCAGTCCGGCTGCGTTGCGTTCTCAGAGGCTCCGCCGGCCGGGCGGCTCCCCGACGCGGTGCTCGCGCAACCCGAGCGTTTCATCCTGGTCACTTTGCGCAACGACTCGGCGATGCTCGCTTCGCGCGCCAGCTCCACGCCGCGCGGGTACGACACCGCCTCGGCTTACGCGGCCGGCTCGCGGGCCCGTTCGATCGCTCGCGCTCTCGCAAGGAAGCACTCGCTGCGCCAGGTGAGCGCGTGGCCGATCGCGCCGATGGACGTGCATTGCATCCTCTTCGAGCTGCCGGCCGACGTGCCGCGCGCCTCGGCACTGGCAGAGCTGGCGCGCGAACCGGACGTGCAACTCGCGCAGCCGCTGAACACCTTCCGGGCAGCGGCATCCGACCAGCGCCTGCCGTACAACGACCCTTACGTCGACCTGCAGCGCAGCCTCGCGCAGATGGCCGTGCCCGCGGCGCATCGCTGGTCGCGCGGCCGGGGAGTCAAGGTTGCGGTCATCGACACCGGCGTCAGCACGCGGCATCCGGATCTGCGCGGACGCGTGAGCGCGACGCGCAACTTCATCGATGCGGACCGCTCGCGATTCGAAAGCGACCGGCATGGGACGGAGGTCGCGGGCATCATCGCCGCGCTGGCCGACAACCGCGAAGGCATCGTCGGCGTCGCGCCCGAAGTGCAGATCCTGGCGTACAAGGCCTGCTGGCAGCTGCGCATCGACGCCGACGCGGCGGTGTGCAATTCCTTCACGCTGGCGCAGGGCCTCGCCGCCGCCATCGAAGCCGACGCGGACGTCATCAACCTGAGTCTCGCCGGTCCCGCCGACGAGCTGCTCGCCGACCTCGTTGCGCATGCCGTGCGTCGCGGCATCGTCGTTGTCGGAGCGGCCTCGTCCGCGGACCCGGCGAGCGGCTTCCCCGCGATGGTGTCCGGCGTGCTCGCTGTCGACGTCGCGCGGCCGCGCACGAGCTCGATGCAGACCTTCTATGCGCCGGGCGAAGACGTGCTCACGCTGACCCCCGACGGCGGATACGGCTTCGCTTCGGGCAGCTCACTCGCGACCGCGCACGTTTCCGGAGTGGTCGCTCTCCTCGTGTCGCGCGCCCACGTGCTCGACGGCGAGGGAGCCCGCAAGCTGCTCGCGACGTCGATCCAGCGCATTGCCACGCCGATGGGCGAGCTCTCCTCGATCAACGCGTGCGCTGCGCTCGCCGAGATGCTGTCACTCGGCCCGTGTCCGCAGCAGCCGCAGGCCGTCGCACTCAGAAGCACGGCCACCCGGGCGCACTGACTTGCACATCGCCGGCGAGCCCAGGACCACCACCGAGCAAAGGACCCGCCGCCCACCCCCTCTGACGTCAGCGGCCGCCGCCGTCTGGCACCTGTCGCTGCTATCATCCGACGCCAGGATGACTTCGCCCGACATTTCGCACGCTCCCGTTCACGTCCGCTGGGTCGGCGACCTGCAGTTCGAGGCGGCACGGCCGGGGCAACCTCCGATTCGCATCGACGGCGATGCGCGCAGGTCGCCCGGTCCCTTCGATACGCTGCTCGCCGCCATCGTCACGTGCGCATCGGTGGATGTGGTCACCATCCTCGCCAAGCAGCGCACGCCACCGCAGTCTCTCGAGGTGCGCATCGAGGCGACGCGCGTCGCAAGCGCGCCGCGACGCCTGACCTCGGCCGTGTTGCACTTCGCGATCGCTGCAAGAGGCGCTGCCCGCCCGCAGGTCGAGCGCGCCGTGGAGTTGTCGATCGCGAAGTACTGCAGCGTCCGGTCGTCCCTGGCTGGCGACATTCCGGTGACCTGGACCCTGGAGCTGGAGTCCTGACAGCGGCGTTGAGGCAGCACGAGCCGTCGCCGGCACACACCGCCGCACGGTCACGGGTCAATCGCCCGTCGGCACGATCCCCGCGTTTTCGATCATCAGGATCACGCAGCGCTGCGGCGCGCGCGTGCGATGCAGGACGCCCTTCGGCACGGTGATGCCCTGCCAGGGACCGAGCTCCACCGTGCGACCCTCGAGCTCGACGATGAACCTGCCCTCGAGGACGAAGAAGAACTCGTCGTCGTCATCGTGCTTGTGCCAGTGATACTCGCCCTGCATCACGCCGAGGCGCACCACCGAGTCGTTGACGCGACACAGCGTCTGGTTGTACCAGCGGTCGCGGCAGGCAGCCACGAGCGCCGGCACATCGGCAACCTGGAGGTGCTGGAAGCGGACGTCGAGGTGCGTCGCGTAGGGATATTGCGGTGTCTCGATGCTCATGCTTTCTCCTCACTGCGCCGCCAACGCGCCCGGTCGCAGTGCAGATGGCTGCCGGCGGACTTCCCAAGTCGAAAGGGGTCGCGAACGTGGAAGGATGCCAGCATCGCACTTCTGGAAGCGCGCGCAAGTGGCGCTGCGTGACGACTGTACGCAGTCGGTGCGGGGCCCGCGCGTGAGGGACCCGGACTTCGAAGCCACTGCAACGGTCATGCAGCGAATCGCCATTCGGGTGCAGCAAGCGGTCTCGGTCCGTGCGGTCCCTCGTACCTACACTGAGTTCCCAAAATTCGGCAACCGGGACTCCTGATATGAAGAAGCAGCATGCGGTGTGGTTGGTGGCTGCAGGATTGTTGTCGGCGCTGAGCGCTGGCAGCCGCGTCGCGGCGGCCGAGAACGATGGCAACGCAGCTGCCACCGATCCACGTCCCGGTCTGGCTACTGAGCTCAGCGCTACGGGCCCGCATCCGTCATTGGGCGATCAGGCGGAGGTTGTCGGCCGCCTCGTCGGAACATGGGATGTCGAATACAACACCTTCGCGAAGGACGGCAAGGTCACTCGCCGCACGGGTGAATTCATCGTTGGATGGGTCATGGACGGGCGAGCCCTCCAGATTCTATGGATCGTCAACCCCTCCGGGACACGCAAGGACCGGGAGGTCTACACCAACGTGCACTGGCTCGATCCGAAGTCGAAAGCATGGCGCTCAGCCTTTGTCGATCCGGAGCACGGCTCAGTCGCCAGATTTACCGGCGGCCCGGTGGGACAAGATCGGTTCGTACTCGAAACTCAGGATTTCGGCAGCGAGCTGTCGCGGTGGTCCGCCAACGACATCCGGCCGGACTCCCTCGTCTGGCGCGATGACGCGTCCAGCGATGGCGGCAAGACCTGGAGGTTGCAGGCGGAATATCAGATGAAGCGGCGAGGTGCGGCCCCAGCCGCGCAGTAAAACAGCAGTCGCCTGGAGGGGCATGTGTCTCACGCCGCGGCTCTTCCGAACGAAGGTCCCGTCGCGCGACCGCGGACCCACGCATCATGGGTGAGGATCTGTCACTGGCTGGCCGCTGCGAGTTTCCTGACCCTCGCGGTCAGCGGTTTCCTCATCCTGATGGTCCATCCGCGCCTGTATATCGGCGAGGTTGGCAATGACCTCACCCCGGCATTGTTGACGCTGCCCATCAGCAACAATCATCGCCCCGGCGAGTTGCAGCCCACCGTTGCCTTTTCAGAGTTGCCGGGCGGGCCCATCAGTGCCGACCGCAACTATCCGATCTTCAACAAGAACGGTTGGGCACGCAGCCTGCACTTCCTGGCAGCCTGGGCTTTCGTCGTCGTGGGTGTCGCCTATCTGGCAACTGGCATCGCCACGGGCCACATCGTGCGCGATCTGCTGCCGCGCATTCGCGAGCTGGCACCCTCGGCTGCCTGGCAGGACCTGAAGAATCACTTGCGGATCGATTTCGAATCGTTGCGCGCTCGATCAGCCTACAACCTCCTGCAGAAGCTGGCGTACACGAGCGTCCTGTTCATCGTCCTACCCGTCATGATCGCGACCGGCCTGACGATGTCGCCGGCGATAACGAGTGCGTACCCCGTGCTCCTCGATCTGTTCGGCGGCTACCAGACCGCCCGCACCGTGCACTTCTTTGGTTTCGCGGCCCTGGTCCTGTTCTTCATCGTTCACGTCGCGATGGTCATTGCCACAGGCTTCCACAGGCAGCTGCGCGCCATGACGTGGGGGAAATAGCATGAATACGCGAAGCCCGATGTCGCGTCGCACCTTCGTCACGGGCCTGGCCACGTCTGCCGGATTGGCACTGACTGGCTGTTCGCAGACTGAGCCGCCAACGTACGGCAACGTGCTGCGCATGGGCGACCTGCTGACGTACAAGGCTCATCGCCTGTTGCTGCCTTCACGGTCCCTCGCCCGGGAATACGACTACCGCGACATTTCTTCGGTACCCGCGATCGGTACGACGAATCCGGCCGACCCGAACAAGTCCTGGTTCAACGAGGAGTACGGGCCGGCCTACGACCGTCTGCTGGCGACTCGCTTTTCCGACTGGCGACTGATCGTCGCAGGGAGCGTCGCGCAGCCACGCGCTTTTTCGCTGGCTGACTTGAAGCGCATGTCCTCGCGAACGCAGATCACGCGGCACACCTGCGAGGAAGGTTGGTCGGCGATAGCACAATGGACTGGAGTGCCCCTGCGCGAGGTTCTGCAAGCCGTCGGGACTCGTCCGACGGCGCGATTCGTGCAGTTCCATGCCTATGACAACTATGCGGACGGCATAGACATGCTGGACGCGCTGCATCCGCAGACCCTCCTGGCGTACGGGATGAATGGCCGTGACCTGCCGATCGGTCACGGCGCCCCATTGCGCGCCAGGGTGGAGACTCAGCTGGGTTACAAGAGCCTCAAATTCCTCCGACGCCTCGTCGTGACGGATCACTTCGAAGATCTGGGCCTCATTCGCAATGGCTGGTCCTGGTACGCTGGAATCTGACGACTCCGGAAGGACACGCCGCGAGAAGCTCCGGTGACGGGAACTCGTCGCCGCCTGGATGCATTCATCTGCGCGGGGATATCGTCACCAGGAGGCTCCCTCGCATGCATCTACGTGTCGCGCCCCTGCCTTTCTGCGCGGTGATAGCTGTCTTCTGCGCGGTGACAGCCATGCCGGGCCGGGCGGCGTCACCCGGGGCCATCGAGATGATGGAACTCGACCGAAAGCTCGCGCAGGGCGATTGCCGTGAGCACCGCGACAGCGCCGAGATCTATCTCGCCGGCGCGGTCGGCAATGCAGAGCGCTATCGCGAAGTCCAGAAACGCATGAACGCGGTCGACGCGCAGGAGGCACCCTTGCGCAAGCGTCGGTCAGAACTCCTGCGGGACGGCGTAAGGCTGTCGGAGGAGGACTATCGCGAGGTGCAGGCGGTGCGTGCGGCGATTCGTGAGAGCTGCCCTTGGGAGGACCTCCAGGGCATGGGTGTTCCGTACAACCTGGAGCCGGCACGCTCGAGGGAAGAGGCGCTGCAGTACGTGCGGGTTCTTGTGCCGCAGGTACTCGTGAAGTGGCGCATGTGCGAGGTCTACGACCCGCGGCGCAAGGGTGAGCTGGAGCGGGGCTGGAGCAGAAGCCGCTTGTCCCGCCTCGAGATACCCGAGTTGCAAGCCACCGTCGGCGAAGTGCGTGCGTGGATGAAAGACGGCTACGACACCGTTCATCCGGATTCGCGGTACGCGGGTCCCGAGGCGAAAGCGAACCTCGACAATTTCTGCCGCGGCGCTGCCGAGCTGAAGCAGCTCGAGGCCGCCCTGCCCGCCGACTTTCTGCGCAACCGCGGCAAGTGAGCCCGCGACTGCCGAAGCGGGTTCAGGCCGATCCGTCGACGCGCTTTCAGCGCGATGCCAGGCGCACCGCCTCCTGCGACTTCCCCGAGCTTCGGCCGTCCGGGTACCAGGTCAGACCGATGACTTCGCCGTCCGGCTCCACACGGAACGTCACCTGCTCGTCGCCGACTCTCGTGCCGAATTCGCGCGCGCTTTCGGCGAAGAACTCGCTCGCCCCGCTCCCCACGTCGTCGATCATCAGGTAGTCGTCGCGACGCGCGACCCTGATCTCCTGATCCTCACCGGCGCGGTATTGCCCTGCATAGCTGTCCAGGAGTTTGCGATCGACTTTGACAAACGTTCGCACCGGCACCGCCGGAGGCGGCGGTCGCAGCGGCGCTCCGGTCAACAGGTGGCGCGCGAGCGCGATGGGCTGGTCATCCGTTCGCGCGTTGGACAGCACGATGACACCGGTGCGGCGCACGGGGTCGAATGCCACGCCGCTTCGGTAACCCTGCTTGCCGCCGTCGTGGTAGTAGGTTTCCTGACCCTGGGTTCGTCGCGTGCGCCAGCCGAGTGCCTGGTACGGCGAGCCCGGTGACTGGGCTCCAGAGGTCGCCGGGACGCGAGCGGCGCTGCGCTGATATTGCATCGCCTGCCGGAGCGAGGTTTCCTGGTAGCCGAGGTTCGCAGCGACATAGTTCAGCAGGTCATTCACCGAGGAACGGAGCGAGCCCGAGGCAGACAGCGTTTTCATTTCGGGGGTATGGACGAGTTGCAGATCCTTGTCGTGTCCCGGCGCCAGCCGCTCGAGCTGTGCCGGCGAGAGATTTATCGCCGTGCTCGTCATTCCCAGTGGCAGGAGCACCCGCTCCCTCAGGAGTTCCTCGTACTCCTGGCCGGCGCGCAAAGCCAGCAGGCGCCCCAGTAGCGAGACTCCCAGGTTGGAGTAGCCGTAGTTGCCGCCGGGTTCGCGCGGCGGTGTGTAAGTCGAAAGAAAACGGTAGAGGTCTTCGACCGAGTAGGCTTCCGTCGGGTCCGGCTGGCCCCGCAGATCGAGATTGGTGGGCATCGAGGGCAGCCCGGACGTGTGCAGCGACAGATCGCGCAGCGTGATGGGCTTGCCGCGCTCGAGCATCTTCACTCCAGGCGGCAGATACTTCGAGGCAGGATCGTCGAGCTTCACCTCCCCGCTCAGCACCATTTCGGCCAGCAGCAGCCCGACGAATGTCTTGCTCACCGAGCCGATCATGAAGAGGGTGTCGCCACTCAGGCCGCGACCGTCCGGCGCACCGGATTTGCCGTAGGCCACAACGCGCCGCCCCGCAGGCTCGATCACGCCAACGACAACGCCCACGCCGTTGTGCCGCATCCGTTCTGCGAGCAAGGCCTCGATCCGTTCGTTCGATGGAATAACCCAGGCCTGCGACCCTGGCGGAAGTGTCGGCTGCTCGGCTGGCGCCGCGCGAGCTGCGACGGACAAGCCGATCAGGACGCCGGCAAGCGTCCCCGACAGGCGCGATGTGGAGGTCCATGGAGTGCGCATGGAGGCACATCTTGGAGTTACTGCTCCGGCCGTCAAGCGGAGCCAGCCGTCCGTGCTCATTTTCGCTGCGGACTGCATCGGATCGACCCCCTGACGAGTCGCGCGGCTCGTCGCCGTGCAATGTCTGAATCTGATCGCAACTGGTCCGCGCCCGGCACTGTGCTGGTTCACCGAAGGCCCTAGCATGCCGCGGATCGGCGGCTGAGCCACCATCTGAAGCCCCTGTCGTGGGCGAGGTCCTTCTCGTGAATGCTGGAGCGATCGTTGTGAGGGCGCTGGCTGCCGTCCTGCTCAGTTCGGCGACAGTTGCCGCGGCTCAGCCGGTCTCGCTGGAAGCCGGCGTGGATGCGAACGTCCATCCCGGTGACGACTTCTTTGCCTACGCGAACGGGCTTTGGCTCAGGACTAGCGAAATTCCTCCGGCCACGGATCGCTGGAACGCACGCACTGAGATCAACACGCAGACTCGCGACCAGATCGCGAAGCTGTTCGCTGAAGCCGGCGACGCTCCGCCGGGATCGTTCGCCAGCAAGCTGGCGGCGTTTCGCGCGGCCTACGCCGATGAAGCCGCAATCGAGGCACAGGGCACCACTCCCCTCGAGCCGCGACTGAAGCAGATCGATGGCATCCGGGACCGCGCAAGCCTCACCCGCATGCTCGGCAGCTCAGTGCGCTCCGATGTCGACCCGCTGAACTGGGGTATCTACGACTCCGCGCAACTCATCGGCCTGGCGGTACAGCCGGGCCTTCACGGCGAAAAGACGAATCTCGCCTTCCTTCTGCAAGGCGGCCTTCACTTGCCGAGCCGCGAGCACTACGTCTCGACCAGGCCCGAGATGGAGGTGCTGCGCGCGAAGTACCGTGACCATGTCGGGCGCATGCTCGAGCTCGCCGGTTTCGACGATGCGACGCGCAGGGCCGCGGCCGTTGTGGCGCTCGAAACTGCGCTTGCGCAAACGCACGCCACGCCAGAAGCGTCAGCCGAGGAAGGCAACGTCGGCAATCTCTGGACGCGGGCCGATCTCCAGCGCGAGGCGTCGGGCATGGATTGGGCGGCGTTCCTCGAAGCGGCGGGGTTGTCGCGGCAGGAAGCGTTCGTGGTGTGGCAGCCCAGCGCTGTGCAGGGCGCTGCACAGCTCGTCGCCTCGCAGCCGCTGGAAAGCTGGCGGGACTACCTGCGCTTTCACCTCATCGATCGGCACGCCGACGTTCTGCCCCGCAAGTTCTCAGACCAGGCCTTCGCCTTTCGGGGCAGGACTCTGGCGGGGCTTGATGAACAGGAACCCCGATCGGAGCGCGCGCTGCGGACGACCCAACGAACGATGAGCAACGCTCTCGCGCGGACCTACGTCGAACGACACTTTCCTCCCGAGGTAAAGGGCCGTGTCAACGCGATCACGACCAACGTCATCGCAGCCTTGCGCGACAGGATCAGCGGCATCCCCTGGATGTCGCCCGCCAGCAAGGCACGGGCGGTGGCGAAGTTGAATGCGCTCTACTTCGGCGTCGGCTACCCGGAGCAATGGCCGGATGAATCCACGCTCATCGTCAGCCCCACGGACGCGATCGGCAATCTTCAGCGAGTGGCAGATCTCGGCTATCGAAACGCACTCGCGCGCCTCGGTCAGCCGGTGGATCGCCGGGAGTGGCAGATGGCGCCGCATACCGTCGGTGCCGTGCTCCTGTTCCAGCAAAATGCCTACAACTTTCCCGCGGCACTTCTGCAGGCCCCGAAGTTCGATCCCGCCGCGTCGGACGCGGCCAACTATGGTGCGATCGGTGCGATCGCCGGTCACGAGATCAGCCATTTCGTCGACACTCTCGGAGCGCAGTACGACGAAGCCGGGCGCAAGGCGTCCTGGTGGACGACCGAAGACGAGGCGCGCTACGCCCAGGCCGTGGAACCCCTCGTCCGACAGTTCTCTGCCTACCGGCCGTTCGCCGACGCAGCGGTCGATGGCAAGCTGACGCTGGTCGAGAACGTCGCCGATCTCGGCGGGCTCGCCGCGGCGTTTGACGCACACCGCCGCGCACTCGGCAGCAAGATCGCCGACCGGGCCTACGTGCGTCGACAGGACAGGGAGTTCTTCCTGGGCTACGCGCGCAGCTGGCGCGGCAAGATGCGCGACGACGCGCTACGCACGTACCTCGCCAAAGACGGTCACGCGCCGGAACGCTATCGCATCGCCACCGTGCGGAACATCGACGCCTGGTATGACGCTTTCGACGTCCGACCCGGACACGCGCTCTACCTGGAACCCGCTGCGCGCGTGCGCATCTGGTAGGGACGGGCGAGCAGAACGAGGTCGCGCGTTCGGCGCTAGTAGCGCTCGCGCTGGTGGATGCGCTTGGTGTTGCCCTCGTACACGCCAAAGGTTGCAGTGCCGACGGGATCTTCGAGTCCAGCCGCGGTGGCATCCCAGTCGAACTCGAGCCAGGGCGGTGCACTCGCCCGCAGGGTGACGGATCCGGAGTTGCCCGGGCCGGAAGGCGCGAGGTGCAGGTTGAAGCTTCCGGCGGACGGAGGCTGGCGGAAGCGTTGCGCGGCCGGCCCTGCCACCGGACATCCCGCGCCGCTTGCCCCGGGCGCTCCAGAATCGATGACACAGGTCTCGCCGCTGTCGAGGTCGCCCGCGTATGAGACCCACTGCAGGTCGATGCCACTTGTGCAGACGTCGCTACCGTTGGCAGCAAACCCCATCGTGTCGTCGAGGTAGTATTCGGCGCGCAACGGCAACGGTAACGCAAACAGCTCGGGAGCTGCGGCATTGCGAAACGCCAGACGTCCGTAGCGCTGTTCGGCACTGGCACTGAAGGCGATGCCGCCGGGCTGCCCGAACGTATGCGGGTTGGTTGCTGCAGCGACGGCGTCTTCATCGCGTATCACGATGCTCAGGACGATGTGCGGCGTCACGGGAGCAATGGGCGTGCTGCGCAGGAGCGACAGCCCGCTGCCGCTGGCGAACGTGAGCGTGCCTGACCCGCTTCCTGAGTCGGAGATGACCGGATCTACGTTGGCCGGCGGCAAGCCCGATATGTCGAGCGCAATCGCGCTGGCCGTGTACTGGCGTGCGGACAGCGAGGTATTGGTCAACTTCCAGAACTGTCCGGTGTAGTTGCGAGTCGTCGCACCGCCCACGGCGCGTGCCGTGAGCGTTGCGATCGGTGCGACTGCGTAGCTGAACGGCTGACCGACATAGGTGAAGGACCCCGCCGGACACCCGGTCTGAAAGACCGGCACATTGTTCGCCACTGCGAAATCGTTCGGCACGAAGCGGCCCACGGGTTCCGAGGCGGAGCCCGCGACGTCGCCGGCTCCAAGGTAGCTCGCGTCCGCAACGTGCGGGGTCAGGGAAATGATGCCGACTTCGGGCCAGTGGAAGTCGTTACCCGAAGCGACGCCCGCACTGAAGGCACCGAAGCCCGCAACCGCACTCACGGGCGGGTTGACGCCACCTGCAGGCGCCAGCAGATTCGATTGCAGGCGCACCGACTCCGGTGGCGACTCGTGCCCGTAGTTCGGCGTCGCGCTGCCTTCGGCATCATGCGCCGTGACACTGGTCGCGAACGGCATGCCGGCCGCGAGGAACACAGGTCCCGCCGCAGAGGACGCCGCTGGATTGGCGGCGCCGTTGTCGGCGCGCAGGACGCCCGACAGCGTGAAGGTCGCAGGCCTGAACACCACGTTGCCCGTGCTGCCGCGAATGCCCGAGGACAGGTCCGGGTGTCCCGGCGCGTCGTCCCGCGTGCCGATACGCATGAGGCCCACATCTTTGTACTTCGCGGTAACCACCGCCTGCCCGTTGCTGAAAAGCACGCTTTGCGGGACCGCGAGGGCTTCGCTCGCCGCGGCAGGGAGTCCATCGATACTGACCTGCCGCGTTCCTGTGGCCGGATTCACCCGCTCGTACCAGAACCGCAGCGCCTTGGCGCCCGTATAGGACTCGATCACGCCGCATTGCGGGTCGCCCGGCGTCTGACCGAATGCGGCCAGGTGCAGCGCGACATCCGCGCCCGCGACTTGCGGCGAAGGGAACGCGGCGATGGCCCCGGGTGGGTTGGCAAGACCGCTCGACGTCACCGTGAATCCGCTGGCCGCGAAAGCGATTGCGCCTTCCGTGTCATCGTCGCGGATCGTCGCGTCGTCACTTTGCGAGACATCAATATCGAGCGCGGCGCTGCCCTCGCCGTAGCTGAGGGAAAAGGTGGCCTGCGTCTCGCCTGCCACCCACCGATAGGTCGCGACACCATCGTTCGCGGGACCATTCGAGAACGTCCCGCCGCCCGAGACGAGCGACCAGTCCCCTTTCCCGGACTGCGTGTCGAGGGTCACCTGCTGGCTGTAGCCGGTGAAGGGGTTGTTGGCGCCGTCGCGCACCTCTACGCGAACGGGTTCAGCCGAACAGTGAATACCGTAGTTGTCGTGCGCGACCACGAAGTGCACTGCGGCATCCGGGCAAGCATGGGTGGTCGCCATGTGCGCCTGTATCTCGGCGGGTGTGACCGCGCCCGACCACAGAGTCACCTCGTCGATGTCGCCGTTCCAGTATCGGCCGCGCTGTTGCGAGTTCTCGCCGATGAAGAGGTCGAAAGCGTTGACGGCGACCGTGGCGTTGTAGGCTGCCTGGTTGCGCAGCGAGCCGTTTACGTACACACGCATCTCACCGCTGCGCCACGTCGCGCCCACGTGATACCAGGTGTCGGCTTGCGGGACCTGCAGGGAATTCAGGTCCGCACCGGCGCAACCACCGTTGAGGCCAAAGGTGATTCCGGCCGCCGGATTGCCCGCGTTGACCGCCGGAATGCTGCAACCGCCGTTGAGATGCAGGCGATAGCTGCTGTCGCCCTTGGTCAGGATCGCTTCCCACGCCCGGTAGCTGCTGCTGCGGTGACGTATCCAGGCCGCCATGCTCACGCCGCCGGTGAGATCCAGCTGCGCCGCATCAGGGATGCGCACGTAGTCGTCGCCACCATCGAAGCTCGCGTAGCGACAGGTGCCGACGCCACCGGCGATCGCAGGCGTCGCGTTCGCGGTCGTCGCGCCGCCGGCGGCGGTTCCATGCAGTGCATTGCCCGACTGGTCGCGAACTTCGTTCGCTGCCCCACTCCAGGACGGCTCTTCGAAGTCATAGTGAGCGATCGGTGTGCTTTGTGCGGACGCTCGTCCGGCGATGAGCACCGCGAGCGCGGCCGCACAACGCCACCGCTGCGGTGCACGGGAACGCGCTGTGACGTCACGGCGCATTGGTAAAGCTCGCCTGCACACGCCGCGACACGTAGTCCGGTGTGCCGTAGGTTCCCTGCCGGGCAAAGGCTTCGAGGTGGTAGACCTGAAACGTCGCCCCTCCTTCGATGTGAGTGCTCTCTGTGCAGCTGACGTCGACCCGGAAACCGGTCAGGGCTGCCTCGGTGAGTGTCAGTGTGGCGTTCGCGCACAACGGCCCCGCCGGGTTGAGCGCGCGCCAGGCGGCCCACTCGATGCCTGCGCGCGCTGCCTGCAGCGCGCGGTTGCCTTGCATCGAGATGGCGACCGTGTGCGTCTGCGCCACCGATGAACGCACCGCGAACGAGCCGAGCGCGGCCAGGACGACGATCAGGAACAATGCTGCGACCAGGGAGAACCCCTCTGCCCTTCTCATGCGGCATTCTCCACGTGCACCTGATGCAGCAGGCGCACGCGCTCTCCCTGAGTCTCGACGGTGAGGTCGATGCTGACCAGGCCCGATCTCTCGGCGGTGCCCGGTGCATAGGTCATCGCGCACGAGACGACGTTCTCGGCGAGCAACGCCGCTGTCGCACCGTCCGCCAGGAGCTCGGCATGAGAATCGTGCGTCGTCTGGGCAGGCGCGATCGGATAGCCCTGATAGCGGCGGAGCGTGCCGGCCACCGGATCGCACAGGAAGGTCACCGGGCCGCTGACGAGAAACACTCGCCGGGCGGGTGATCCGAAAACAAAGCGCTGGGGTGGATTGAGGCTTACGCGATCCTCTCCCGGAGCGCCATCGTCGATCGCAATGGACGTTCCGGGCCCGGTGATGACGTTGCTCAACTCATAGGCATCGGCGCCGGGCATGCCGACGTTGTAGATGACCAGGTGATGCTCCACTGATGCAAACGGGCGCGTGACGTCGGCGAACTTGCCGAGGGTTGCGAACTCATCGTCGGGCCTGCTGAGGTCGAGCTCGGTTGCGGGACTGCCGAGTGCGCCCGAGATCCGATAGCGCGCCGCGCCCAGGCTCGCGATCATCTCGAGGGCGATGACGCTGCCGGAAGAACTAACGCGCAGGCTGTTGGGCAAGGCACGGCGGATATCGCGGCCAAGGCTGCGCAGCGCCTGATCGGCGGACTCTGTGAGGTGTGCCCTGCGACTCTGGCTGTCGTACATGCGCACCGGTCCCGCCACGAACATGGCTGCGAAACTCGCCACCACTGCGGTGAGTGCAATGGCAATGACGAGCTCGATGAGTGTGAAGCCACGCATGGGTCAGAAATTCGTGCGGTATCCGCTGACCACCACCGGCACGTCCGCCGGGTGCGTCACCGTCACGTCGATGCGCAGCGCCTGCGCGACGGGCACGCCGGGCAAGGCGCCACTGGGCTGTACGCCGACCGTGACGGTGTAGTTGGCGAGCCCTGCGAGGGGGTTGCCAAACTGGTCTCGCGCGCCGGCATCGCTCAAGCCATCGTAGTCGTCCAGGTCATCGAGCAGCGCACGGCTGCTCTCGCCGTCGGCACCGTCAGGATCGGCGAACGGCCGCAGCAGAATTTCCTCGAGATAGGCCTCGGCAACCGCAACCGCCTGGTGACGCACGAGAGCGGCGGCACTGCTGCGGGCTGTGAAGGAGAGATTGCCCAGCACTGCAGTGACTGCGATCGCGACCACCGTGATGGTGATCACCAGCTCGATCAGCGTGACGCCGCGCTGTTTCATCGGACCGAGACCAAACCGCTGCCGGCCTCGACCGCAACCGTGTGAGACCCGACTGAAAAGCTGCGTGCGCCGCCGAGCGGCTGACCGCGCGCGTCGAAGGTCACGGTATCCGCGGGCGTCACCAGTACATCTGGGGGCGTTGTGCCGCTCAGCTGCTGGCCGTCCGGCATCATCACCGCCACCGCCCAGTTGGAGGAGACGACGTCGCAATGCCCGGCCGCAGCAGCCTGCTGCCAGGCGCGATAGCCAGCGGCATCGATGTCGAGGCGTGCGGCACACCCGGAGGCGACCGCCGCTTTCTGCGCGGCGCGCAGGGCAGCTGCCAGCTCGTCAGCGTAGCCGCGAGCGGCGAAGACCTGAGTAGAGAAGAACCGCGGCGCTGCAAACGCCGCGATTATGGCGAGCAGCGCCAGGACCGCGACGAGCTCGATGAGGGAATAGCCCCGCGCGCGTGCCATCCGTGAGCACGCGGCGGGGCGCTCGGGGAAATGCATGGCCACTGCTGCCGTGACACGAGCGGACGCTACGTTCTCTGGCTTCGGGCTTCAGCAGCCGTTGGTCGTGCTGCCCGCGTTCGGATTCACTACGATCGTCGGCGGCAGGTTCGGCCCGGTCGGCGGCGTGTACGTGACAGTGCAGTTCGCGGGAGTCTGTGCCCCGGACTTGGTGAAAACACCGGTGCCTGGCGCGTAGGTAAAGCCCGTCAGATCCGTGATCGTGTTATCGATGGTCGCGAGGTTCGGATAGCCGTTCACCATCGTGATGTTCTGGCCTTCCATCGGGACCGTGCCGGGGCTGCCCGACGCCAGCCACATGCCGTGAGCGAGCGCGGCCGAGCTGCGCAGGCTACCGGCCAGACCGTTGAGCGCCGCCTCGCGCGCTTCGCGATCCAGTGCGATGAAGCGCGGGATCGCGAACGCCGCCAGGATGCCGATGATCGTGATGACGACCACGAGCTCGATCAGGGTAAAGCCACGCTGCCGGGAAGAGTTCATCGCAAGTCTCCGTACGAATCCGCAAGGGAGTAGAGGTACACGGGGTATCGTCGCGCCGACGTGCACCTTGAGGGGGCGACTGAGGGAAACACCGATACTGAGAACCAGGCCCTGCGGCAATGCCGCAAGTGCGAAGTACGCACGTCAGGCCCACACACAGCTGTTGGCGGCGCGAGGCACCTCAGCCCGTCACGCCGACCTTGGAGATCATGTCCCACATCGGCAGGAACACGCCCAGAGCCAGGACCAGGACGATGGCCCCGACCGTGACGATCAGCAGCGGTTCGATGGCCGAGCTGAGATTCTTGAGTGAGTACTCGACTTCGCGCTGGTAAAAGTCCGCGACCTCGTCGAGCAGGTCGGCCAGCTCGCCCGTTTCCTCACCCACCGCCATCATCTGCAGGACCAGCGGCGTGAACATTCCGGCCGTGGCAGCCGCGTGGCTGAGGCTCTCGCCACGCTCCACACTGTCGCGCAGCTTCAATATCCGCTCCGACATGAAATCATTCCCCGCCGTGCGGGCGATGAGCCCGAGCGTCTGGATGATCGGCAGGCCGGACTTGAGCGCAATGGCGAGCGAGCGGGTCGCGCGCGACAGAATTGCCTCGTGCGCGAGGCGGCCCATGACCGGCAGACGCAGCTTCCAGGAATGCCAGCGGTGGCGCCCTGCAGGTGTGCGCACGTATTGGCGCACGCCGAGAGCGAGCAAGGCCAGGACCCCGACGCTGACGGTCCACTGATCGCGCACGTAGGTCGATACTCCCAGGATGGCGCGTGTCGCCCACGGCAGATCGTCGCCCAGGATCCGGAACACCGGCGCGAAGTTCGGAATCACGAAAATCGAGATCACCGCCAGGGCCACGGCCACGGCGCCGATGACCATCAGCGGGTAGCGCATCGCCGAAGACACGCGATCCTGGATGTCCTGCGCCAGAGACAGGTAGTCGCAGAGCCGTGCGAACGCCTGGTCGAGCGTGCCGGTCTCTTCACCCACGCGGACGATCGCGACATAGAGCGTCGAGAAAATCTTCGGATGGCGCCCCAGCGATGAGGCCAGATCGCGGCCCGATTCCAGCCCTTCGAGGACATCGTGCAGCGCATCGCGCAGCACAGCGTTGTGTGTCGAGCTGGCGAGACCGCGCAATCCGCGCAGCAGCGGGATCCCGGACTTCACGATCGTGTGCATCTGCCGTGAGAATAGAACCAGGTCTGACGTCTTCGGCCCTCCGGCGCCGAGCTTGCGCCAGAGGTCCTCGAGCGTCGCACCGGCCTGGCCGGCGTGAGCGATCTCGATCGGAGTGATTCCCGTCGTGAACAGCCGTGCGGCGATGGCATCCGCGGAGTCGGCTTCGAGGCGGCCGGTGACCAGCTCGCCGCGTGCCGATCGGCCCTTGTAGGCAAAGATGGCCATGGGTTCACGCGCCGATTACGCGTCCCGCCTCGACGTCATCGAGCATCCGTTCGCCGCCGGAGGGTGCGATCGCCGCCGCTGCAGCATCGTCAGGCACACCGCTCGTCACTCCGATTGCCTCTGCGAGGCTCGTCACGCCAGCGGCCGCGAGCTCGATGGCGCTGAGCAGCAGCGGCTGATAGCCCGGCCGATGGCGCGCTTCGCGTGCGAACTCATCGAGCGCACTACGTCGCGCCAGCTCCGCGAGCTTCCCGTCGATCTCGAGAAGCTCGTAGACGGCGGTACGTCCGCGGTAGCCGGTCAGGTTGCAATAGGTACAGCCATTGCCGGCGCGAAAGCGCATGGCGGCAGCACGCCCGGGTCCGACGACGGAGTTGAGCCATGCGAGCTGGTTGCCGGTGGGCGCGGCCGCCTCGCCACAGTCGTCGCACACCCGCCGGATCAAGCGTTGCGCCACGATCGCATGCACGGCCGTGGCGATCATGTAGCCGGGCGCGCCCATGTCGAGGAGGCGCTCGATCGTGGCCACGGCATTCATCGTGTGCAGCGTGGAGAACACCAGGTGTCCGGTGATCGCCGCTCGCAGGCCGATCTCCGCTGTCTCGCGGTCACGCATTTCACCGACGAGAATCACGTCGGGGTCGTGCCGCAGCGTCGTGCGCAACACCCGCGCGAAATCGAGGCCGATCTTCGCATTGACCTGCACCTGATTGACCCGATCGAGCCGGTACTCGACCGGATCCTCGACGGTGATGATCTTGGTGTCGGCCTGGTTCAGGTGGTTGAGCGCCGCGTACAACGTCGTCGTCTTGCCGCTGCCCGTCGGTCCCGTCACGAGGACCATGCCCGCACTGCGCGAAACGGCTGCCTTGAAGCGAACGAGGAGATCCGGCGGCATGCCGATGCGCTCGAAGGTCAGCAACTGCGCGTCCTGGTCGAGCAGGCGCATCACAACGGCCTCTCCGTACTGCACGGGCATGGTGGCCAGGCGTACGTCGACGGTCCGGTCCTTCACCTTGAGCGAGAACCGCCCATCCTGCGGGAGACGTTTCTCCGCGATATCGAGGCCGCACATCAGCTTCAGGCGCGTCACCAGGGCGCCGGCGACGCGGCGGCCGTCGATGGCCTGCTCCTGCAATACACCGTCGACGCGCTGGCGGATGCGCAGTGAGCTGTCGGAAGGCTCGATGTGCAGATCCGAAGCACGCGCCTGAACGGCGTCCTGAAACATCGTCTGCAGGAGCCGGAGCACCGGTGCGTCGGCGGATCCCGCCTCCGCAGACAGGTGGTCGATGTCGATGTCGCCGGCCTTGAGCTCCTCGCGCACTTCCTGGGCGAGCGAAGCGATTTCGTCCGTGCGGCGGTAGACCATGTCCATGGCCTTGAGCAGCGCCATCTCGTTGACCAGGGCGAGCCGCAGCGGTTGTTGCAGGCGCTTGGCGATTTCGTCGTAAGCGTAGAGGTCAGTGGGATCCGCCATGCCGACCAGCGCGCCCTTGCCGTCGCACTGCAGGACCAGCGCGCGGAAGCGGCGCGCCTGCGCTTCCGGCAGCAGACGGACCGTGGCGGCGTCGAGCGTGAGACTGCGCACGTCCACGAACGGGATCTGCAGCTGCTGAGCGAGCGCCTCCTGCAACGCCTCCTCGGTGAGGATGCCGAGCTCTATGAGTACACGCCCGAGCTTGCGACCGGTCTTTTTCTGGTGCGCGAGAGCCTCGGCGAGCTGCGCCTCGGAGATCGTTCCGGAATTCAGCAGCAATTCGCCGAAGCGAACGCGACGGCGTGCCTGCTGACCCCCGCCCTTGGTGTGCGCAGACATGCTTCAGCGACCTCGCAGACTCTGCGGTTCGACGGTCAACCCGGCCCACTGCGCGTCGTTCTCGATGACGATCGGCCGCAGCAGAATCACGAGCTCCGTTTTGCGCGTCACTTCACGAGTCGATCGAAACAGCCTGCCGAGCACGGGGATGTCTCCCAGCACCGGTGTACGGAAGTCCTGGCGTCGGCGGGTGTCGCGCATCAGTCCGCCGATGACGATCACCTGCCCGCTGCGCGCGCGCACCACGCTGTCCGATTCACGGATCTCGCTGAACGCGAGCGGGATCTGATCGGTGACCCCGGCGACGGTCAGAGCCTTGACCTGGTCGGTGACGTCGCTCACCGTCGGATGGACATGCAGGATTACCGCACCGTCCGCCGCAATCTGCGGCGTCACGTCGAGGGCGATACCGGAGAAGAACGGCGTCAGCTCGACGTCGCGATTGGTGGCGGAGGACGTTCCCGTGACCGTGTTGCTCGAAATGTCCGTGACGAAGAATTCATCGGAGCCGGCTTTGATGACCGCCTTCTGGTTGTGCAGCGTGGACACACGCGGGCTGGAGAGCACGCGCGCATCGCCCTGGGTCTTGAGGAGCTCGATGAAGGCGTTGAAGTCGGTGAAATCGAGCGCCAGCGTGAAGGCTCCGCCGAGCGTCTGATTCGTGAATCCGGTGACCGGATTGCCGGGTGCTATGTCGACGTTGTCGACGATCCCGGCGCCGAGCAGGTCGCCGTCGAAGGTGCGCGGCGCAATCTGACCTGCCGTGTAGGTGCGCGTGCCGTTCTGGATCACCAGGGCCCAGTTGATGCCAGCCTGGAACGCGTCGTTGAGCTCGATTTCGATGATGCGCGCTTCGAGCACGACCTGGCGGGCCACGGTGTCCTGGATGCGTTGCAGATAGTCATCCACCGCGCGCAGCTCGGCGGGCGCGGCGCGCACCGCGATGACCCCTGCCTGCGCGTGGATCACGACGCTCTGTCCTTCCTTGTCGCCGACGATCACGCGCAGGTTCTCCTCCAGCTCCGCCCAGAAGTCGTTGCGGTAGCGCGTGTGGATGCTGGTGCCCGTGATCTCGGTCGCCGATTCCTCTTTGTCGCCGGGCGCCGCTGAATCGCCGCCCACTGCTCCCCCGCCGTACTGCGCGGAACTTCCCTGGCTTACCTGTCCGGAGCTGACGCGCGTACGTGAGCTGCCCGAGCGCATCAGGTCCAGGTAGTCGAGTTTGAACAGCCGCGTCTGCACCGTGGCTGGCAACACGAGGTAGCCGGCGCGGGTGCGCCGATAGTCGTAGCCGTAGAGCTGGCTCACGGCCTCGAGGACCTCGCTCACCGTGACCTCCTTGAGGCGCAGCGTGATCGAGCCCGACACGTCCGGATGGATCAGGATGTTCTCGCGCGTGCCATCGACGAGGCCGGCAAAGAACGCACGGGCGGGCGCATCCGCGACATCGAGGGAGAAGCGCTCGGACTCGGGGCCGGCTGGCGCTGGCGCAACAGCGGTTGTTGGTAGCGTAACGGCTGGCGCGGCGATCGACGGTTCGGCCGGCGGCGTGGCCAGCTGTTGCGTCGGAGAGGCGCAACCGGCGAGCAACGTTGCCCCCGCCGCTACCAACGCATGCGAAATCTGAGAGCGTAGCGTCATTGCTGTTTGTCTCCGACACGTGCCTGTACGGTCGCCGGGGAGCGAACCATCATCGGTCTGCGGGTCAGCAGGGAAGTCGAGGCTGTCCCGGCGCGGGTATAGCGAATCCCGTCCTCGAGAATGGCGTCGATGTGCAGATCGCCGAGCGTGTCGCCCGCGCGGACGAGCGTGCCATTGACGATCGCCAGGCGACTGTTGCGCGCGATGAAGACTGCGCTGACGTTTGGCGCGCGGCGCTCGACCGACGCGCTGCGCGGGCTGCTCTTACCCGCGGGTCGGGTCGGATCCTGGAGGTCGTCCGCGCAGATCCGTGGCGACACGCACAGCCCACTGACCGCGATCACCACCGGAGCGAGGAGCAGGTTCAGACGCCTAGCCATGCGCGCTCCATTCCCAGCGTGCTCAACTCGATGCGCACGCGACTCACGGGGTAGCTTTCGCTTTCGAGAGAAATGGCTTCCCACTGCAGGCGCCACGGCAGTGTTTCGAGCTCGCGCAGGTACGCCAGGATGCTCAGGTATTCGCCCGTCACAACCAGCTCGACTGGATGGACGAAGGGCCCCGTCACTGCCTCTTCGTTAGCGGCCGGCAGCAACGATCGTACCGGTTGGTTGCGCAGACTCACGAGCGTCAGCCCGCGCTGACGCGCCAGCACCTCGCGGACGACTTCGACCATGCGATCCGGCTCGATGAGTCCAGCGCCTGCCGCGTCCAGCTCAGCGTCGACGCGTGCCAGCTCCTGTGAAACTGCCTGCTCGCGAAACAGTGAGGACTGCAACCGGGCGGCGGCAGCTTCCACCCCAGCCGCCGCCTCGCTCTGCGACCCGACGCTCAGGTAGGTTTCCAGTTCGCCGCGCATGCTGCGTTCCTTGAGTGCGAGCGGCTTGGCGAGCAGGGTGTCCCAGAGGATGAGCAGAAGTCCCAGAGCCGCGGTAGCCAGCAACGCGCGCTCGCGGAGGCTCAGGCCCTCATACCTTCCGAGAAGCGCCTGGACGCTGGCAGCCAGCTTCACGACCCCCCCTCATGCGACGCGTGGGGCGCGACCGTCGCGACCTCGAAACGCACAGTTCCGCCTTCGGAATCACGCTCGATGTGCAGATGGCTGAAGCGCGAACCCGTGAAGGCCTTCTGGTGAGAAAGGCTCTCGAGATACCTTGGAATGAGACCGGGATCAGCAGCTCGACCCGTCAACGCGACAGCGCTAGCGCGGCTGTCGATCGCCACTCGCACGAGCCACAGTCCCGCGACATGTCCGCGAGCCAGCGCCTCGAATCTCGCCGAGAAACCCACCGTGGTTCCAGCGGCGCCAGCTTTGAGAGCCCGCAGGGCGGCGCCGCGCGCTCCCAGCGTGCGCGTCAGAGATTCCACGTGTTTGTCGATCTGTTCCGGCGTCTTGCCCGCCATCAGTGCCGCGACCTGCTCGAACCGCGCTGCCTCAGTCGACTGCTGCTCGCGCAACGCCGCAAGCTGCCTCTCCAGGCGCTCTAGTCGCACGTGTCCAAAGACTGTGAGGCCGCAAAGCGTCAGGGCCACCAGTCCCAGCATCGCGAGCACCGCGACCGGGGCCAGCACGCGCGTGCCCGTCGCAGACGCCGCATTTCCCCGACGATAGAGATTGACTTGCTGCATGGCTGACCTGCTATGCAGCCTCACGCCTCAGTGCGGCGCCGATGGCCAGGACGCACTGAGCCTGCGTTTCCGCCGTCAGGGGAGCCGTGCAATCGAGCAGGATATTGGCATCGAAGAGCGTAACGCGCAGGCCAATCACGCTGCGCAGCTCAGTCGCCAGCGACGCGAGCTCCGCCTGCAGCGGGGCAATCAGCAGCTCGCCGATCGGCGGGTGGTCGAAATGACTCTCGTAGTAGTCGAGAGAACGTTGCACTTCGAGCGCTAGCGCCGAAGCATCGATCGAGGGGCGTGCGCCGGGGTTCGCCGCGACCGCTCCGTCCATTTCGTAGCTGCGTGACCATTCGATGTGGCGGGCAACGTAGAGAAAGGAGTTGTGCACCAGAACCAGGAGCCCGGATTTCTCGCCCGCCAGCAGCATTGCCACGCCGGTGCGGTTCGCATCCGTGAGCATGCACAGGTTGCGCAAGCACAGCTCCGGTATGTCGACGACGTCGAGCGATCGCGTGGCCTGAGTGATCGTCGCGGCATATCGGTCGAGCGCTTCGCTGCGCGCCGCGACGGCGTACGCCGCGCGCGCCGAGGAACGATGCGACTGGTCGGGAATGCCGAAGACATCGACCACCGCCTCGTCGATGTTGAAACCGATCATGTCCTTGAGACGCCAGCGCACGGCAGCACGCAGCTCTTCCGGCAGCACGTCCGGCGTCTCGATGAGAACCAGTTCGTAGTCTTGCGCCTGCGTCACGACGCTCATGGGTGCGCGGTCCAGGCCATGATCGCGCAAGGTCTGGCCGAGCCGCGCAAGGCCCGCCGCGTCGCTCTGCAGATGCTCGCAGAGCGTCAGCCGGGGCCGTGCGTCCGGGGAAGGGCAATCGACGGCCGCCAGCGCGGTGCCCGCCGGGCCGATACTCACGCCGATGCGCGAAGTCTGGGCGCGCCGTTTTCCGAACAGCTTTAGCACGTAGTTCTCCCGGATCCGGCCGGGTGCAAGACCCGCGGCGCAGCACGGCCGCGAGCCTCAGGTTCAGGGATCGTCGCAACCGGTTAGCGGGCGGTAGCGGGAAAACTGGAGCGGCGAACGTCAGATCGCGATGGGCTTCTCAGTCACGGCCAACAGGAGTACGCAGAAGCCCGCCATGTCGCGTAGGGATTCCCGTGCCCTTACGGAGCTTGCCTGCGACAGCTATCAGCTCTCATCCATCGCCCGCGAAAATGCAGCACGCCATGTGCGGGCCACCATGATCGCTGACGAAGCGTCGCGGTGATCTCGCGACGCGTGAGGGGTGTGTACCCCCAACACGAATGGCCGGCGTGGCCGCCAAACGCCGGACAGGGCGCGCTTTCTTGACAGTCCAGGACAGGGTCCCGACAATCGCGAGCCCTGCCGGATCGGTGTTTCGGAATACCGTGGTGAGGTAGCTCAGTTGGTCAGAGCGAGGGATTCATAACCCCTAGGTCGGCGGTTCGATCCCGCCCCTCACCACCACTTCTGCATCCGACGCCATCGCTGAGTGGCGCATCCCACCCGAGCGCATGAAGATGAAGCCCTCGCACATCGTGCCGCTCGCAAAGCAGGTCAGTCGCGGTCGCGCGCGCCATCCGTTGCTCCAGCCAGGCTTGCACCTCGGCCTCGACCAGCCGACCGCCCGCTAATCGGCGCCGGATTCAGCAGCAACTGGGGAGGCTGGCTCTCTGCAGGCAGGTGCAGGCGGACCGGAAGCTCGTCGAAAGGAGTGTGGCGTGCGGTGGGTTTGCTGCTGAGTTCTACTTACTGAATAACGGCTACGCAAAGCGGGGCCTCGACGACGAAAGGGACATCAGTCGGATTGTCTTTCACAACGCCACGAGCGACCGTGAGGACTTCTGGGGACGCAGGCTCGGTAGGGACGAAGCATTTACAGAGGCGGAAGACAGGGAGTTCATGAACCACGCAGTAGGCTCCCACGGCTATGGCGGCGTGGTCCCGATCTTCAACCAGTACTTTTCGGGGATGCAGGAACTTGTGCGCGAGCTTTTCGACGCGAGGAGGGTCGAGGGCAGGCGAGTTAAGGAACTCCTGCGGATCGGGATTTCCGATAGTTAGTGGGGGTTGCTCGGGCAAGTCCCTGGGAAGTATCAGCTTTTCTGTGTGCGAAGCCGGTTGATGATTTTGATCTCCTGGCACGCGCTCCGGTGGACCATGCCCATTGAGTGTATTTCAACGTACTCAGTCGGCTAAGTGCCGCTTGGCTCTAAACCAAGTTGGAGCAGGCTGCATCTCAATCGGGCCAGCCTTGCGTCCAACAAGCGAGATCCCATGCGCCTCCTGTTCGGCCTCTCTGCATTGTTGATCTCCGTATCTCTCGCCGCCGGGGAACTCGATAGCTACGATTCCCGGTTCGAGCACCTCGTCAGGGAAGGCGGCTATCCGAGTCTCGTCGTCGGCGCCAATCGTGGGGATGCGGTGGTCTATGAGAGAGCCTTCGGCGTCGCGGACCGAGCCATGGGCAAACACGCCACAACCGATACGCTGTATCGCACGGGGTCTGTGGGAAAGCTCTTCACCGCGACACTCCTGATGATTCTTCGCGACGAAGGCAAGGTCCGCCTCGACGATCCCGTCGAGCAGCACCTGCCTCCCGGTGTCCGACTGCCCACGCAGGCCGGCGGCGCGCCTTCGATCACGCTCCGTCACCTTGTCACGCATACGTCAGGTCTTCCGGAGTGGCCCGATGACAACCCCACGGTTTATGACGCCGCGCGACCGATGACCCTAGTTGAACAGTATCGTGGCCTTGCCGCTGTGTCGCTCGAGAATCCGACGGGAACGCGTTTCCGATATTCCGGGTTGGGATACTCACTGCTGGGCCACGTGCTGGAACGAGCCGGCGGAGATTCGTACGAAGAGCTGCTGCGCACGAAACTATTTGCGCCGCTCGGAATGACGGACACCGTGATCACGCTGAAGCCCGCGCAGCGCGGCCGACTTCCCAATCATTACAACGCCAGGAATGAGGAAGTCGCGCGCGATCCGGGCTCCCCCGGAGCTCGCTGGGAGTGGCCGACCAGCGCGCACATCACGACCGTGGGCGATCTCCTGCGCTTCCTTCGCCTGCAGCGAAATGCCGCCACCGGGACGAAGGGGCCGGTTATCGGATCGACGCTTGCCGAGATGCACACGGCGCAGCGCCTGCAGAACAACTGGAACGATGCGATCGGCATCGGCTGGTGGGTGGAACCGAATCGCGAGCTGGGCGACGTCATCTGGCACAAGGGCGGGAGCACCGGCTTCAGCAGTTACGTTGCGTATTCGAAGCGATATGACATCGGCGTCGTGATTCTCACCAATCGGTATCGCAGCGTGGAAGAGATCGGGCGAGCGTTCCTCCTGTCCGTCGCGCACACGCTCGGACCGGTGCGCGTACCGACGAGCGCCGACGCGGAGGCTTACTGGAACGCGCGCGAATGGTCGAACGCTGCATGGGCTTACGAGATGGCGGTCAGACGCTCCCCCAACGACGCGCAGTTCTGGTACCGACTGGGGTCGGCGTACGATCGCATGCGGGACTGCACGCGCTCCATTCCGGCGTTGGAGAAAGCAATCGAGCTCGGATCGCGAGCATCCAGCTACCCCTTGTTCCTGATCGCCCGTTGCCACGCGCGGCGGGGCGAAATCGAGGCGAGCCTCGAGAAATTGGACCTGTCGCTTCAAGCGGGCTACGTCGACGAAGACAATCAACTCATGACGGATGCAGACTTTGAGGCGACGCGCGCTCATCCTCGCTTCGCGGAGTTGGCAAAAAGAGTCTCCGCGCCAAATTAGCGCAACAATCTGATCATCTACTGATTGCTCGCCGCCGATCTTCACGCGCGTGTCGTAGCACTTACAGCCGGTCGTCAGAATCTCGTAGTCGCCGCGCTCGGTGTCGACGTTCCAGCGACGCGTGCGCGCATCCTTCGTCGGGTTGGCCTCGACCACTGTTGAGATCGCCGCTAGGGCAGTCTCACTCTGAATGTCGCGAAGCCGCGCGAGAGTCGGCAGCGCCAAACCGTCGCCGCACACAATCACCGGTGATGAAGTTGAGAACCGCAGGCTACTCGCCTCAAAAGAGGCAGCTACTCGAGCGGGCTATGGAAGGAGAGTAGGGAAAAGGAAGGGCGGGTTGGCTGCTGCAATCCTTGCGACAGCACGTATCAACATCGCCAGCAGTGACGAACGAAACCCCGCAATGAATCGCAATGATCTGTCTTGATTCACGCTATTGCCGGGGTGATTCCGCTGTCGTTGTACCGATGCCCACAATCCTCAGCGAGGACCGCGTTCTGATCGCGCGCTTGGGGGTACCTTTGGGGGGTACCTCGCGGGCATCGAACTGCGCAGGTCATTGATGATGAGAGGAAAGCCTGCCCAACGTCGATCCTCCCCCTCACCACCACTCTCTAGTTTCCAGACCCGGCCCTCACCTGACCGCTGCGCAGTTCTTCGAACGAGACTTTGCCGTCGCCGTCGGTATCCAGGGCCTCCAGTACTTCACTCAACTCCTTGCTGGACAGACCCCCGTCGGGATCCGGACCGCCTTTGGCTTGCCGATCCCGCGTCGACTGTGGGCCTACAGCCTGCTCCTCTTTGCGCCTCACCCCGGCTTTGCCTTCGGCATTGGCCTTGGGCGGAATCGCCAGCGCGTCCGGATTCCCCAGCTCGAGCGCCACGTCGAGTTCTACGCGGCTGATGAGTCCGTTGCCGTCGCGATCGAGAGCGCGGAAACGCTTCAACGTCACGTCCGGTCGGCGCACCCGCATTTCCGCGTAATCGACGGATCCATCGCCATTGGCATCGAGCGCCGGCTCCGGAGGTCCCTCGCTGGCCTGCGCGGCCGTCAGTGGCGTGCAAAGCAGCGCGAGCACTGTCGCCATCTGCCTCAATCTCGAAAGCATCTCGGGTCTCCTCGTGGCAGCTGCGATCGCGGCAAACTCCCCCGGACCCCCGTAGTGTGAACGCTTGCCACAGGGGCGGGTCTCATTATGGCCAAGGCGAATGCAAAGTATTGTCAAGAACGGCCACGCCTGACATGCCCTCTGCGAGAATCGCTTCGTGAAAGCTCAGATGGGCTCGTTCGCCCCCGCGCGGGCTTCGGGACTCAGCCGTAGGCCGAATTTGCCCGAACGCATCCTGCTGGTCGACGACGATCGCGAGCTCTGCGCGATGCTGAGCGAATACCTCGCGCAGGAGGGCTTCCTCGTCAGCAGCGTGCATGATGGCGACGAGGCCCAGGCGGCGCTCGCCGGCGGTGCGCCATATGCGCTGGTCATCCTCGACGTGATGCTCCCGCGACACTCGGGTCTCGAGATGCTCAAAGCCATTCGTCCCCGCTACGACGTGCCGATCCTGATGCTGACGGCACGCGGAGATGACGTCGACCGCGTCCTCGGGCTCGAGCTCGGTGCGGACGACTACCTCGCGAAACCCTTCAACGTGCGCGAGCTGGTGGCGCGCTTGCGGGCGATTCTGCGCCGGGTCGACAAGACGCAGGCTCGCGGCGGAACTCTCAGCGTGGCGCAGCTCGTGCTCGACCGGCACGCCCACGTGGCGACGTGCCGCGACACGCGGGTCGTCCTCACGGGTGCTGAATTCCGCATCCTCGAAATCTTGATGTTGCAGTCGGGCCGACTGGTCTCGCGCGAACGACTGCAGAACGATGCTCTCGGACGGCGCCTCCTGCCATGGGATCGCAGCATCGACACACACGTCAGCAACCTGCGCCGCAAGTTGTCGGCTGCCGGAGCCGGCGTGCGCATCGCAAGCGTGCGCGGTTCCGGATATCAGCTCCTCGGTTGAGGCTTGCCATGCGCAGCCTGTTCTGGCGCATCTTTCTCGCATTCTGGGCGGCGATCATCCTGACCGTGATCGGTGTCGTCACTTTCACGGTCTGGCAGGTCCTCGCGCCTGGCGCGGGCGATGTGCAATCCGAATCGCTCGCGCGCGAGGCGACCGCAGCCCTGGACGCGGGGGGGCGCACAGCACTTGCCGAGTGGGTGCTGAGGCAGGGCGGCCGCGACGACCTCGGCGGCATCGTCATCGTCGAGGCGGGCCACAGCGCCGCGCTCGGCCGGACCCCACCACAGAAGGAGCGCTGGCTGGCATCGAGCACCGAGCTCGGCGTGGTGGAAGCTGCGAGCCTCATGCATCGGCGTGTCACGAGAGTCACCGGGGCGGATGGGGCAACGTACTGGCTGCTCATCGCGCCGCGCACGCGCGGGCACTTCCTGCTGCCGACGTTGCAGCGCATTCCACTCGTGGGGCTGCTGGCCGCGATCGCTGCGAGCGCCGTGACGGCGTTTCTGCTGGCGCGCTACATGAGCTCGCCGATCAGGAAGCTGCGCGCCGCCACACGGGCCGCGTTGCACGGCGATCTCGGCGTACGGGTCGCGCCGTCGCTCGGCAAGCGCCGCGACGAACTCGTTTCGCTCGCGGTCGACTTCGACAAGATGGCGGAGCACCTGCGTGCGCTGCTCGAGAGTCGTCAGCAGCTGATGCGCGATCTCTCCCACGAGCTGCGCTCCCCGCTTGCGCGCCTGCAGATCGCCCTGGGACTCGCGCGGCGGCCGGGCGCCAATCTCGCCCAGGAACTCGGGCGCATCGAGCGCGAGGCTCAGCGCCTCGACGTGGTCATCGGTCAGATCCTCAGGCTCGCGCGACTCGACGACTCGAGCGTCGTGCTGTCGCGCGAGAGGTTCGACCTGCGCCAGCTCCTGGACGAGCTCGTTCACGACGCTAATCTCGAGGCGTGCGCGCGGCATGTGCAGGTCGTGCTCGACACGGCCCACGCTGCTGCGGCGTGCGTCATCGCGGACCGTGCGCTCATGAGCAGCGCCGTCGAGAACGTGCTGCGCAACGCGATCCGGCACACGCTGCCCGGCAGCAGTGTGAACGTGGTACTGGCGAGCGACGCCCGTGAAACCGAGCTCCTCATCAGGGACGAGGGAGCCGGCGTGCCCGCCAATGCACTCGCGCACATCTTCGAACCCTTCGTGCGCCTGCGTGGCGGCAGCGACGGCAACGCGGACGGGCACGGCCTCGGACTCGCCATCACGGAGCGGATCGTGCGCTTGCACGGTGGCACGGTGTGCGCCCGCAACCGTCACGGCGGAGGTCTCGAGGTGGAGATACGCCTGCCGTTTCGAGTCGCTCGTTCCGAGTCGCTCCTCGGCCCGGGCGACGTTGCCAAGCGTCGCACCGCGAACGCCTGAGCGTTCGACAGGTACGCGCGACGCCGGACAGCAGGCGGCCCATCGACGAACCGGCCGCACGGCGGGGCCTTGACAAATCTTGTCCTTCCACAGCCGGCTCTTGACGCTTCTTCACGGCCCGATCCGTAACCTCCGGCGCGTCCACTCATCAGCGCTCGCCGGAGCATCGCGCCATGGCAACTCTCCAGCCCCTTGTCCGTGAACCCCAGGTGCGCACAGGCATCGTGTGCGCGGCGCTCCTCGTCTCGAGTGCTGCTTGCGCCGGTCTCGGGTCCAGCGCGCCGGCCGATGTCGATCTTGCGGGCACCTGGCTCCTCAACACCGAACTGAGCGACGACCCGCATGAAGTCTTCGAGAAGAGCCGTGCGCAGATGAAGGAACGCACGGGCAGCATGCATGGAGCGGTTCGCGTCGCCGGTGGGTCTGGCACGGTGGGAAGCGTGGGGGTGCAACGGCACGGCAATCCCGGCGCCGGGCATCCCGAAGGAGCGCAACGCCTGGAGAGCCCGGCTCAGATCGAGATCGAGCATGGCGAAGAGGCGATGACCCTGAAGATCGAAGCGAGCAGCGAGTCGTGCCGGACCACGGAAACGACGCAGGTTTCCACGCCCGGCGGCGGTGTCGCGGATCGTCGCTGCGGATGGGACGGTGAGGCGTTCGTCATCGAGATCGAGTCCCCGGAAGGCTTCACGAGGCGCGACAGCTATGCGCTGTCCGAGGACGGAACGCAGCTGATCGTGACGACGAAGCTCGAGGGAAAACGCATGCCGGGTTCCGGAATGACGATCAGGCGCGTGTACGACCGCGCGCAAGCGAGCTGAGGCGGGCGGCCCGAGCTGCGCATGTGGTCGATAGCCGCACGGATCGGCGTACTGGCGCTCGCTCCTGTCATGCCCGTGTGCGCCCAGGAACCGGCAGCCGCACCCGAGTTTGTCGTTGGCGACATCCGCATCGAGGGTCTGCAGCGCATCTCCGCGGGCGCCGTCTACAACCATCTCCCGGTCAACATCGGTGACCGGCTCGACGTCCAGCGGACTCAGGAGGCGCTGCGCGCGCTGTACCGCACCGCGTTCTTCCGCGACGTCGAGCTCAGACGCGAGGGCAACACCCTGGTCGTCGTCGTGCTCGAGCGGGCGGTGATCGAGAGTTTCGAGATCAGCGGCAACAAGGACATCGAGACCGAGGATCTGCAGAAGAGCCTGCGGAACGTCGGCCTTGCCACCGGCAAGAGTTTCGAGCGTTCCGTGCTCGACGAGGTCACGCGCTACCTCACTGACCAGTACTTCAGTCGCGGCAAGTACGCGGTGCGCATCGACACCCGCGTCGAGGAGCTTCCCGGCAACACGGTCCGCATCGCCGTGGATATCGATGAGGGGGCGCGCGCGCGCATCCGCCAGATCAACCTGGTCGGCAACACGCGCTTCGACGACGATGCGCTGCGCGCGGGCTTCGAGCTCGACACACCGAACTGGCTCTCCTGGTATCGGCAGGACGACCGCTACGCGCGCGAGTCGCTGCAGGGCGACCTGGAGCAACTGCGGTCCTTCTACATGGATCGCGGCTACGCCGCCTTCGAGATCGAATCGACGCAGGTCGCGATCAGCGAGGACAAGACCGATGTCTTCATCACCGTCCACGTCCGGGAAGGCGAGGTCTTCAACATCGCCGGCGTCAAGCTCGCTGGTCCGATGGTAGTGCCAGAGGCCGAGCTCGAGCGGCTGCTGCTGATCCGCAGCGGACAGACCTTCTCGAGCAGGCTCATCAGCCACACTCAGGAGCTCCTCGCGCACCGCCTCGGGCAGGACGGCTACGCTTTCGCGAAGGTGGATCCGGTGCCGACGATCGACGAGACGGCGAAGGAAGTCTCGCTCACGTTCTTCATCGAGCCCGGCAATCGCGCGTACCTGCGCCACATCAACTTCCTCGGCGTGTCGAGTATCGACGATGAGGTGTTGAGGCGCGAGATGCGCCAACTCGAAGGCGCGTGGCTCTCGAACCAGGCGGTCGAGCGTTCCAAGGAGCGCCTGCAGCGCCTTCCCTACATCAAGAAGGTCGAGTACGAGGTCACCGCGGTCGCCGGTTCGCCCGACCTGGTGGATGTCGACGTCACCGTGGAAGAGGGGCTACCCGGGCAGTTCGGCGGCGGCATCGGCTATTCGGAGTCGCAGGCCTTCATCCTCAACGGCAGCATCGTTCACAGCAATTTCCTGGGCCGAGGGCAGCGGATTGCGGCCGAGGCCAGCACCGGCAGATACAACTCCGTCTTCAGCCTCGCGCATACCGAGCCCTACTGGACGATCGATGGTGTCAGCCGCTCGCTGAACCTGGCGTATCGCAAGGTGAGCCAGCTGACGTCGCAGTCCTCGGCGTTCTCCACCGACACCTGGTCGACAGGCCTCGAGGTCGGCTACCCGATCGCCGAGCGTCAGACGATGCGCTACGGCCTCGCCTGGCAGCATTCGGAATTCGCCACTTCGCCGTCGAGCTCGCAACAGCTCCAGGATTGGGTGGAGGACAATGGCAACCCGTTCTTCGAACGCTCGGGCGACGGCTTCGTGCTCGGCACGCGCTTCGAGGCGCTCGAGCTCACGGCCGGCTGGCTCCTCGACAGCCGCGACCGGGTCCTCTTCCCGACCCGCGGCATGAGCCATCGCCTTTCGATCGCAGGCACGATTCCCGGCAGCGAAGTCGAGTATCTGTCAGCGATCTATGATGCCGAGCAGTTCGTGCAACTGCCGTTCATGCGCTGGATGCCGTTCCGCGCCCACGCGCGCGTGGCTTATGCGCAGGCGCTCGGCGCTTCGACCGCCACGCCGCCGCACCGCCTGTTCTACCTTGGCGGCCCCGATTCCGTGCGCGGGTTCCATGAAAGCACGATCGGGCCACGCGACTCGCTCGGCAATCCCTATGGGGGCGACTTCCTCGTGGCAGGACAGCTCGAGGCCATCCTGCCACTGCCGCCGAAGTTCGCATCCGCTGCGCGGCTGACCGTTTTCTACGACTTCGGCCAGCTCGCCTACCTCGGCGACACGCGATTCACCGACCGGGAGGGCGATCGCGTCGAATACCCGTTCGATGTGCAGCTCTTCAGGACTTCGGTCGGCGTCGGCGTGCAGTGGCTCGCGCCACTCGGGCTCTTTCGCTTCAGCTACGCGTTTCCGCTGCGCACCTATTCCGGCAGCGACTCGGCCTACGGCGATGAGCTGGAGCGATTCCAGTTCTCGGTCGGGCAGGCGTTCTGATTTCTTCACTCTGGAGATCGTCCATGCACCGTTTCCGCGTGTTGCCCTGTGTCCTCATGTTGGCGAGTCTTCCGGCTCTTCACGCTTGCGACTCGGGTGACGGCGACAGCGGGCAAGCCAGGGTCCGCGTGCTGAACGTGAGCGAGGGCTACAGCGCGGTCGACATGTATGTCAACGAGGGCGGTGACGCCAGCGACGAGCGGATCCTCGCCGCAACGGCTTTCGGCACGCTCAGCGACTATGCGTCGCTCGACTCGGACACGTACCAGGTCAAGTTCAGGCGCAACGGTGTCTCCTCGACTCTGCTGACGCTCAACGACGCGAGACTGTCCGATGATTCGCACGCGACCTACGTGGCGTACGGCTCGACCGGGCGTTTCTCGGCGTTCAGGATCGATGAGGACGAAGATGAGCCCGACAGCGGCAGGACACTGCTGCACGTCCTGAATGCAGCTCAGACGGGCGTCCTCGATGTGTATCTCACGGAGGATTCGGTGTCGCTCGATGATACTTCGCCGGTCGTGTCGACCGCTTCCAGCGAGGATGCCGAGATCGACAGCGGCGCGTATCGCCTGCGGGTGACCGGCGCAGGCGATACGGACGACTTGCGCCTCGACCTCCGGAACGTGACGTTCGAGAGCCGGCAGATCGTTGCGCTCGTTCTCACCTCGACGCCGGGCGGCGTACTCGTGAACGTCCTGTTCGTTCCCCAGCAGGGCAGCCTGACGACGCGTAGCAATACCAAGGCGCGGGTCCGTGCCGCGATCGGCATGGCGAACGGCGGCTCGGCCACGGCGAGCATCGGTGGCGTCAACCTCCTGACCGCGGCTACGCCAGGTGTCATTGCCAGTCGCTACGCCCACGTCGATGCCGGCACCGCTGCAGTGACGCTGAGCATCGACGGCAGTGCCGTGCCTGTGGCCGACGAGACGCTGACCGCCGGCGCGGATTACACGCTCCTGATCTGGAACGATGCCGGCGGCGTTCAGGCGACGCTGATCGGCGATGACAACCGGCTGCCGGGGACGAGCGGCACAGCCAGGATCCGCTTGCTGAACGGCATGTCCGGACTCGGCGCGCCGATCACTCTGGCAGTCGACTTCTCGCCGATCGTAGAGGGCATCGCACTGGGTGCGGCCTCGGATGCTGAGGAGGTCGACAGTGGGATCGAGTACCAGCTCGATGTCACCAACACGAACACGGCCGCCCTGCTATATACGCGAGCCTCCACCACGTTGACGAACGGCGGCGTCTACACGCTGTTGATGACGGGCGGCGGCACCATGGCCGTGAATGGCACGCTACGCAGGGATCGGTAGACGCCCGACCCGGCGTCGGGTCGCCTTCAGACGTTGAACCGGAAGTGCATCACGTCGCCCTCGTGGACGAGGTACTCCTTTCCTTCCAGCCGCAACTTGCCCGCCTCGCGCGCGCCCGCCTCGCCTTTGCCGGCGATGTAGTCGGGGAACGCGATGACTTCCGCGCGAATGAATCCGCGCTCGAAATCAGTATGGATCACACCCGCAGCCTGCGGTGCCGTCGAGCCGCTGCGCACCGTCCACGCGCGCACTTCCTTCGGGCCCGCGGTGAAGAACGTCTGCAGGCCCAGCAGCCGATACGCGCCGCGGATCACGCGATTGAGCCCCGGCTCCTGCAGCCCGAGCTCGCGCAGGAACTCAGCGCGATCCGCCTCTTCGAGCTGCGCGATCTCCGCTTCGCTGGCCGCGCACACCGGCACGACGACCGACTGCTCTACCGCCGCGCGTTTCTCCACCGCAGCGAGATACGGGTTGTCCGTGAAGCCGCCTTCGGCGACGTTCGCCACGTACATCACCGGTTTGGCGGTCAACAGGTGCAACTCGCGCAGCAGCGGCCGCTCGGCTTCGCTGACGGCGAGCGCGCGCGCGGGCTTGCCACTGTCGAGATGCGGCTTGAGCCGCTCGAGCAATCCCTGGCGCAGGATCGCTTCCTTCTCGCCGGCGCGCGCCCCCTTGGACGCACGCTGCAGGCTGCGGTCCACCGTATCGAGATCGGCGAGCGCGAGCTCGGTGTCGATCACGTCGATGTCGGCAATGGGGTCGATCTTGCCGGCGACGTGCACCACGTCGTCATCGACGAAGCAGCGCACCACGTGTGCGATGGCGTCGACTTCGCGGATGTGACCCAGGAACTGGTTGCCGAGACCCTCGCCTTTCGAGGCGCCGGCCACGAGCCCGGCAATGTCCACGAACTCGACGGTCGTCGGCAGAATCTTCTCGGGCCTGGCGATGGCCGCGAGCTGCCCGAGCCGCGGATCGGGCACGGGCACCACGCCGACGTTCGGATCGATGGTGCAGAAGGGATAGTTCTCGGCCGCGATCTGCGCGCGCGTCAGTGCGTTGAACAGAGTCGACTTGCCGACGTTCGGCAGCCCGACGATTCCGCATTGAATGGGCATTCTCTAGTCCTGCTTCGGCTCGTCAGCTTTCTTCCCGCGCGCCTCATCACCAGCGGATTCCGGCTCCGCCTTCCCGGAGGCGTCCGCCTGCTTCCGGTGCAACCGGTTCATCGCTTTCTGCGGCCCCTGCTCGATCACGCGCGGCATCAGCTCGACCGCCTCCGCCACGCAACGCAGGATCGCCTCTTCCTCTTCGCGCGGCGCGCGGCGCAGCACGTGATCGATCACTTCCTCGTGCATCGGCCCCGCCTCCTGCGTCTTGTCGCGCGGGTGACCGACGCCGAGCCGCAGGCGCCAGAACTCGTCGCCGATATGCGCGATCGTGTCACGCAGCCCGTTGTGTCCGCCGGCGCCGCCGCCGAACTTCAGTCGCACGGTTCCCACGGCCAGGTCGATTTCGTCGTGGGCCACGAGGATGTCGGCGGGGGCGATCTTGTAGAAATCCGCGACGGCACGGATCGCCTGGCCGCTGCGATTCATCCACGTCATGGGCTTGAACAGCTCGAGCTCGCGATCGCCGACGCGCGCACGCGCCAGGTCGCCCTGCCAGCGTTTCTCGGCGCGAAACTGCGCGCCGTGCACGCGCGCCAGTGCGTCCAGGAACCAGAAGCCGGCGTTGTGGCGCGTGCGCTCGTACTCGGGCCCGGGATTGCCGAGACCGACGAGCAGACGGAGTGTCGATGCGCCCATGAATGTGGATCCGGCCAAGAAAGTGAAAGGCGGCCGCAGGGCGGCCGCCTCCCGATGAAGCGAGCTTCCGAAACGGAGCGCTTACTTCTTGCCTTTCTTCTCGGGCGCTTCCTTTTTGCCAGCTTCCGCAGCCGGCGCAGCTCCAGGCGCCGCACCTGGAGCACCCGGCGCCGCACCCGGCGCGCCCGGCGCCGCTCCCGGCGCACCCGGGGCAGCACCCGGCGCAGCAGCAGCTGCTCCTTCGACCGGCACCGCACCTTCCGCGGCGACCGCGGTCGGCTCCGGCTCTTCGGCTCGCGGCGTATGGATCGAAACGACCGTGCTGTTGCGGCCGTGCGCGAGGTCGACCAGCGTGATGCCTTCCGGCACCTTGATGTCCGCAAGATGCAGCGCCTGGTTCAGGTGCAGCTCCGAAACGTCCACCTCGATGAACTCCGGCAGGTCCTTCGGCAGCGTGCTGATCTCAACTTCCGTGAGCAGGTGCGAAACGATGCCGCCCTCGGACTTCACGCCCGGGGCGATGCTCTCGCCCTTGAAGTGCAGTGGGATGCGGATGCGCAGCTTCTCGTTCTCGACCACGCGCTGCAGGTCGAGGTGCAGGATGGCGTTCTTCGCCGGGTGGCGCTGCACGTCCTTCAGGATCGCGGCCTGCGTCTGGTCGCCGACCTTGAGGTTCATGATCGAGGAATAAAAGCGCGCGTTGTCGAGCAGCAGCAGCAGCTTCTGATGACTCACGGTCAGCGAGCGCGGCTCGCGATGACCGCCGTAGAGGATCGCAGGCACCTGGCCCTTGTGACGCAGGCGGCGGCTCGCACCCTTGCCCTGGTCGTCACGGAACTCGGCGCCGAGTTCGAAAGAAATCTTCATCGCATTCTCCAGTATCGTCGTCTTTCACACGCCGGAACCCGCGACCAGGTCCGGCACCCTTGATGCAATCAACCGTCGAGCTGTAAACCCTTTCATCAATCGATGTAGAGCGAGCTCACCGATTCCTCGTCGCGGATGCGGCGAATCGTTTCCGCCAGCAGCCCCGCGACGCTCAGCTGCCTGATCTGGCGAACTTCCTTCGCCGCGGCGCTCAGCGGGATCGTGTCCGTCACGACGATCTCGTCCAGCACCGACTTGCCGATCCGCTCCACCGCCTGGCCCGACAGCACCGGGTGCGTGATGTACGCGACCACGCGCTTCGCGCCCTCGTCTTTCAGCGCCTGCGCCGCCAGGCACAGCGTGCCCGCGGTGTCGACCATGTCGTCGATCATCACGCAGGTCTTGCCCTGCACCTCGCCGATGATGTTCATCACCTTCGACTCGTTCGGCCGCGGCCGGCGCTTGTCGATGATGGCGAGCTCCGCATCGTCCAGCCGCTTGGCGAGCGCCCTGGCGCGCACCACGCCGCCGACGTCCGGCGAAACCACGACCATGTCGCTGTAGCCCTGCTTGTAGGCATCGCCCAGCAGCACGGGCGAGGCGTACACGTTGTCCACCGGGATGTCGAAGAATCCCTGGATCTGCTCGGCGTGCACGTCCACCGTCAACAAGCGTTCCACGCCCGCCGTCTCGATCATGTTCGCGACCAGCTTGGCCGTGATCGCCGAGCGCGTCGCACGCGGACGGCGGTCCTGGCGCGCGTAGCCGAAATAAGGCACCACCGCGGTGATGCGCGCGGCCGACGCCCTACGGCACGCGTCCGACATCACCAACAGCTCCATCAGCGTGTCGTTGGCCGGCGGACACGTCGGCTGGACGATGAAGACGTCGCGTCCGCGCACGTTCTCCATCAGCTCGACGTTCACCTCGCCGTCGCTGAAGCGGCCGACCGACGCGCGTCCGAGCGGCGTCGTGAGGTGGCGCGCGATCTCCTGCGCCAGCGCGGGATTGGCGTTTCCCGCGAACAGTGCCATCGACGAAGATCGTTCCACCGCGGCCCTCTCCCTTTTCAGCGAGCCACCTCAAAGATGGCTGGGGTGGAAGGATTCGAACCTCCGCATGGCGGGATCAAAACCCGCTGCCTTACCGCTTGGCGACACCCCAACCGCGCTCAAGCTTGCCGACCATCGCACCGCTCGCGGCGGCGCGCTTCAACGCGCGAGCCGGTCCAGCAACGGCGAGCGATTGTGGCCCCGGACGGCGAACCCCTGCCAGCGCGACGGCAGCTCGGCGACGACTGACTGCGCGCTTCGTTCATCCGCCATCGGCGCGAACACGCAGGAGCCGGTTCCGGTCAGCCGTGCGGGAGCGAATCGTTGCAGCCAGTCGAGTGCTTCGGCGACCGGCCGGTAACGCGCCCGCACGACGGGCTCACAGTCGTTCCGGCCTCCCGACTCAAAAAAGGCGCGTATTGTGATGGCGGGAGAATTTCGTGTCAATTCAGGGGCCTGGAAAATTTCCGCCGTGCTGACCCGGCAGTCCGGACGGACCACGACATAAACCGATTCCGGGAGGTCGACAGGCTGCAGCTGCTCCCCCGCCCCCTCGCCCCAGGCCGCCCGTCCGAGGACAAAAACGGGAACGTCTGCGCCCAGCCGGAGGCCGAGTCGGGCGAGGTCGGCAGGAGTAAACCCGAGCCCCCACAAGCGGTTGAGAGCGACGAGCGTCGTCGCGGCATCCGAGCTGCCACCGCCCAGCCCCGCCTGAAGGGGTATGCGCTTGTGGAGTGAGATATCGGCTCCGAGCGCACCGACCCCCTCCTGGCGCTCTGCGGCAGCGGTTCGCAGAGCCTCGGCAGCCCGCAGGACGAGGTCGTCGGATTCCGGGACTTCGGCCGGACCCACCTGCCGGACGAGGCGCCCGTCGTCCCGCGGCACGAATTCGAGCTCGTCGCACAGGTCGATGAACTGAAAAAGCGTCTGCAGCTGGTGGTAGCCGTCGGGCCGCCGGCCGAGAACGTGCAGGAAGAGATTGAGCTTGGCCGGCGCCGGCCAGCGGTCCGGCGAGCTCACTCGATCTCCCACCGATTGATCACGACCCGGATGCGGTTGTCTCCCTGTTGCATCTGCACGCGCCCCGGGAGCCAGCGCCCGCCGTGGAGCGCATAGCGATCGAAGGTGCCAATCCAGCCGTCCTGGTTGAGTCGTTGCAGTCGGCCCTGGTCATCGAGCTGTTCCAGCGCAGCGGACTGCGGCGCCGGCACGCCCAGTAACCAGTAACGCAGATTGCGCACGGGCAGCTCGACGCCGATCGTCTGGGCGAGCGCGGCGCCGGCGTCGGCCGCTTCGAAGTGTTCGCCCTTGCTCGTGTCGATCGTTAAAGCTCGTCCGTCGCTGCGCACGCGAACGCCGCCGATGCCGAGCGCGCCGGAGAGATTCAGCTCCGAACTCGCACCGTCCTGAGTCCAGGTGATTCCGGCGCTCCAGCCATCGCTTGTCGTCGCGACCGCCGCGCGCCCGGACATCTCCCACGCGCGCAACTGCTGGCGCGCGCTTTTTTCCGTCGGCCAGTCCACTTGGGTCGCAGGCAGCGTGCGACAGCCGGCGAGGACGAGCAGCGCCGCGGCCAGGCCTGCGATCGTACGGAACGTCATCGGCCTCCCCTCGCTGTGCGCGTCACTCGGGATGACGTCGCAAGGTTTCCAGCAGATACCGGTGGGTCGGATCGTCCTCGAGCGCTTTTTCCCAGAGCGCGCGCGCCTTGGTGCGCTCGCCCTGCGCCCAGAGCACTTCGCCGATGTGGGCGGCGATCTCGGCATCTTTCTCCGTCGCGTAAGCGCGCTCCAGCCACTTGAGTGCGCCCTTCTCGTCGCCGTTGCGGAACAGTGCCCATCCGAGACTGTCCTGCACGGCCGGATTGTCGGGGGTCATGCCCAACGAGCGCCGGATCATGTCCTGCGCCTCTTTCACGTCGCGTTCGTGCTCGGCCATCGTGTAGCCGAGCGCGTTGAGCGCCACGGGATCGTTGGGGCGGCGCGCGAGCAGCTCGCGCAGCTCGCCGATCGCGTCGTCGGCGCGGTCCAGGCGTTCGAGTGTCAGGGCACGCGCGTACTGCAGCTCCGGCGCGTCGGGATGGCGTTCGCGCGCGGTGTCGATCAGCGCGAGCGCCGTCTCGGCATCGCCCTCGTCGCTGAGCAGGCGCGCGCGGCCGATGACCAGTTCCGCCTCGGACTCGGGATTCTCGGCGATGAAGTCATCGAGCAGGCGATTCGCCTGCTCGCGCTGATCCGACAGGGCCAGCAGCTTGGCCGCGCGCAGCTGCGCATCCACGGCGTACGGCCCGGAAGCGACGCGTGCGTAGTAGGTGATCGCGCCCAGCTCATCGCGGCGGCGTTCGTGGATGGCGCCGAGCGAATACAGGGCGAGACTGACGTAACGCCCCGTCGTCGCGAGCTCCTTGAAGTGGGTGGTCGCTTCGTCGAAGCGGCCGGCGCCGAGCTCCAGCGAGCCGAGCATGCGCAGGGCCTCCACCTTCGCGTCCGGCATCTCGCGCAGCTGTTCGAGCTCCTTGCGCGCCTCGCTGTCCTTGCCGCTCGCGATCAGCAGCATCACGACCTCGATGCGCGACGGTCCGTCCTGCGCGGATGTCGCGCGAGCGCGCGCGATGCGCAGCCCTTCCGCATCCTTGCCGCTCACGACCAGCGCGCGCGCCAGCAGCCTCTCGGCCTCGACGTAGTCGCGCTTGAGGCCGACTGCGCGCCGCGCACTCGAGACCGCGACTTCATAGTTGTATGCCCGCAGCGCCGCGACGCTGAGGGCGTGTTGTGCTTCGGGCATCTTGCGCTGCTGGGCCGCGAGCTTCGACATGACCTGGAACGCGCCGTACGCGTCCTCTTCGTCGACCAGTACGCCGGTGAGGTCGTCGAAACCCTCGGCAGGCGACGGGTAGGTCTCGTCGAGCAGCCACTGAAATTCCTGGGCAGATTCGTCCACGCGGTGCAGACGCAACGCCGATACGGCGAGATAGCGGTGCGCGTCGGCGTTGGCCGGTTCCAGCTCCCGCCAGCGTCGCGCGCTCGCCGCTGCCGAACCGATCTGCCCGCCTTCGAAAGCCACGCGCGTGGCCTGCGCCGCGAGCTCCGGATCGGCCGAGAGTCGTGCCGCCGCCGCATAGGCTTCGGCCGCGGCACGAACGTCGCCGCGCTGACGCGCGATCTCGGCGACCATCAGCTGCGAATTGGCGTCGCCATCCGGCAACGGCTTGTTGGGCCGTGCGGGCGTTGCCTTGTCGTCCTGCGCTGACTGTTCGGGCGCGGCAGTTTCTTCACCCGGCGCGACCTGGCCTTGCTCGGGAGCGAGCTGTGCGATGGGCGGGGACGAATCAGCGATCGCAGGGCGCGGACTGGCGATCAGCGCCGCGCACGACACCGACAGGATCAGCGAGCACAAGCGACAAAGCTGCAGCATACTCATGCACTTACTATAAACGTTCGGCCGCGGACGGTACGCTACAATCGCGCCAGTCTCTCGCGGCCCACATGAAACCCACCATTCGGCACAAGCTCGACCGGCTGAACGAGCGGTTCGAGGAAGTCGGACGCCTGCTCGCTGAGCCGGAAGTCATTGGACAACAGAATCGCTTCCGCGATCTGTCGGTCGAGTACGCGCGCCTGGAACCCGTCGCGCACCGATATCGGGAGTACCTCAAGGCCGAGCAGGATCTCGCCACCGCCCGGGACATGGCGGCCGACGCCGATCCACAGACGCGCGAGCTGGGACGCGACGAGGCGCAGCACCTGGAAACGCGGCTCGAAGGCGAGAGCGAAGCGCTGCGCCGCCTGCTGATCCCCCGCGACCCGCGCGACGACAGCAATATTTTCCTCGAGGTGCGGGCCGGCACCGGCGGCGACGAGGCCGCGATCTTCGCCGGCGACCTGTTTCGAATGTACACGCGGTTTGCCGAACGGCAGGGCTGGCGTGTCGAAGTGCTCAGCGAAAACCCCGGCGAGCACGGCGGGTACCGCGAGATCATCAGCCGCGTGGTCGGCAAGGGCGCGTTCTCGCGCCTGAAGTTCGAATCCGGCACGCATCGCGTGCAACGGGTGCCGGCCACCGAGGCACAAGGGCGGATCCACACTTCGGCCGTGACCGTGGCGATCCTGCCCGAGCAGGAAGAAATCGCCGATGTCGAGATCAACTCCGCCGATCTGCGGGTCGACACGTACCGCGCCTCGGGAGCGGGCGGCCAGCACGTCAACAAGACGGACTCGGCGATCCGGATCACTCACCTGCCGACGGGAATCGTGGTGGAGTGCCAGGACGAACGCTCGCAGCACAAGAACCGATCGCGCGCCATGGCCCTGCTGCGCGCGCGGCTACTCGCCTCGCAACAGGAGAAGCAGGACCGCGAGCAGGCGCAGACGCGCAAGCTTCAGGTGGGTAGCGGGGACCGCTCCGAGCGCATTCGCACGTACAACTTCCCGCAGGCACGCGTCACCGACCATCGCATCAACCTGACCGTATATCGACTGTCGTCGGTGATGGACGGCGCGCTCGAGGAAATCATCGACCCGCTGACGCAGGAGCACCAGGCCGAGCAGCTGGCCGACACGGCCTGAGCCAGTCGCTGCGACTCGACGAACGCGGCTCAGCGCAGCGCCTGGTCCAGGTCCGCGATCAGGTCGTCGACGTCTTCGATGCCGACCGACGCGCGGATCAGCGTGTCCTTGATCCCGAGCTCCGCACGCTTGTCTTCCTGCACGGAGGAATGCGTCATGATTCCCGGATGTTCGATGAGACTCTCGACGCCGCCCAGGCTCTCGGCGACTGTAAAGATGCGGCATCGTTCCAGGCAGCGGCGCGCATCGTCGAGACCACCTCGCACGAAGAAGGTGAGCACTCCGCTGAAACCGTTGTGCATCTGGCGGCGCGCCAGGTCGTGCTGGGGATGGCTCTCGAGCCCCGGATAGAGCACGCGCTCGACACGCGGGTGCTTCTCCAGCCAGCGTGCGATCGCGAGCGCATTGTCGCTGCTGCGGCGCATGCGCACGTCGAGCGTCTTGAGTCCCCGCAGAGCGAGGAAGCTGTCGAACGGACCCTGCACGGCACCGATCGAGTTCTGCAGGAACGCGAGGCGCTCGGCCAGCGCCGGATCCTTCACCACCAGGATGCCGCCCACCATGTCCGAGTGGCCGTTGAGGAACTTGGTGGCGGAATGCATCACGATGTCGCAGCCATGCTCCAGCGGCCGCTGGCTCCACGGCGTGGCAAAAGTGTTGTCCACGGCGGTGAGGATGCCGCGCTGCCGGGCAAGCTTTGCGACGGCCTGCAGGTCGACGAGGCGCAGAGTGGGATTCGTCGGCGTCTCGATCCACACCAGGCGGGTGTTCGGCCTGATGGCCGCCGACAGCCTGCGCTCGTCGCTCAGGTCCACGAAACCGAATTCGAGTCCGGCGCTGCGCTGGCGCACGCGCTCGAAGAGCCGGCGCGTGCCGCCGTAGAGATCTTCCATCGCCACGACGTGGCTGCCGCTGTCGAGCATCTCGAGCAGCGTCGCGGTCGCTGCCAGGCCCGAAGCGAAAGCGAAACCGTGCGTGCCGCCCTCGAGGTCGGCGATGCAGCGCTCGTAGGCCATGCGCGTCGGGTTCTGGGTGCGCGAATATTCGTAGCCCTGGTGCACGCCCGGGCTCTTCTGCGCGTAAGTCGACGTCGCGTAAATCGGCGGCATGACCGCACCGGTGCTCGGATCCGGCGCTTGACCCGCGTGGATGGCGCGCGTCGCGAATCCGGCCTTCTCGTCTTTCTTCATCGGCGCTGTTCCTGTTTCAGACCTGCCGGCGCAGGTAGTTCAGCACGTCGGCGCGCGTGATCAGTCCCAGGAACGCCGGACCGTCCATGACGGCGGCGTACGGGGCGACCTGCAGAATGGACACGAGGCTGTTCACGGGCATTTCCTTCGGCACGCTGATGAACGCGGTCTGCATCGCTTCGCGCACCGGCGCGGACAGTCGCTGCAGGTGCCCGAAGGCAAAACGCATGATGTCCTCTTCGGTGAGCACTCCGATCAGACGATCGTGCTCGAGCACCGGCAACTGCGAAAAGCCGGCGTTGCGCAGGCGGTTGTGCGCGGTGGTGAGCACGTCCGTCGGCCCGACGGTGACGGCGGCGTGCTCGCTGTGCAGGCGTCCGACCAGGTCGCGCAGGTCTCCGTGGACGTCGCGGCGCACGAACCCCTGGTCCTCCATCCAGAAATCGTTGTAGAGCTTGGAGAGGTACTTGTTGCCGGTGTCGCACGCGAACGTGACGACGCGCTTCGCTTGGCTTTGCTCGCGGCAGTAGCGCAGCGCCGCGGCCAGCAGCGTGCCGGTGGACGAACCGGCGAGCAGGCCTTCGCGCATCAGCAAGCTGCGCGCGGCGGCGAACGATTCCGCGTCCGGGATCGTGTAAGCGCGCCGGGTCATGGAGAAATCGCAGATCGACGGAATGAAGTCCTCGCCGATGCCTTCCACCAGCCACGAGCCCTTCTGCGTGAGCTGGCCGGTCTGGATGTACTGCGCGAGCACCGAGCCCTGCGGGTCGGCGAGCACGATCTCGACGTGCGGCGCGGTCTCCTTGAAATAATGAGTGAGCCCGGCAATCGTGCCGCTGCTGCCGACGCCGACCACGATCGTGTCGAGCCGCCCTGCCATCTGTTCCCAGATTTCCGGCCCGGTGGTGGTCTCGTGTGCCGTGGGGTTGTCCGGATTGCCGAACTGGTTGATGAAGTACGCCCCGCGCTCCTTCGCGATGCGCGCGCCCAGGTCCTGGTAGTACTCCGGGTGTCCCTTGGCGACATCCGAGCGCGTCAGGACCACCTCCGCGCCCATGGCGCGCAGGTTGAATATCTTCTCCTGGCTCATCTTGTCCGGGAGCACCAGGACCAGGCGATAGCCCTTCTGGGCAGCGACCAGCGCCAGGCCGAGGCCGGTGTTGCCCGCGGTGGCTTCCACCAGGGTGTCCCCGGGCTTGATGGCACCGCGCCGCTCCGCTTCCTCGATCATGGAGACGCCGATGCGGTCCTTGATCGAACCGCCCGGGTTCATCAGCTCGAGCTTGAGGAAGAGCTCACAGGGACGGGTGTCGAGGCGGCCGAGGCGCAGCATCGGCGTGCGCCCGATCATCTCGAGCACGCTGGAGTAGACTTGCATTCGCGACATTGTACGTAAAAACACCCAGCGCAAATACGATGGCGAGCCCTCCTCGATGAACGAACCTTCCCTGACAGTCGCCGTGGCGCTCGACGCCGGGGCGAAGCAGCTTTCCATCCTCGGCGCGGGCGCGCGTCGCGAAGCCGAATTCCTGCTGGCTGCCGCCCTCGATTGCACACGTGGCGAGCTGCTGACGCAGCGTGACGGCGCGGTGAACGACGCCGCGGCGCGCCGCTACCGGGCGAGCCTGGTGCGTCGTGCGCACGGCGAGCCGCTCGCCTACGTCACGGGCCGCAAGGAATTCTGGTCGCTGGATCTGGACGTCGACGCCCGCGTCCTCGTGCCCCGCCCCGAGACTGAGCTGCTGGTGGAATTCGCCCTTCAGGTGCTGGCCGCCGACGCGCACGCGCGGGTGCTCGACCTCGGCACCGGCAGCGGCGCGATCGCGCTCGCGATCGCCAGCGAGCGGCCGCACGCACGCGTGACCGCCACGGATGTTTCGACCGACGCGCTCACCGTGGCCCTGCGCAACGCCGAGCGGCTCGAGCTCGGCAACGTCACGTTCGAGATTGGCGACTGGTACGAGCCGGTCGGCGCGATGCACTTCGACCTGATCGTGAGCAATCCGCCGTACGTGGGCTCCCAGGACCCTGCCCTCGGTGGCGACGGACTGCGCGCCGAGCCGCGCGTGGCGCTGACACCGGGGCCGGACGGGCTCGAAGCGATCGAGCACATCGCGCAGCGCGCGCGCGCGCATCTGCGCCCGGGTGGCTGGCTCGCGGTCGAGCACGGCGCTGGCCAGGCGCCAGCGGTCGCAGCGCTGTTTTCGACGCACGGTTTGAGTACCATACGCAGCCTTCGCGATCTCGCCGGGTACGAGCGCGTCACCACCGGACGGCTGTAGCCACAGCCGCACGGGAGAACAGGACGAGGAACGAGCATGAAACCGTCGGTCATTTTCACGACCTCGCAGGGCGAGTTCACCATCGAGCTCTGCCCGGACGAGGCTCCGATCAGCGTGGAGAATTTCCTGAAGTACGTCGACGACGGTTTCTACGACGGCACGGTCTTCCACCGCGTGGTGCCGAACTTCGTGATCCAGGGCGGCGGCCTCACCGAGGAATTCGCCGAGAAGGAAACGCGGGCACCGATCAAGAACGAAGCGCGCAACGGCCTGCGCAACCTGCGCGGCACGCTGTCGATGGCGCGCACCAATGCGGTGGACAGCGCGACCTCGCAGTTCTTCGTGAACCTCAAGGACAACGCGTTCCTCGACAACTCGCCAGGCAATTTCGGCTACGCGGTGTTCGGGCGCGTCAGCGCCGGCATGGACACGATCGACAAGATCGCCAAAGTGCGCACGGGCCGACGCAAGGGCTACGACGACGCGCCGCTCGAGACCGTGAAGATCGCATCGGCCCGCCGCGTCGCGGCCGACTGATGTCATGAGCCGGCTGGCATGAGCCGGTTGCCATGAACGAGCCCCGGCGCGGTCTCGGCCGGCGCCTCTTGCGACTCTTGCTCTGGGTGCTGGGCGGCTGGGTGACCGTCACGGCAGCGCTCGTGCTGGCGCTGCGCTGGATCGATCCGCCGACGACTGCGTTCATGCTCGAGGCCCGCCTGCAGGAGAACCGGTTCCGGCTGCGCCACGAATGGGTCGACTATCGCGGCATCTCGCGCCATGCGCCGCTCGCCGTCATCGCCGCCGAGGACCAACTGTTCCCGCAGCACTGGGGCTTCGACTTCAAGTCCATCGACGACTCGATCCGCGACAGCCGCTCGGGCAAGCGCCTGCGTGGCGCCAGCACGCTGACCCAGCAGGTGGCGAAGAATCTGTTCCTGTGGGGCGGGCAGAGTTTCGTGCGCAAGGGATTCGAAGCGTATTTCACCGTGCTCATCGAGACGCTCTGGCCCAAGCAGCGGATCATCGAGGTCTACCTCAACGTCGCGGAGTTTGGTCGCGGCGTGTACGGCGTCGGCGCAGCGAGCCGGCACTACTTCCGCAAGTCCGCTGCGCGTCTCACGCCCGCCGAGAGCGCGCTGCTGGCCGCGGTGCTGCCGAGCCCGCGCCGCATGCGCGTCGATGCTCCGTCCGCGTACGTGCGCATCCGGCAGGACTGGATCCTGTGGCAGATGCGCGGCCTGGGCGGCACGCGTTACCTCATGGCCTACGAAAGGAACTGACCACTGCCGACGGGCAGTTGACATTCCGGCGCCAAATGCGAATGTCGCGCCTGCCGGGCCCGTGTTCGCAGGAACTCGTCGCGTGCCCGTCGCAGCCATGCAGCGCAGCACGCCGGAACAGATCGTCCGCTTTCTCACCACGACCGACGGCGTGAAGCTGGCGTACGCGCTCACCGGCTCCGGCCCGCCGCTGGTGAAGGCGTCGAACTGGCTGAGCCACCTCGAGCACGACTGGGTGAGCCCGATCTGGCGTCCCTGGTTCTCGTTCCTCAGCGGCCGCAATCGCCTGCTGCGCTACGACCCGCGCGGCTGCGGGCTTTCGGACTGGGTCGGCGAACGGCTCGTGCTGGAATACCAGGTGGCGGACCTGGCGGCGGTCGTCGCAGCGGCCGGTCTGCAACGCTTCGCGATGATCGGGCTCTCCCAGGGTGCGGCTATCGCCGTGGAGTACGCGGCACGCAATCCCGAGCGCGTGAGTCACCTCATTCTCTGCGGAGGCTATGCGCAAGGTTGGGCGCGGCGCGGCGACGCCGAGCAGGTGCGCCAGGGAACCGCGCTCGTCGAAGCGATCCGCATCGGCTGGGGACAGAACAACCCCGCCTTTCGCCAGCTGTTCGCTTCCCTCTTTTGTCCCGACGCCACCGAGGAGCAGGCGCACTGGTTCGCGGAGCTGATGCGCCTGACCACGCGCCCGGAAATCGCCGCGCGGATACTCGAATCGCTCGGCACGATCGACGTTACCGGGAGCCTCTCGTCGGTACGCGCACCGACCCTCGTCATGCACGTGCGTAACGACGGACGCTGCCCGTACGAGCAGGGGCGACTGCTGGCCGCCGGCATTCCCGGGGCGCGCTTCGTCACGCTCGAAGGGCGCAACCACATCCTGCTCGAGAACGAGCCCGCATGGCAGAAGTTTCGCGACACCTTCTCGGAATTCCTCGGCCACGAGCCCGGAGCTCCCCAGGTCCTGCCTGAGCCGGGCGCGCTGATGCTCGGCGAGCTCACGACGCGCGAGACGGAGATCCTGCGTCTCGTGGCCGCCGGCGCCAGCAACCTGCAGATCTCGGGCAAGCTGTTCATCAGCGAGAAGACCGTTCGCAATCACCTCACCAGCATCTTCGCCAAGCTCAACGTCTCCTCGCGCGCGCAGGCGATCGTCTTCGCACGCGACGCGGGCCTGGTGAAGGATCGCCACGCGTAGCGAAGGATCGGTACGCGGAGAAACGATCGGTACGCGGAGAAACGACCAGTGCGCCGAGAAGCGATCGGTGCGCGCGGACGTTACGAAGCGGTAACACACGCGGAACACACGTGCAGATACCGCGCACGGCGCGCGGGGCACTTACCTCTTGCGCACTGCGATTGCGCGTGCGGCGACGAAATCGTTCGCCAGGCGCACGACGGCTTCTCGCCAGCGCTTCGCTCGGGACGTTTGTCCCGGACGTTCGGGTAGAAAATGAGGCGCTTGGATCATGTTGAGGGTCCCCCCTAATCCGCACAATTCCGCACCGTTCGGGGAGGCGTACGCCTGCCACCGGACCAGACACAGGGTAAAAACCCAGGGGGCCACGTGCTGCAGCGCATCTCCATATTCGTCTACGGCGTCATCTGCTACGCCTTCTTCCTCGCCAGTTTTCTCTACGCCATCGGGTTCGTGGGCAACTTCCTCGTGCCTCGCTCGCTGGACGGCGTGCCGCAGGGTGACTTGCTGCGCAGCCTGCTGATCGACGTCGGCCTGCTTGGCATCTTCGCCGTGCAGCACAGCGTCATGGCGCGCGGCGCCTTCAAGCGCTGGCTGACGCGATTGGTTCCTGAAGCGGCCGAGCGCAGCACCTACGTGCTCGCATCGAGCCTGGCGCTGATCGCGCTGTTCGCGTTCTGGCAGCCGCTCGGCGGCGTCGTCTGGAGCGTCGAGGACGCTGCGCTGCGCGGCATCCTGTACGCGCTGTTCGCGTTCGGCTGGATGCTCGTGCTCGTCTCCACGTTCCTCATCAACCATTTCGATCTCTTCGGCCTGCGCCAGGTGTGGCTCAACCTCCTCGGCCGGCCGTATCGCGCCATCGGCTTTCGCACGCCGGGCCCGTACCGCTACCTGCGCCATCCGCTGTATCTCGGCTGGTTCTTCGCCTTCTGGGCGACGCCGCTCATGACGTGGACGCACCTGCTGTTCGCGGTGGCCACCAGCGCGTACATCCTGATCGCGATCCAGCTCGAAGAGCGCGACCTCGTCAACGCGCTCGGCGACCAGTACCGCGACTACCGCAAGCGCGTGCCGATGCTCATTCCGTTCACCAAGGCTCGCTACCGCAACAGCGGCGTGCAGATCACCGCGCGGGGCTCGACGTGATTCGTCCGGCGACCGGCAGGTTCGCGAACGTGTTGCGATGAACGCCAACGTGCAACTACACGAAGACGGCGCGCTCGAAGCCTCCAGCCTTTCGCCGGAGGAGCGGGTGCTACTGCTCGAGGCTGCCGTGCGCGGCATGCGCTATCGCTCATCGATGGCGACGCGGCGCGTGGCCCCGCTGCCGGAGGATGTCGAGCGCCTCGCGTATCTCGGCGGTGTGCTGCCCGAGGATGGCGCGAGTCCCGCCAGCGTGCTCGAAGACCTCGATACCTTTGGCTCACCGGCAACGGTCGGCGTCACGAGCGGACGCTACTTCGGCTTCGTCATCGGCGGTTCCCTGCCCGTGACCGTCGCCGCCAACTGGCTGGCGACGGCCTGGGACCAGAACGCGGGGATGGTCACCGCCTCTCCCGTCTCGGCGCAGATCGAGCGCATCGCGCTCGACTGGGTGCTCGACGTCCTCGATCTGCCGCGCAACGCCGCAGGCGCCTTCGTGACCGGCGCCACCATGGCGAATTTCACCGCGCTGGCTGCCGCGCGTCACGCCGTTCTCAACCGCGTCGGCTGGGACGTGGAACGCCAGGGCCTGCAGGGCGCGCCGGAGATCACGGTGGTGGTCGGTGAGGAGGCGCACGCGAGCCTGTTGCGGGTGCTGTCCCTGCTCGGCCTCGGGCGCGAGCATTGCATCCGCGTTCCCTGCGACGACGAGGGGCGCATGCGCGCGGACGCACTGCCGGAGGTGAGCGGGCCCGTGCTCCTGTGCGCACAGGCGGGTAACGTCGACACCGGCGCAGTCGATCCTCTCGACGACCTCGCGCGTTGGGCGCACGCGAACGGAGCGTGGATGCACCTCGACGGCGCGTTCGCGCTCTGGGCCGCGGCATCGCCGACGCGCCGTCATTTGCTGGCGGGCCATGCGCGCGCCGACTCGTGGGCCATCGACGCGCACAAGTGGCTCAACGTCCCCTACGACTGCGGCATCGCTCTCGTACGCCGACCTGACGAGCTGCGTGCCGCGCTGGCGGTCAACGCCCACTACCTGACCGACAGCGGAATGCGCGAGCCGATGCACTACACGCCGGAAATGTCGCGCCGTGCTCGCGGTGTCGAGGTCTGGGCCGCCCTGCGCGCGCTCGGCCGTCGCGGCCTGGCGGACTTGGTGGAGCGCTGCTGCGGTCACGCGGAGCACTTCGCGCGCCACCTGGCGGCCGCGGGCGCGGAAATCGTCAATCGCGTCTCGCTCAACCAGGTTCTCGTGTCGTTCGGCAGCCCGGAACGAACGCTGCGCGTGATCGACGCCATCCAGCGCGACGGCACGTGCTGGTGCGGTGGGACGGTGTGGCAAGGCAAGACTGCGATGCGGATCAGTGTCAGCTCCTGGGCGACGACCGATGCGGATGTGGACGCCAGCATCGCCGCAATCCGCAGGTGCATGCGCGTGGCGTGAGGAACGGCGTGTAGGACTGACCCCGCCGCCGGCGGAATGGCCAGTGGCGCGGGGAACTGTCTCGCAACGCCGCAATCTGAACAGGCTGGTCGCAAGGAAGCGTCAGCATGCTGGCCTCAGCCGTCATTCCCGCCTTCAATGAAGCCCGCACGATCGCCGATGTCATCTCACCGCTGGTCGGCCACCCGCTGATCGGCGAGATCATCGTCGTCAGCGACGGTTCGACGGACGACACGGCGCAGTGCGCTGCACGCGCGGGCGCTCGCGTGCTGGAGCTGCGTGAGAACTGCGGCAAGGCCACGGCACTCGCGGTCGGAGTCGACGCGGCGCATGCAGACGTCATCCTGTTCATAGACGCGGACGTAGTGGGCCTCGACGGCACCATCGTCACGCGCATGGTGGCTCCGGTGATCGCCGGGGATTGCGAGATGTTCGTCGGCATCTGCGACCGGCGCGTGTACTGGCTCAATCGCCTGCTGCGTTATACGCCCATCATCAGCGGCGAGCGTGCCCTGCGCCGGCACGTCTGGCAGCGCGTCCCGCCCGCGTACCTGAAGAATTTCCAGATCGAGATCGCGCTCAACTACTTCGCCAAGGTGGCCGGCGCGCACATGAAGCATCGCGTAATGCCCGGCCTGCGCCAGGTGGTCAAGGAGAAAAAGCGCGGGCTGTGGCAGGGACTGTGGCAGCGCACACTGATGATCGGCGACATCCTCACCGTCGCCACGCGCCTCTACGTGTTCTACAACCTGCGCCTGCTGCTCGTCGGTGCGCCCGGGGCATCGGTGGCTGCGGGCAAGGATCGCGGCGCGGGCTAGTGGCCGAAGGCGATTGCCTCTGCAGTTGCCAAGAGCAGCGCGCCCACGCCCTTCGGATCGTTGGGCACGATGGGCTCGGAAACGTAGTACTCGTAGCTGCCGTCGCGGTACGGCACGTTGCCGAGGCCGGCAACCCCGCAGATTCCGTCGAGCCGCTCCGAGGTCAGGAAACCCTGCACGCACGCTTCGTAAGAATTCCGTCCCGTGACGCCGGATTCGGCCGAAAGCACGCCCAGGCGCGCGCCTTTCATCAGGGCGTAGGCGAACATCAGCGATGCCGAGGCCTCTTCGTAGTTGCGGGCGCGATCCGCCTGGTCCAGCACCTGGTACCAGAGTCCGCGCGGACTGCGCACCCGAACCAGCGCCTCGGTGACTTCCCGCAGAATCTGCGCGCACAGGTCGCGAACGGGGTGCTCGGGCGCTGCTTCGATGCAGTCGACCAGCGCCATCGCGAACCATCCCATCGCGCGCGCCCAGAAACATGGCGAGCATCCGGTTCGCGGATCGCTCCACTTCTCCAGGCAACGCTCATCCCAGCCGTGGTAGTAGAGCCCGGTGGCATCGTCGCGCATCGCTCGCCGCACGTGCTCGAACTGGCGCCGCGTGTCCTCCAGCAGCTCGGGCCGCCGCGCGACCTGCGCGTACGCGACCTGAAACGGCTGCGCCATGTACAGGCCGTCGAGCCATACCTGCCAGGGATAGATCTGTTTGTGCCAATAGTTGCCTGAAGCGGTGCGCGGATGGCTTTCGAGCTGGGCGAACTGCACGTCGAGTGCGTGACGGTAGCGCTCCTCGCCTGTTGCCTCCAGGAGGCGGAACAGCGTCCTGCCCGCGTGTACGTTGTCGATGTTGTACTCGCGCGGATCGAATCCCTCGATGGCCCCATCCGCGCCGACGCGCGAGGAAACTTCGCGCGCGACGAAATCCGCGAGGAACCGTGCCTCGTTCGCGAGCGCGAGGCAGCCCTTGAAGATGCAGCCGTCCTCGTAGTTCCAGTGCGGTCGATACGGCTGCCACAGGCGCACGCGTGCCTCGACGAATGGCGCAATCTGCGCTCCGAGCGGGCGAAGCAGCTCCGCGAAAGCCCGGCGGTCCGTGCTCTCGGCCCGGCTCGCTGCGCGTTTGCTCATTCGACATTCTCCCGCAACACGGCCGGGCCCTGTGCCCCCTCGATGCTCATCGCCTCTAGCGATACACCGCGCACCTTGCACAGGTACGGCAGGCCGAACACGAAGCCGGCGCTGTGCGCAATCTCGCGGCAATCGACATCCGTCACCTCGATGTCGCGAGCAGCACGCGGTGCGCGTCGCTCGACTCGAACGGCTCGCCGGTTGCGCACCTCGAAGCTTGCGCTGCAAGCAGTGACGGCCAGCAGCTCGAACGTGGACCTGCGCACCGCGACCTCAGTGGATCACGCGATCGAGAATGCGGTTGACGTCCTCGTGCAGGCGCACGCCCGCTTCCGCGACGTCGATGCGTCCGTAGCCCAGCTCCTCGAAGATGTCGATGAAGCCGTCGCGCACCCTGGCGTGTTCGAAGTAGCCGCTCTCGCGCACCACGTTGGGAAGCGTGGCGACCTGGCGCACTCCGTCCCAGGACAGGCCGGCGAGCAGGCCATCGGCTGCGAGGACCTGCAGAGCGCGCCGGCTCACCGGCACCGCGCGCTTGACCCCAAGCGCACGCACGCCTTGCGGATCGTTGAGGATGAAATCGAGCAGCAGCGCCGCTTCGTGCGGGTGGGCGCTGTCGCGGTTGATCGCGAACATCATCGCAGGCCGGTATAGCAGGCCCGCATCACGCGCACCGGCCTGCAGCGGATACGGCGCGAGCACGACTTTCTGGCCGGGCGCGAGCTTCTCGACCGACTTGCCGATGGCGCTGTTCCACTGGTAGGTACCGGCGTAGCGACCGTCGATCCACGGCCGCATCTCCTCGGGTGCGACATAGCCGTGCGCGGCCCGCTCGCGCGCGCCCGGGATCACGTGCTCGTCGACCATGCGCTGGTAGAGCCGTGCCATGTCGCGCATGTCCTCGACGCGCGCAGTGAGACGCTGCGCCTGCTCATCGATCAGCGAACGCCCGGTCCGCTGCACGTACCAGCTGCGCGCCAGCGCGGTCACGTCCATGAACTGCAGGTCGAGCGGATAGTAGTCGGGCCCCAGCCGCTCGCGGAACAGCGGGCCCGCGGCCATCAGCTCATCCCACGACTGCGGCACGCGCAGCCCGGCTTTCGCGTACGTGGTGGCGTTGAAATAGAAGAGACGCGCAGCCATGCCCGCGGGCAACGCGTTGAGCCGCCCGCCGACGCGCCCCATGTCCAGCGCGCGCGCATCGAACTGGCGCAGGTCAAGGGTTCCGGCCAGCGACTCCAGGTCGTGGAATCCGCGGCCGTCGCGCGCGAAGAGCACCAGCCAGTTCCAGTTGATCTGCATGAGGTCGGGCGCGGTCCCTCCGGCGATCTGCGTGGTCAGGCGCTCGAGGTGCCCGATCCAGCCCGTGTATTCGGTCCTCACGCTGATGTGCGGGTGGCGGCGTTCGAAGCGACGGATCGCCGCGAGCTGTGCGCGATGCACCTCGTTGCCGCCCCACCACGACATGCGCAGCTCCACCGGCTGCGGCGGCGGTGTAGCGTACGAAGCGTCCGCGGCGCGCAGCGCGAGCGGCAGCAACGCGAGTGGCAGCAACGCGAGTGGCAGCAACGCGAGCGCGATGCCGGCCGCCGCCCGATTCGGTCGCCGCCTGGTGCGCTTCCCGCTCATCCCTTCACCGACCCGACCGTGATGCCCTCGACGAAGTACTTCTGCGCCGCGTAGAACAGCACGATCGACGGCAGGACCGCGATGGTCGACATGGCCAGCACCTGGTTCCAGGAAGTCGCCTCGGTGACGTCGATGGCGAGCTTGAGCGCGAGCGACACGGGATACTTCTCCACGCTGGAGAGGTAGATCAGCGGCTGCAGGAAATCGTTCATGCTCCACATGAACTGGAACAGCGCCACGGAAATGATGGCCGGCATGATCACCGGCACGACCACGTAGAGCAGGACCTGCAGGCTGTTGCAGCCGTCGATGACCGCCGCCTCCTCCATCTCCAGCGGCACGCTGCGCATGAACTGCACGATCATGAACACGAAGAAGCCTTCGGTCGCGAACGCCGCGGGCACGTACAGGGGCAGGAAGGTGTCGAGCCAACCCAGCTCGCGGAACATCAGGTACTGCGGGATCAGCAGCACGCTCTTGGGCAGCAACACGGTGGCGATGAGCAGCGCGAACAGCACGCGCCGCCCTGGCACGCGAAAGCGCGCAAAACCGAAGGCGACCACCACCGAGCTGATGACCGTGACGATCACCTTCGGCACTATGATCTCGAACGTGTTCAGCAGGTAGGTGCCGAACGTATGTTCGGTGCCGGTGCGCCAGCCCTCGACGAACCCTTCGAGCGTGGGGGACTGCGGCCAGAAGCCGATGGAATCGAAAATCTCGCGGTTGGGCTTGAACGCCGCGCCGACCATCCAGAGGAGCGGATAGAGCATCAGCAAGCCGACGCCGATCAGCACGCCGTAGCGCAGCACGAGCTGCAGCGTGCGGCGACCCTCGCCGGTGGTCCCGGTCGCGGGGGGCGTGGCGCGACTCGCAAGCACCGCCACGTTCATTTCCCCTCACCCCGCTCCTGCGCGTAGAACACCCAGTAGCGCGAAGACCAGAAAGCGACCGCGGTGAAGAGCGCGACGATCACGAACAGGAACCAGGAAAGCGCGCTGGCGTAGCCGACGTTGAAGTACTTGAAGGTCTCCTCGTAGATCATCAGCGGCAGCAGGTAGGTCGACTTGAGCGGCCCGCCGCCGGTGATGATGTAGGGGCCGTTGAACTCCTGGAATGCCTGCACGACCTGCATGATGAAGTTGAAGAAGATGATCGGCGTGAGCAGCGGCAGCGTCACGCTGGTGAACATGCGCCACGGACTCGCGCCGTCGAGGCGGGCGGCCTCGTAGAGATCCTCGGGAATGGCCTGCAGGCCCGCGAGGAAGATCACCATCGCCGAACCGAACTGCCACAGGCGCAGCAGCACGATGCTGAACATCGCGTAGCCGGGCTCGCCCAGCCAGTTCGCGGGCGCCGCGCCGAACACCTCGAAGGCCTGGTTGAGCAGACCGTCGCCGGCGAACACGTAGCGCCACACGACGGCGATTGCGACGCTGCCGCCGAGGATCGACGGCAGGTAGTAGGCGGTCCTGAAGAAGCCGATGCCACGCAGGCGGAAGTTGAGCACCCAGGCGATGAACAGGGCGAACGCGAGCTTCAGCGGCACGGTCACGAACACGTACAGGAACGTCACGCCCAGCGATTTCTGGAACGTGCGGTCGGCGAACATCGCGCCGTAGTTCTCGACGCCGACGAACGACGCGGTGCTCACCGGGTCCTGCAGCTGGTAGTCGGAGAAGCTGAGCAGCAGCGAGGCGACGAACGGGAACAGCGTGAACGCCGCCAGGCCGAAGATGAACGGCAACACGTATGCCGTGCCCGCCGCGCGATTCGCGTACATGCCGCTAGACCACCCCGCGCACCGACGCGCGCGCGCTCGAGCCTTCCTGCGACGGGGGATGACCGACGGCGACGCCATCTTCGCCGAAGAGATGGCAGCGCGCCGGATCGAACGCCAAGCCCACCATGTCGCCGCGTGCGGCGCGCGCATCGCCTTCCAGCCGCAGCGTGAGCGATGCGAGCTCCGCGACGCCGTCCTGGGCACGCACGTACACGAGCGATTCGGAACCGAGTCGCTCGACCAGCGTCACCGTGCCGCGCAGCACCCCGCCATCGGGCTCGACGAGGGCGAAGTGCTCCGGCCGCACGCCGAGCGTTGCCGACGTGCCGGCGCGCGGCCCCTCGGCACGCGGCACGCGCACCGTCGCGGCACCGACCGTGATGCTCAGGGTGCCCGCTGGTTGCGAGGTGAGGCGCCCGGGGAGGAAATTCATGCGTGGAGCGCCGAGAAAGCCGGCGACGAAGAGATTGGCGGGACGCTGATAGAGCGCCAGCGGCGCGCCCACCTGTTCGACCCGGCCGGCGTTCAGCACCACGATTGTCGTGGCGAGCGTCATTGCTTCGACCTGGTCGTGCGTCACGTAGATCATGGTGGCGCCGAGCTCGGCGTGCAGGCGCGCGATCTCGACGCGCATCTGCCCGCGCAGGGCGGCGTCGAGGTTCGACAGCGGCTCGTCGAACAGGAAGATTTCGGGGTCGCGCACGATCGCGCGCCCGATCGCCACGCGCTGCCGTTGGCCGCCCGAAAGCGCGCGCGGCTTGCGTTCCAGGAGAGTCTCGAGCTGCAGGATGCGCGCCGCGCGCGCGACGCGCGTGGCGATCTCGGCTTTGGGCAAGCCCTGGATCTTGAGCCCGAAGCCCATGTTCTGGGCCACGCTCATGTGCGGGTAGAGAGCGTAGGACTGGAAGACCATCGCCATGCCGCGCTTCGCGGGCGGCACGCCGGTGACGTCGCGCCCGCCGATCACGATGCGTCCAGCGCTCGGCGCTTCCAGGCCCGCAACCAGGCGCAGCAGCGTCGACTTGCCGCAGCCCGACGGGCCGACGATGACAGCGAACTCGCCCGGCGCCACCGTGAGATCGACGCCCTCGACGACGGTCGTCGGGCCGAACCGCTTGGCGATGCCCTGGAGGCCGAGACCGCCCCTGCCCGCGTCAGGTACCGTCGGGGGCACGTCGGCGTCTCAGCGCGCCAGCCACCCGCCGTCGACGGGCAGGATCGCGCCATGCACGTAGTCGGCGGCCGCCGATGCGAGGAACACGGCCGCGCCGCCGATGTCGGCCGGATCGCCCCAGCGCGCGGCGGGAATGCGCGCCAGGATTTCCTTGCTGCGATCCGGATCGGCGCGCAGGGCGGTGGTGTTGTTCGTGGCGAAGTAGCCCGGCGCGATGGCGTTCACGTTGATGCCGCGGGCCGCCCACTCGTTGGCGAGCAGGCGCGTCAGCCCGGCGATGGCGCTCTTGCTGGCCGTGTACGCAGCCACGCGGATGCCACCCTGGAACGACAGCATCGAGGCGATGTTGACGATCTTGCCGCGGCCCGGGCCCGCGAGCATCGCCTTCGCCGCCGCCTGGCTCAGAAAGAACACTGACTTGAGGTTCACGTCGAGCACCAGGTCCCAGTCGCCCTCGCTGAACTCGAGCGCGTCGCTGCGGCGGATGGTGCCGGCGTTGTTGACGAGGATGTCGATGCGTCCAAGCTGCGCCACCGTCGCCGCGACCACTTCGGGCGCGACCGGCCGCTCGGCGAAGTCGCATTCGATCGCGTGAAAGCGCCGGCCGAGCGCACGCACTTCGCGCTCCGTGTCGGTGGGCGCCGAGCGGCCTGCCGCGGCGATGTCGGCACCCGCGCGTGCGAGCGCGATCGCAATCGCGCTGCCGAGGCCGGTGTTGGCACCGGTGACCAGCGCCACGCGGCCGTCGAGTTGGAACGCCGTGCTCATCGTTACAGGTGTCGGGTCAACGCAGGTCGCTGGCCTTGACGGCGTCCATGTCCTTGTAGTCCTGGTTGTCGCCGCCCATCGCCCAGATGAAGGAGTAGTTCGACGTACCGGCGCCGCTGTGGATCGACCACGGCGGCGAAACCACCGCCTGCTCGTTCGCCACCACGATGTGGCGCGTTTCGTGCGGCTCGCCCATGAAGTGGAATACGCGGTCCTCGGGCTTCATGTCGAAGTAGAAGTAGATCTCGGAGCGGCGATCGTGCAGGTGGCAGGGCATCGTGTTCCAGACGCTGCCCTTCTCGAGCGCCGTGAGCCCGAGCAGGAGCTGCGCCGAGGCGCAGATCTGCGGATGGATGTACTGATTGATCACGCGCTCGTTGGAGGTGTCGGGCGAACCCATCGGCATCGGCATGGCCTTGTCGAGCGAAACCTTGACAGCCTCGTATCGATGATGAGCCGGCGTGCTGGCGAGGTAGAACTTCGCGGGTTCCGCGCCCGCCGATTCGAACACCACGCGCGCGCTGCCCATCGGAATGTACAGGCCCTCGCGATGCTCCAGGTCGTGCTTCACGCCGTCGATGCTGACCCGACCCGCCGCGCCGATGTTGACCACGCCCATTTCGCGACGCTTGAGGAAAGGGTCGGAGCCGATCTCGCGCGTCGTTGCGAGCTCGAGCGCGCCACCCACCGGCATGGCGCCGCCGATGACGAAGCGCTCGACGTGGCTGTACACCAGGCTGATCTCCTTCGGCAGGAACAGGTCCGTGGCGAGATACAGCCGGCGCAGGGATTCGGTATCGAGCCCCTTGATGGCTTCCGGATGCGTGGCTTGCAGGACTTTGACTCTCATCCAGGTCTCCGCGAAACGAATTGCGCGCGCTCAGGTCGGCGCGGCGCCCTCGAGCTTGTACGCACGCCGGGGCAGATGATAGGCGAGATCGGCGATCAGCTCGTGCGCGTCACGCTCGTCCAGGCGGTGCTCGGCGACCAGGCGCGCGAGGTAGGCGCAGTCGACGCGGCGCGCGAGGTCGTGGCGCGCGGGGATCGACAGGAAGGCGCGCGTGTCGTCGTTGAAACCGATCGTGTTGTAGAAGCCGGCAGTCGGCGTGGTCTGCTCGCGAAAGCGCCACATGCCCTCCGGGCTGTCGTGGAACCACCAGGCAGGACCCAGCTTGAGGATCGGGTAGTGCCCGGCGAGCGGCGCGAGCTCGCGGCTGTAGGTGCTCTCGTCGAGAGTGAACAGGATCACGGTGAGCGCACGCTCGTTGCCGAAGCGGTCGAGCAGCGGCTTTAGGGCCTGCACGTAGTCGACGCGCTGCGGAATGTCCGCGCCCTTGTCGCGCCCGTAGCGCTCGAAGACGCGGCGATTGTGATTGCGGAAGGAGCCGGGGTGAATCTGCATCACCAGGCCATCGTCGAGGCTCATGCGCGCCATTTCGGTGAGCATCTGCGCGCGGAACAGCTCGGCGTCCGCGGGGCTGAACTTCCCCGACACCACGGTGGCGAAGAGGCGCTGTGCCTCCTGCGCCGACAGGTCCGCGGTGGCAGGGGTCGGGTGGCCGTGATCGGTCGACGTGGCTCCCGCGGCGGCGAAGGCGGCGCGGCGGATGCGGTGCGCTTCGAGGTACCCGCGCCAGTCGTAGACGTCGCGCCCGCTCAGCTCGGCGAATCGCTCGAGCGCCGCCTTGAACGCTTCGTGCTCGGGATCGACCACGGGGTCCGGACGGTACGCGGTGATGACACGGCCAGGCCAGCCACTGCGGCGCAGCGCTTCGTGATGCTCGAGCGAGTCGCTCGGCGACTCGGTGGTGGCGAGCACTTCGATGTTGAAGCGCTCGAACAACGCGCGCGGCCGGAAGGCAGGCGTCGCGAGCTTTGCGCCGATGGCGTCGAAGTACTGGTCGGCGGTGTCCGCGCCGAGCCGCGTGTCGAAGCCGAACACTTCGCCGAACACGTGATCGAGCCAGATCGCCGAAGGCGTGCCGCGAAAGAGATGGAAGTGCGCTGCGAAGAGACGCCACGCGGCGCGCGGGTCTGCCGGCGAGCGCTCGCGGCGCGAGTGCACGCCGAGGTCGTCCATCGAGATGCCCTGGCTGTAGAGCATCCTGTAGAGGTAGTGATCCGGCGCCAGCAGGAGCTCGGTCGCGTCGGCGAACGGGCGATTGCCGGCAAACCACTCAGGATCGGTGTGTCCGTGCGGACTCACGATCGGCAGGTCGCGCACGTCTTCGTACAGCGCGCGTGCGATGGCGCGTTCGGCGGGATCCGACGGAAAGATCCGGTCGGGATGCAGTGCCAGCTTCCGTGTCATGGCGCAGTGCCGGAAACCGGTGTCAGCATCGTGAGCATGACGGGCTTTCTCCTGCGCATCGCACGCCGGCGGTGCGGCCTCAGCCCGGCCGCGCCGAAGACTGCCGCACGACGAGATGCGGCACGACGGTCGCCGTCGGACCCGCAGCCGCGTCGTTCTTCTCGATCTTGCCGATGAGCTTCTCGGCAGCCATCCGCCCCATGTCGCGGATCGGCAGGCGCACGGTACTCATGGCGGGCCAGATGCGCGAGGCGAGCGGGCTGTCGTCGAAACCCACGACCGTCAGGTCCTCGGGGATGCGCAGCCCGCGCAACAGCGCGGCCTTGTAGACGCCGGTGGCCATCTCGTCGTTGCAGGCGAAGATCGCGGTCGGGCGCGGGTTGCGCGCCAGCAGGATCTCGGCGCAGGCGAAACCGGAATCGAAGGTGTACGCACCTTCGGCGATGTAGCTGGGCGGCAGGCTGACGCCGTGATCGCCGAGCGCATCCGTGAAACCGCTCTGGCGCTCGTGCGCCGAGCGGTAGCTGCGCGGGCCCGCGATCAGGCCGATCCGCGTGTGACCGAGCTTCGCCAGGTGCTCCGCCACGTGCGCGGCGGCGTCGCGGTCCATCGACACGACGACGTTCGCGGGCTCGTCCAGCGGTACCGAGAGGATACGCACGTACTGGCAGTGCAGGTCCTTCAGCAGCTTCGAGAGCGCCGGGTCCTCCGAGATCGGCGGCAACAGGATCACGCCGTCGAGCTTCTGCCTGGCGACGAACTTGCGCACCTCGGCCAGGAAGTTGTCGCTGGTGCGGTCGCAGGGATGCACCACCAGCTCGAAACCGGAACGGCGGATCGCGCCCAGGACGCCTTCCTGGATGTTGACCACGTACTGGGCGTTCGGGTTGTCGTACACCAGGCCGATGAGGAACGACCGTCGGAATGCGAGGCCGCGCGCCTGCGGGTCGGGCGTGTAGCCGACGCGCCGCATGATCTCGTCGACACGCGACCGGGTCTCCTCCTTGACGAACGGCGACTGGTTGAGGACGCGCGAAACGGTTTTCTTCGAAACGCTGGCCAGCCGCGCGATGTCGTTGATCGTCGGCTTGCGTTCCTTCAGGACCGTCAACGCGGGTTCAGGGCGGCTCTCGTCCACGGCAGAGGGCGGGCGGGCCGGAAGCTTGTTTTTCTTTGCTGTAGCCATGCGCTGGGGACTATAACTGGCTCGGATGCACTCGGCAGACTCGCTGCCCGGCGAGGGCTGGCGGATGCCGCGATGTGTCAGGTGTAAAGCCCCGGTTTCCCTGATATGACACCGGTTACCGTAGCAGCTATGATGGCGCAAGGCTACTGGTGAGGCGCAGTCCCGGCGTCCGCGAATGAACGACACCCTTTCCCCAGCCAGCGCCCGCACCTGTTGGCGCATCCATCCCGACGACGACGTCGTGGTGGCGCTGAAGACGCTCGAAGCGGGCGAGCAGCTCGACCTGGGCGCGGTATCGATCGAGGTGCGGGACGCAGTCCCAAGAGGCCACAAGGTGGCCTTGCGCGGTATCCGCAAGGGCAACGAGGTCCGCAAGTACGGCTGGCCGATCGGCCGGGCGACGCAGGACATCGAGCCGGGAGCCCACGTTCACAGCCACAACCTCGCCACGCAGCTCGCAGGGCCGGATGACTACGGCGAGCCGCCGCCGCATGCCAGCGCCGCCAGTGCCCGCCCCGGCGCTTCGCGAACCGGTCCGACGTTCATGGGATATCGCCGTCCCGACGGCCGGGTCGGCACGCGCAACGAGATCTGGATCCTGTGCACGGTGGGCTGCGTCGGCCGCACCGCGATACGCATCGCCAGCATCGGATCGCAGCGTTTCGCGGGCAGGATCGATGGCATCCATGCCTTTGCGCACCAGTTCGGCTGCTCGCAGCTCGGCGACGACCTGAATCGCACGCGCGCCCTGCTGGCCGGCCTGGCGCGCAACCCGAATGCCGGCGGCGTGCTGATCCTCGGCCTCGGTTGCGAGTCGAACCAGCTCGCCGCGCTGCTCGATTCGATCCCGGATCTGGACCGCACTCGCGTGCGCGCCTTCGCAGCGCAGGCAACCGACGACGAAACCGAAGCCGGCCTGCGCGCACTCGAGGAGCTCGTGGGTGTCGTGGAACAAGACCAGCGAGCGCCCTGCCCGCTCGCCGATCTCACCATCGGCGTGAAATGCGGCGGCTCCGACGGGCTGAGCGGCATCACTGCAAATCCCCTGGTGGGTCGCGTCACCGACAGCGTCACGGCGGCCGGCGGCCGCGCCATCCTGAGCGAAATCCCCGAGATCTTCGGTGCCGAGCGCATGCTGCTGGCCCGCGCTGTCGATGCCGGGGTGTTCGGCGATTGCGCCGCGCTGGTCAACGACTTCAAGCGCTACTACCTCGACGCCGGCCTGCCGGTCCACGAGAACCCCTCGCCCGGCAACATCGCCGGCGGCATCACCACTCTCGAAGAAAAGTCGCTCGGCGCTGTACAGAAGGGCGGCCGCGCGCCGCTGACGCAGGTACTGCGCTACGGCGAACCGGTGCAGCGTCCCGGGCTCGCGTTGCTGGAGTCGCCTGGCAACGACGGCATCTCTTCCACAGCGCTCGTGGCTTCGGGCGCGACGCTGTTGCTGTTCACGACCGGGCGCGGCACGCCGCTCGGCTTCCCGGTGCCGACGCTCAAGATCAGCTCCAACTCCGCGCTCGGCGCCGCCAAGCCGCACTGGATCGATTTCGACGCGGGGCGCGTGCTCACCGGCCTCAGCCAGGACGCCGCGGCCGCGGAACTGCTGGAGCTGGTCATCGCTACCGCCTCGGGCAGGCTCGCGCGCAACGAGCACAACGACGAGCGCGAGATCGCGATCTGGAAAGGCGGGGTGACGCTCTGATGGTCACAGCCGCCGACCGTACCGTCCCGTACCTTTCGCAGCGCGAGCTGCATCGCGTGCGGGCGGGAATCGCGACGCCGCGCTACGACCGCACGGCCGTGACGATCGGCATCGTGCACTTCGGCCCCGGCGCCTTCTTCCGCGCACACACGGCGAGCTACTTCGAGCAACTGATTGCGCAGCATAGGGACTGGGGCGTGTGCGGCGTCTCGCTGCAGAGCGCCGGCGTGCGCGACGCGCTGGCACCGCAGGACGACCTTTACACGCTCGCCATCCTCGACGAAGGGCAGTCCTTCGCGATCATCGGTGCGCTGCACGAGATCCTGGTGGCACCGGAATCGCCGGAGGCCGTGCTGCGCCGCTTGTCCGCACCCAGCACGCGCCTCGTGACCGCGACCGTCACGGAAAAAGGCTACTGCCTCAGCGCGGACGGCAGCCTCGACGCCAATCATCCGCTGATCCGCGGCGATCTCGCCTCGCCGCACACACCCCGTACGCTCATCGGCTTCGTGGTCGAAGGCCTGCGTCGCCGCCGGGCGGCAGGCCTGCCGCCTTTCGCCGTCGTGAGCTGCGACAACCTCGTCGACAACGGGCATCGCCTCGCGCTCGCGGCCGGCCAGTACGCACGCGAGCTCGATGCGGACCTCGCGTCGTGGATCGAGGCCGAGGTGCCGTTCCCGCGCACCATGGTCGACAGCATCACGCCCGCGACCGACGATGCCTTGCGGGCACGAGTCGCAGAGGCGCTCGGAGTGCAGGATCGCTGGCCGGTGCAACGCGAAGCGTTCGTGCAGTGGGTGGTCGAAGACGGCCATGCCGACTCGATTCCCTGGCAACAGGCGGGTGTCACGCTCACCAGCGACATCGCGGCGTGGGACCGTGCCAAGCTGCGCCTGCTCAACGGCGCGCATTCCACGCTCGCCTACCTCGGATTGCTCGCGGGCTTCGAGACCGTCGCGCAGGCCATGAACGACCCCGACCTGTCCACGTTCGCGCGCACGCTGATGAGCGAGGACGTGCGGCCCACGCTCGATTCGCCCGAAGGCCTGGAGCCGCGCACGTACATCGACGCGATCCTGGCGCGTTTTCGCAACGCCGCCATGCGCCATCCGCTGGCGCAGATCGCCTGGGACGGTTCGCAGAAGCTGCCCTTCCGTCTCCTCGGCACGATCGGGGATCGGCTCGAGGAAGGCGCGCCGATCGATCGGCTGTGCCTCTCGATCGCCGCCTGGCTGCACTTCGTGCGCCGCCGCGCGCACGAGCGCATTCCCATCGTCGATCCGATGGCCGAGCGGCTGGCGGCGATCGGCCGCGCCTGCGAAGGCCGCGCCAGCGCTGACGTGCCGCGCTTCCTCGCCCTCGACAACGTCTTCGCCCAACCGCTCGCCGCCGACCCGCGTTTCCGCGCCTCGTTGCAGACCGCGTACGAGCGCCTCAGCGTTCCTGCCGTTCAGATCCCCGCACGCGTGCGCGAAGCGCTGGGGCGCCCGGAAGTCGCCGCAACCTGAGGCCGCGTCGGCGGACGGTCGGCCGCAAGTCGTCTCGAATCTGCGACGTGGCAAGACGTCGCGGCTACTTCAGCGCGGCCGGAAGCCAGAGGGAAAGGGACGGGAGGTAGGTGACCGCCATCAGCACGGCGAAGGCCGCGAGGTAGAACGGCCAGATCGTGCGCAGGGCCACGCCGATGCTGATGCGGCCGATGGCCGTGCCGACGAACAACACCGAGCCCACCGGTGGCGTGATCAGGCCGATGCCGCCGTTGAGGATCAGGATCACGCCGAAGTGCACCGGGTCGACGCCGAAGGCGCGCGCCACGGGCAGGAAGATCGGCGTGCAGATGATGATGAGCGGCGCCAGGTCCATGAACGTGCCGAGCACCAGCAGGATCAGGTTGATCAGCATGAGCACGGCGAGCGGATCGTCGGCGAAGGTCTGCAGGAACGCCACGGCGGCGGCCGGGACCTGCAGGTACGCGAGCAACCAGCCGAAGGACGCGGCGGCGGCGATTACGAACAGGATGACGCCGGTCGTGCGCGCGGCACCCGTGACCGTCTCGACGAAACGACGCCACGTGAACTGGCGATAGACGAGTGCCGTGACGGCGATTGCATACACGACGGCGATCGCCGCGCTCTCGATCGCCGTGAAAATGCCGGCGCGGATGCCGATGAAGATGAGCGCCACCAGCAGCAGGCCGGGCAAGGCCGCAACGAATCGCAGCAGCACGGCGCGCACACCCGGAAAGGGTTCGGTGCCGTAGCCACGGCGCCGCGCGATGATCCAGGTCGTGATCATCAGCGTGACCGTCATCAGCAGCGCCGGCACGATGCCCGCGGCGAACAGGTCGGCGATCGAGATCGAGCCGCCGGCCGAGGCCGAATAGAGGATCAGGTTGTGCGACGGCGGCACGAGCAGCGCCACGAGTGCCGCCGACACCGAGACGTTCACAGCGAAGTCGCGCTCGAAGTTGCGGCGGATCATCTGGGGAATCATGGTGCCGCCGATCGCCGAGACGTCGGCGATCGCGGAACCGGACACGCCGCCGAAGAACAGCGACGCCAGCACGCTGATCTGCGCGAGCCCGCCACGCATGCGGCCGACGAGCGCCGCGGCGAGCGCGATCAGGCGTTCCGAGATGCCGCCGCGCATCATCATCTCGCCCGCGAAGATGAAGAGCGGGATGGCGATCAGCGTCGGCGATCCGGCCCCGGCCGCGGTCTGCTGGACGACCACGATCGCCGGCAGGTCGAGGTAGAGGACGGTGGCCAGCGAGGCCGCGATCAGGGCGAATGCCACCGGCACGCCCAACGTCAGCAGCAGCGCGAACACCACGAACAGTATGGCGATGGCCACTCTCAGCGCTCCGCTTCGGCTGCTTCGTTCCCGGCGGGCAGCCACAGGCGCTCGATCGCAAACAGGACGATGAGCACGCCACCCGCGCTGATCGGCAGGAAGGCCATGCCCTGCGGCAGAGGCGCACCGGCCATCGGCACGTCCCAGTCGCCCCGCACGAGCTGCGCGCCCCAGATCGCCAGGACCAGCCCGGCGACAGCCGCGACGATGCGCGCGAACGCCTGGAGCAGGCGCTGCGCCCGGGGCGGAACGGCATGCACGAGGATGAAGAAGCCGAAATGCCTGTCGCTGCGCACCGCGGTCGCGGCGCCGAACATCATCGCCGTGTTCATCAGCAGCACGGCCACCGGTTCGGTCCAGCCCGGTGAATCATTGAGCACGTAGCGGGCGATCACCTGCCACGCTTCCACGAGCGCCATGGCTGCGAGCGCGACACACGCAACGACCAGGGCTGCGTTCGCGACGACAGCGCCCCAGCGCGCGATGCGTTCCCGGACCGGCATGTCAGGCGAGGTCGCGAATCTGGTCGTGCAGCAGCGCCAGCTTGGTGTCGCGCAGGTGACGTTCGACGACGGGAATGGCCGCCTTGCGGAAAGCCGCGCGATCGACAGTGCTGACCCGCACGCCGGCAGCCGTCACGAAGGCGCGCGACTCGGCTTCCGTGCGATCCCAGAGCTCGCGCATGTAGGGCACGGAGCGCATCGCCAGGTCGAGCAGCAACTCGCGGTCGGCGACAGCAAGCTCGTCGAAACGGGCGCGCGACATGAGCAGTGCCTCTGGAGAGTAGGAATGCTCCGACTGTGCCCAGAAGCGGGCCACCTCGAATTGCCGGCTGGTATGGAAACTGCGCCAGTTGTTCTCCGCCCCGTCGATCAGATGCGTCTGCAGGGCCGAATACACCTCGCCGTAGGCGAGCGGCGTCGGATTCGCACCGAAGGCGCGCACCATCGCCATGAAGATGTCCGAAGGCGGCACGCGCACTTTCAGGCCATGCAGGTCTGCCGGCTCGGCGATCGCGCGCCGCGTGTTGAAGAAACAGCGCGCGCCGGAGTCGTAGAACGCAAGTCCCACGAGGTCGCGCGCGGCAAAGGCTCCCAGGATCGCGCGGCCCGGCGCACCGTCGACCGCGCGACGCATGTGAGCAGTGTCCTCGAACACGAACGGCAGCGAGAGGATGCGCGTCAGGAGGAACGCGTTGTTGAGGGCAGCAAGGTTGACGCGCGTGAGATCGAGCGCGCCGTAGCGCGCCAGGCTGACCGTGTCCGTTTCGCGCCCGAGCTGCCCCGCGTGGTACATGCGCACCGCCAGGCGTCCGCCAGTCTCACGCTCGAGCTCGCGTCCGATCCAGCGGACCGCCTCGACGGTCGGGTAACCATCGACGTGCACATCGGCGGCCGTGAGCAGACGTTGGCCAGTCACGGCGCTGATGGCACTCACGGCGCTGATGGCACTCACGGCGCTGGTGGCACTCACGGCGCTGACGGCACTCAGGGCGCTGGTGGCACTTCCGGCACTGGTCGCGTTCGCGGCGCGCGGCAGCGCCGCGGCGGCACACGCGCCCGTCAGTCCTGCAATCAGCCTGCGTCGGGTCAGCACGAGGCGCGAGCGCGCGCAGCGTGGTCGGCCCGCGTTGCGCGGGAAGTGGCCGGAACTGCGCGGCAATGGATCTCGCCGACGCCGTGAAACACGATGCGCGCGTTCTCACCCGCGCGGATGTCGTGAATGCCGGTGGTGGCTCCCGTGGTCACGAAGTCGCCAGCCTTGAGCGGCCGCCCCAGGCGCGCCGCGCGTCCGAGCGCAAAAGCCAGCGCGGCGAGCGGCCCTCCGGGGATCGACATCGCGGAGCCCTTGCCCACCGCGCGTTCCTCGATGAAGGTTTCGCAGGTGAGCGACTCGAAGGCACGTTCACGCCAATCGAGTATCACGGGTCCGACGATGAGTCCGGCGTTGTTGCCAAAGTCCGAAACGACCACCGCGGGTCCGAGCTCATTGATGGTGGCGAGCGGACTGCTCGCGGGTTCGACGCCGACGTGCAGGTCGCCCGCGATCGCAGCGGCCTCGGCAGCAGTCCAGGTAGTCCTGCGCGGCGGTGCGTCGGCGGCGAGATTGAACGTGAATTCCGCCTCGACCGCGGCGAAGCCGCCGACGAAGACCGGGATCTCGACGAAGTCGCCGTGCTCGGCCTCTGCAACCGCGCGCCGGAAGATCGGGCCGATCAGGCGTTCCTCGTCGAAGCGCGGGCGCCACGCGTCGGGAATACGCCCGACTTTCCATCCGACGAGCGCATCGGGCCACGATTCGATGGCGGCCGCCTGGCACGCATAGGCGTCGTCGAGGGTCGTCGGCTCGTCCCCCGGATACTGCGGCAGTGGCTGGGCATCGAGTCGTGCGCGTACGAATCTTCGGGCCGTTGCGCGCGCGTCGAACATGCGATTTCTGTATATAGGAAACCGGTGTCATTTACAATGCGGGGCCTCGGCCGAGGGAAGGTTTCAATGTCCGCACGTGTCCCGGCGCGCGTCGCGCCGCTCTGGTTCGCGGGAATTGCCACGGTGCTCGTCAGCGCGCCGGTATTGGCGGCAACGCCCGCATCCGCGAACGCAGCCGCAGCGAAAACTCCGGCGAGTGTGCCGAGCCACAGCGTCCCGCCGGCCGTCACCGGATGGACCCGCACTGACGGCGGCCGCGGCGGCCAGGTGGTGCGTGTCACCAGCCTCGCCTCCAGCGGACCCGGCTCGCTGCGCGCTGCCCTGGAGACTTCCGGACGGCGCGTGATCGTCTTCGAGGTCGGCGGGATCATCGACCTCGCGCGGCAGAACCTGGCGATCCGCGAGCCGCATGTGACCGTCGCGGGCCAGACCGCGCCCGCACCGGGCATCACCATTGTTCGCGGTGGCATCGGCGTCGGGACGCACGACGTCATCGTCCAGCACATTCGCGTGCGTCCCGGCGAAGCCGGTGCCGCCAAGCGCAGCGACTGGGAAGTCGACGGACTGTCGACGGGCGGCGCTGCGCACGACGTCATCGTCGATCACTGCTCCTTCACGTGGGCGACCGACGAGAACCTGTCGGCCTCGGGTCCGCGTTTTCGCGGCGCGAGCGCCACCGAGTGGCGCACCGGCGCCTCCCATCGCATCACTTTCAGCAACAACATCGTCGCCGAGGGCCTGGCGAATTCGACGCACCCGAAGGGCGAGCACTCCAAGGGCACGCTCATCCACGACAACGTCACGGAGGTGCTGATCGTCGGCAACCTCTTCGCTCACAACGCAGAGCGCAACCCGCTCTTCAAGGGCGGCGCGCGCGGCGCGGTGATCAACAACCTCATCTACAACCCCGGGCCGCGCGCCGTGCACTACAACCTGATCGCGGAGGAATGGAAGGGGCAGGCGTTCGAGACCGGGGCGATGGCGCTGGTCGGCAACGTGCTGCGAGCGGGGCCCTCGACACCTGCGGACGTGGCGTTCTTCAGCTTCGGCGGTTCCGGCAATCTCGAGCTCCTCGAGCGCGACAACCTCGCTGTCGATCGCCTCGGCAGGCCGCTGCCGGCTTCCGGCCGCTATACGACCTCTCCCGCGCGCGTCGACGCGAGCGACGTCCCGATGCCGGCGGGCCTCGTGGCCGTGCCTGCGGAACAGGTGCAGGACGCGGTTGTTGCCAACGCGGGTGCGCGCCCGTGGGATCGTGATGCGACGGATCGGCGTATCGTTGCGGACACGATCGAGGGACGCGGCGCGATCATCGACAGCGAGCAGGATGTCGGCGGCTACCCGGCGGATGCGCCGACGCAGGCGCCCTTCGACGCGCGTCGCTGGAACCTCGACACTCTCACGCCGACGCCGCGGCCGTGATGCGCCGATACGGCGCCGCCTGCTCGCGTGTCAGCAGGCGGCGGCGCGGGTGCGTGCCGGCTCCCGGACCTTCGTTCTCGAATTCGAACAGGCGCGCCTGGAGCGGATCGAACGCGACGCGCTCGCCCGTGCGCGCGGTGTAGCTCATCTCGTCCCAGCCTTCGCGCGCAATGTGGTCGTCCATCCAGCAGCGCAGGAACGCCGCTGCGCCCACCACCTGCGGATCGCCGTAGCGACCGTCGGCGAACTGTTTCGTCGGCCGCCAGGGCCTGCCGAGCGCGACGGAGTGCGCTGGAATCGCGGCCTCGCGCGTGAGTCGACACTGGAGGAAAACGAGGCCGAACTGCTGCGTCGCCAGCGTGCTCGGCGCCGCGACGTAGCCCTGCTGGGGCTTGCCTTCGCGGTAGCGCGAGTGCAACTCGCAGGCATCGAAGCGCGCCTCACCCGCGCCGAACGCGAAATCGACGCTGCCGGCGATGAAGCAATTGCGAAACAGCGAGCGGCCCGCCTCGACGAACAGCGTGTCCTGGTGACCGAGGAGACTCACGTCCTGCACCAGCGCCCGATCGCTCCCGGCATCGAGCATCAGCGCGACTGCCTGTGCGCCGTTCGGGCCGATTGCTGCGAGTTTCGGCGCGCGCAAGTGTCCCGCGTAGTCGAACGCGTTCTCGATGCTGAGATTGCGGGCCGCGAAATGCGGGGCACGCACGATCAATGAAGCGCATCCCCAGGTGCCCCACGGCTCGCCGTCGGGGCGCCGCTGGCCAGCGGCAGTGTCGTGGGTGAGCACGGATCCGTCCCGATCCTCGCCGACGAGGTGGACGAACGGCTTGTCGACGACGAGCTTCTCGTGCCAGCGGCCGCGCGTGACGAGGATCCGGAATGGCCGGATGCCATCGGCCGGCGCTTGTGCAATAGCGGCCTGGACGGAGTTGAACGCCGGTGCGCCGCGCGCGAGAGCTTCGTCGTTGCGGCCCCGGACCACCACGGCGTCGAACGACTCATCGCGTCGGCTCGAAATACACGCGCTGAGTGAGAAGGGAGCCCCGGCAAGAGCGAGAAGCGCCAGCCCGTTGCTGACGACATCTCTCCGGTTCGCAGGCGCGCTCACGCGCGGATCCTACGGCGGCGTACCGGGCGCGCGCGCGGGAGGCGGATAGGCAATGATGATGACGAGATCCCCCTGCCCCACCGGCTTCAGGCCGACCGTCGCCCCGATGCGCATGAACACGGCCGTGCCCGGGTCGACCGACACGAGCGCGCCGTCGACCGTGAGCTCGCCGCGGCCCTCCAGCACGTAGTACACCTCGTCGTGAGTGAGCGGATGCGGCCCGATCGCCGATCCGGGATGCAGCGCGCGCTTGCGGAATTCGAGCGCGGCGTTCGGCACGTCGTCGAAATAGCGATACGCGGTGGTACTGCCGCCGCCCTCGTGCGGTCCGGGCTGCCCGACGATCACCTCGGCATCGCGCCGCACGACGAACGCGGCATCGGCGAGGGAGTCGGACGGGCCGGCGGCATCCGGTGACGCCAAGGGGGAGCCCGGCTCACCGTTGCAGCCGGCCAGTCCGAGAGAGCCTGCCGCGAGTACTGCGACAGTCGCGGCTCTATGGAGCGGCGCCGTCAATAGGCGCCGGCCCGCGATATGACCAGCGCCGCCACGCGATCGACGCGGTCGATGCGCGTGAACAGCGTCGGCGCCCAGCTCACCGTGGGAACGAGATCCGGAGTGTTGGCCGCGTTGTATTCGGCGACCAGGTCCGGGAACGTCCACTCGTCGTAGACCACGAGCGAGTTGGCGATGAACGCGTTGCTGCCGTTGAAGCGGCTGATGATGCGCGACACCGGGATGCCCTCGACCAGGCAGAAGAAGTTGTTCTCGGCGTAGATCTGCGACTGGCTGCCGACGCCGAGACTGTAAGCGTAGTTCTGCGGATTGGTGATCGAGTAGTAGTTGTTGAAGATGTGCACCTGGCCGAAGCGCACCCGCGGTCCGCGCTGGCCGAGCGCGTCGAACCAGTTGTGATGCAGCGTGACGCGCAGCTTGCCGACGTCCGCGGGCGCGTTGTCCGAGGAGCCGATCAGCATCATCTTGTCGTGGTTGGCAAAGCGGTTCCACGACACCGTGACGAAGTCCGACGCGTTGGTGATGTCGAGCAGGCCGTCGTGCACCTGGAACAGCACGCCGAAGCGGCTCGGCAGTGTGCTGTCGGCCGTCTCGCGGTCCTCGAACGTGTTGTTCCCGATCCAGACGTGATCCGAATCGCGCAGCGAGATGGAATCGTAGAGCGAATTCCACGAGCCGAGCGCACCGTCGGTCGGCGCCCACTGCGGGAAGCAGTCGAAGCTGTCGATGAGCGTGAGGTTGCGCACGATGATGTTGGTACGGCTGCCGACCTGTCCCGCGGTGCCGCGGATGTCCAGCCACGCACCCTTGATCGTCGCGCCCTTGCCCAGTCCGACGATCGTCGTGTTCGACCCCGGCCTGATGCGCACGCGCAGCTGCTGGGCGGCCGCCGATGCGACGCGCGCCCGCTCCTGCGGACCGGCGGGAGGCGTTCGGCCATTCGGACCGTTCGGATCGAACGCTGCCTCGAATGCCGGCCACGAGAACAACTCCCCGGTGGTGGGGTCGGGCCGGTAGTAGTCCTCGCAGGCGAGCTTGTTGTTCTCGTCGTCGACGTTGCCGTCGATCGTGCCCTTCACGTAGATGATCTTCGGCACGTTCGACGGATTGGCCGGCGAGGTAGACGACGCCACGCCGTTGTTCAGCGCGGCGATGAGCTCACGGCGGTTGGTGACCGTGTAAACCTGGTCGCTGGTGGCCAGCGAGCCGCCGGTCGTGCCCGGGCCTTGCGCGGCCCAGCCGTCGTTGGTGGCTAGCACCTGCCGGCCGAGGTCTGCGGCCGATGCGGTCGCAATGAATGCGGTGCTCCCCAGCACCGCGAGAATCGCAGTTTTCGAGGCACCCATGAACCTTCTCCTGCGGCCGTTGGCCTTTTCTTATGAATGCGCGGGCTTGGTCTCGCGGCCGGCCCCGATCTTTCGGTCCGCCGGTCTGCGCGCCGCGCGGGCCCGCCAGCCCGCGCGGCACCAGATCGTTTCTTCTAGAACGTCAGGCGCGCCCCCAGCATGTAGATGCGCCCGGTGTGGTGATAGAACGAGAGCCGGTCGGCTGTGTCGTCCACCCACTGGTCCTGGAACTCATCGGTGAGATTCAGGCCCTCGAACGTCAGCTCGAGCATGTCGTTGACGGTGAACCGCGCCGACATGTCGATGGTGAGCGTCTCCGACACGCCTTCGAGGTTGTTGCCGTCGCGGCCCGGCACGCCGTTGATCGGATCCAAGTACTCGTCGCGATACGCCGCCGACACGCGCGCGCCGAAGCGCTGCGTCTCGTAGTACAGCGTCGCGTTGTACGCGCTGCGCGACAGGCCGGTGAGATCAGCGCTGTCCTGCTCGCCGGTCAGCGTGTTCTGGTAGTCGATCTCCGACTCGACGCCGGTGTAGTTCAGCACCACGCCGAAGTTCTTGGCGAAGCCGGGCAGGAAGGTGAAGGGCTGCTGGTAGCTGATCTCGAAGCCCTTGAGCGGTCCACCCTCGCCGTTGCTGGTCTCCGTGAACGACCATTGCGCCGTGGCCGGATTGCAGGTTGTCGGGAAGGAGGCGCCGCAGGCAGCGATCGCCACTTCATCCGGCAAGCCGAACGGATTCTCGGACCACAGCCGCCCGGTCACGGTCGAGGTCTGCTGCCGCGACTTTATGTCCTTGTAGAACAGCGCCAGCGAGAGCAACGACTCGGGAGCGAAGTACCACTCGGCGGACATGTCGTAGGCGTTCACGCGCGTCGGATCGATGTCCGGGTTGCCGCGCGTCGCGGCCCGGTTGGCGCCGCTGGTGTTGACCGTGACGCCCGGGTTCAGAACGCCGAGCGGCGGACGCGACATGACTTTCGCGGCCGCGGCCCGCAGGACCAGGTCGTCGGTCACGCCCAGGGCGATGTTGAACGACGGCAGCGTGTCGGAATAGGAGCGCTCGGACACCGCCGGATCGAGTCGCGTGGCCGAGACGATCGTCCACCCGAACGTGCGCTGATCGGTCTTGACGTGGCGCACGCCGATGTTGCCCCTCAGGTCCATCGGGCCGAGATCTGTGTTGAAGTCGAACTGTACGAAGGCGCCCGTGTCGTCCTCCTCGACTTCGCGGTTGTTGCCGCTGGCCGGCTGGAAACCGAGCGGGAAGACCGCCCGGTTGTAGAGATCGAACACCTCGGCGGCGCGCGCGATGTCCGGGATCAGGAAGGACGTGTTGCTGCCGCCAGGGATGTCGAGGTCGTCGCCCAGGGTGAACACCGTGCCGTACTGCGTGAGCGGGACGGCGCGCTGCGAGGCGCTGATCGTCGCCTCCTGGTTCGCAGTCGTGTTGTTGAGGGAGCGGCGCAGCTCCGTCGTCTTGAAGATGTACTCCTTGCGCTGCGCGCCTGCCGTCAGGCTGAAGGCGTCATTGAGCTGGAACTGCAGGTCGGCCTGGTAGTTCATGAACGAATTGATCGAGCTCTGCGGCCGCAACCGGATCTGCGACAGGTACCAGCCGCCCGAGTCCGTGGCGTTGAAACCGCCCATCGGATCGTTCTGCACGGTGCCGATGACCTGGTCGTTCTCCAGCGGAGTGTTGCCGTAGCTGATCAGCGGCAGCCGGTCGTTGCCGCGGAAGTCGTAGGTGATGGTCGGAATGTTCTGGCGGTCGAACAGCAGCGTGGTCTGGATCGGGTTCTCGTGGTTCGACTCGGCGAAACCGACCAGGCCCGTCAGCTTCACGCGCTCGCCGAACTTGTGCGAGGCATCGAGCGTGAGCTGCGTGAACTCGGTGGACAGCTCGTCGAAGCGCTGCTCGGAGCGGATGTCGACGTTGTTGAAGCGGCCGAACACCATCGAGCCGTCGTCGTCGACTTCGAACTCCGCAACGCTCATGCCGCCGATGGCCGAGCTGAAGTTCGGGATCTCCAGGAAGATCTCGCGCCGCTCGGCGTTGAACTCGGCATAGAGCGCTTCGAGATTGATCAGGGTGTTCTCAGTGGGTTGAAGCTGGAACGCGCCGGTCAGTCCCAGGCGGTCCTGGTCGTGTTCGTAGTAGTCGTATCGCGGCAGGCGCGGCACGAACGGGACAGCCGCCGGCAGCGTGACGCCGGGCTCCGTTCTGATGCCGGTCGCGCGCGTCCAGCGCACCGTGCTCGCCCCCTCGTCGATCAGACCGCGCTCGGTGTAGGCCGCTGAGAACAGCAGTCCCATCCGCTCGTCGGCGAACGTGTTGCTGATGAGCAGCGCGCCGCGTGGATCGATGTCCTCGGTCAGGTCGCTGTACGAGCCGTTGAACGAGGTGGCGATGGTGAGTCCCTCATAGTCGAACGGCCGCGCCGTACGCAGGTCGACTGTCGCGCCCAGCGAGCCTTCCTCCGTCTGCGCGGCCGCGGTCTTGCGCACCGTGATCGAGTTGAAGAGCTCGGAGGCGAAGGTGTTGAAGTCGAAGTTGCGCGCGCGATTGGTGCCGCCGGCCGCATCGGTGCCGCCGTTGGCGGACATCGCTTCGATGCCGTTGAGGCGTACGCGCGTGAACTCGGGTCCCAGTCCGCGCACGGAAATCTGGCGGCCTTCGCCGGCGTCGCGCGCGATGGACACTCCCGGGATGCGCTGGATGGCTTCGGCGAGATTCAGATCGGGGAAGTCCGCGATGTCCTCGGCGACGATCGCATCCACCGCGCCGACGGCATTGCGCTTCACGTCGAGTGCGACGTTGAGACTCTGCCGATACGACGTAACGACGACCTCGCCCACGAGCTCGCCTTCGGCCTCTTCAGTTGCCTGGCTGGCAGCTTGTGTGTCCTGCGCAACGGCCGGCGCGGCCGGCGTCAGTGCGAGGGCCGTGAAGAACGCGAACGTTCCGGCGCCGAGAGCGCGCAGTGCTCGCCTCAGATAAGCGAATGTCAGCATGTTTCCCCCCAACTCACGTTGTAGCCCGATGCCGAGTTGCATGCGCACCGCGAGCCGCGACGTCGTCGCGAATCGGTGGACACTGCGCTCGACTCAACCACCCCAAGCGCACCCTTTCTTGTTGGCAATGACACCGGTAGCATTGATTGCGCAAAATATGACACCGGTGGCAATGCGAGGCTATCAGAGGTCGAGTGTCATCGGCAATATGCGTCGTGCGAGCGCAACATGCCGTGGCCAAAGGGCCTGTGGTGCCGGGAACGGCTTGCCGGCGCCGCGGCCGCCGAACGGGAGCGTGGAATGCTGAAAGACCGCCTGACGGTACTCGGCTCGATGATCGAACAAGGGGTTATCCCCGTCTTCTCTCACCCAGACGCTGAGGTCTGTACCCGGGTGATCCAGGCTTGCGCCAACGGGGGCGCCCGGTGCATCGAGTTCACCAACCGCGGCGACTTTGCCGCGCACACTTTCCTCGAGATCGCCCGGCACTTCGCCCGTGCCGACGCGAGCGTGATCCTGGGTGTGGGCTCGGTCGTGGACGCGCCGACCGCCGGCCTCTATATCGCTAACGGCGCACGCTTCGTCGTGGGCCCGGCGCTCAATCCCGAAGTCGCGCGGCTGTGCAACCGCCGCAAAATTCCCTACAGCCCCGGCTGCGGCAGCGCGTCGGAGATCGGCCAGGCCGAGGAGCTGGGCTGTGAGATCGTGAAGATTTTCCCGCTTGCGCAGGGATTCCTCGGTGCAGTCGACGCCACCCGTCGGCATGATGCGCGTCCAGGGGCAGGGGCCGAGGATCGACTTGACGAAGTCCGGGCCGCCGACCGATGCCCCCGGGGTTCGACGCGGGCGTTGCCTGCGTCGGTATGGGCTCCAACCTCATCACCAAGGAACTGCTCGCGGCGCAGAACTACGCCGGCATCGAGGCCAAGGTTCGCGCGACCGTAGAGCTGATCCGCAACATTCGTGGCAAGCGAACATGACTGATCGCATCCTCGATATCAGGCCGGCCTCCGGGACGCGCTGGGACTGCGCCGCCTTCGGCGAAGTGATGCTGCGTTTCGATCCCGGGTTCGGCCGTGTGCGCAACGCGCGTACCTTCCAGGTGTGGGAAGGCGGCGGCGAGTACAACGTCGCGCGCGCGATGCGCAAGTGCTGGAAGCGGCGCGCCGCCGTCGTCACGGCGCTACCGAAGAACGACCTCGGCTGGCTGGTCGAGGACCTGATCATGCAAGGCGGCGTCGACATGTCGCACGTGCTGTGGCGCGACTTCGACGGCCTCGGCCGCAACACGCGCGTGGGCCTGAACTTCACCGAAAAGGGTTTCGGCGTGCGCGCCGCGCTCGGCTGCTCGGACCGCGGCCACTCGGCGGCCGCGCAGATCCGCCCCGGCGAGTTCAACTGGGAAAAGCTCTTCGGCGAGGAAGGCGTCCGCTGGTTTCACACCGGCGGCATCTTCGCCGCGCTCGACACCGGCACCGCCGAAGCCGTCATCGAGGCACTCGAGGTCGCGCACCGTTACGGCACCATCGTCTCGTACGACCTGAACTATCGCGCCTCGCTCTGGAAGAGCCGCGGTGGCAAGAGCGGCGCGCAGAAGGTCAATCGCAGCATCGCGAAGCACGTCGACGTGATGATCGGCAACGAGGAGGATTTCACAGCCTGCCTCGGCTTCCAGGTCGAGGGGCTCGACGAGCACATCTCGAACATCGATCCCGCGAACTTCAAGAGGATGATCGCGACGGCCGTGAAGGAGTTTCCGAACTTCAAGGTGGCGGCAACGACGCTGCGCAACGCGAAGACTGCGAGCTGCAACGACTGGGGTGCGATCCTGTACGCCGGCGGCCAGTTCTACCAGGCGGCCATGCGCGAGAATCTCGAAATCTACGATCGCGTCGGCGGCGGCGATGGTTTCGCTTCCGGCCTCGCCTACGCGTTCCTCGAGGACAAGGGTCCGCAGGCGGCCGTGGAGTACGGGGCCGCACACGGCGCACTGGCCATGACGACGCCGGGCGACACCTCGATGGTGAATGCCGCCGAAGTCGAAGCGATCATGAGCGGCAAGGGCGCGCGCGTCATCCGATGAGCTGACGCCGGCACCGCCGACGCCGCACTAGGCGGCGTCGGCGTCGTTGTCGGAGTCTGCGTCGTAGCCGAGGTTCGGGGCCAGCCAGCGCTGCGCTTCCTCGAGAGCGATGCCCTTGCGGCTCGCGTAGTTCTGCACCTGGTCGAGATCGATTTTGCCCACCGCGAAATAACGCGCGTCCGGGTGGGAGAGGTAGAAACCGCTCACGGCAGCGGTCGGATACATCGCGAACGATTCGGTCAGCCGGATGCCGGCGCGTCGTTCCGCCTCCAGCAGGCGCCACAGCGTGGCCTTTTCGGTGTGATCGGGGCACGCAGGATAGCCGGGCGCCGGACGTATGCCGCGGTACTGCTCGCGAATCAGCTGATCGTTCGTGAGCTGCTCGCCCTGCTCGTAGCCCCAGAGCTCGCGACGCACGCGCTCGTGCAGGCATTCGGCGAACGCTTCGGCTAGCCGATCGGCGAGCGCCTTGAGCATGATGGCGCTGTAATCGTCGTGTGCGGCTTCGAAGCGACGCACGTGTTCTTCGATGCCGATGCCGGCCGTGACCGCGAACGCGCCCACGTAGTCGGCGACGCCGGTCGACTGCGGTGCAACGAAGTCCGCGAGGCAATCGTGCGCCTGGCCGGCGGGCTTGCCCTTCTGCTGGCGCAGGAAGTGCAGGCGCGCCAGTGGCCGCCGGCGTGCATCGTCCTGATACAGCTCGACATCGTCGTCGTCGACACTGTTCGCCGCGAAAAACCCGACCACGCCGCGCGCCCGCAACCAGCGCTCGGCGATGAGCTTCTTGAGCATGCGGCGCGCATCCGCGTACAGCGAGCTGGCTGCCTCGCCGACCTTCGGGTCGGTGAGGATGTCGGGGAACTTGCCGCCGAACTCCCAGGCGTTGAAGAACGGCATCCAGTCGATGTAGCGCGTCAGCTCCTCCAGCGGGAAATCGTCGAAGGCGCGCACGCCCAGGAACGAGGGGCGCGCCGGCTGATACGCACGCCAGTCGATGCGGTGGCGGTTCGCGCGCGCCTGGCCGAGCGTGAGCTGCGGCGCCTTGGTGCGCTTGCCCTTGTGCTGTTCGCGCCTCACGGCGTGATCTTCCTTGGCGCGCGCGAGGAACTCGGCGCGCCCTGCCTCGGTGGCGAGGGACTGGCACACTCCCACGGAACGCGACGCGTCCTTCACGTAGATCACGGCGCCCTCGTATTGCGGATCGATCTTGACGGAGGTATGCGCAGGTGAAGTGGTGGCACCGCCGATCAGCAGCGGCAGTTTGAACTGCAGGCGCTGCATTTCGCGTGCGACGTGCACCATCTCGTCGAGCGACGGCGTGATCAGCCCGGACAGGCCGATCAGGTCGGCGCCCTCGCGCCGCGCAGTTTCGAGAATCTTCTCGCAGGACACCATCACGCCGAGGTCGATCACTTCGAAGTTGTTGCACTGGAGCACGACGCCCACGATGTTCTTGCCGATGTCGTGCACGTCGCCCTTCACCGTCGCCATCACGATTTTGCCGTTGGAGCGGCTGGCGCCCGCCTTGGAACGCTCGATGTAGGGGATCAGGTAGGCCACCGCCTTCTTCATCACGCGCGCCGACTTCACCACCTGCGGCAGAAACATCTTGCCGGCCCCGAACAGGTCGCCGACGACGTTCATGCCGTCCATCAACGGACCCTCGATCACCTTGATCGGCGCGTCGAACTGGTGGCGCGCTTCCTCGGTATCCGCGATCACGAATTCGTCGATACCCTTGACCAGCGCGTGCTCGAGCCGGCGGTTCACCGGCCAGCCGCGCCACTCCGTGTCCTCCTGCCGGCGCGTGCCGCTCTCGCCCTCGAAGCGCGCCGCGATCTCCAGCAGCCGCTCGGTCGCGTCTGGCCGGCGGTTGAGGATCACGTCCTCCACCCGCTCGCGCAGCTCGGGCTGGATGTCCTCGTAGATCGCGAGCTGCCCCGCATTGACGATGCCCATGTCCATGCCGGCGCGGATCGCGTGGTAGAGGAACACGGAATGCATCGCCTCGCGCACCGGGTCGTTGCCTCTGAAGGCGAAGGAAACGTTGCTCACCCCGCCGCTCACCCGCGCGCCCGGCATGCGCCGCTTGATCTCGCGCGTGGCCTCGATGAAAGCCACCGCGTAACCGTTGTGCTCCTCGATGCCGGTGGCGACCGCGAAAATGTTCGGGTCGAAGATGATGTCCTCGGCTGCGAAGCCGGCCGCGGACAGCAGTGCGAAGGAACGCTCGCAGATCAGCACCTTGCGCTCGACGGTATCGGCCTGGCCCTGCTCGTCGAAGGCCATCACGACCACGGCGGCGCCGTAGTCGCGGACCTTGCGCGCATGCTCGAGGAAGGCCGCCTCGCCCTCCTTCAGGCTGATCGAGTTGACGATCGCCTTGCCCTGCACGCACTTCAGGCCGGCCTCGATGACCGACCACTTGGAAGAGTCGATCATGATCGGCACGCGCGCGATGTCGGGCTCGGCGGCGATGAGGCGCAGGAAACGCGCCATCGCGGCCTCCGAGTCGAGCATGCCCTCGTCCATGTTGACGTCGATCACCTGCGCGCCGTTCAGCACCTGCTGGCGCGCGACCTCCAGGGCGCCGGCGTAGTCGTCGGCCTCGATGAGCTTGCGGAATTTCGCCGAGCCGGTGACGTTGGTGCGCTCGCCGACGTTCACGAACAGCGAGTCGCTGCCGATGTTGAGCGGCTCCAGGCCCGCGAGGCGCGTCTTGCCGGCCAGCGTCGGCGGCTTGCGCGAGGGCAGCGCGAAGGTCGCCTCCCGGATGAGGCGGATGTGCTCCGGCGTGGTGCCGCAGCAGCCGCCCACGAGGTTGAGGAACCCGCTGGCCGCGAACTCGCGCAGGATGCTCGCCGTCTCGGCAGGCGTCTCGTCGTACTCGCCGAACGCGTTGGGCAGCCCCGCGTTCGGATACGCGCATACGTAGGTGTCAGCCAGGCGCGCCAGCTCCTCGACGTAAGGTCGCAACTGTCGCGCACCCAGCGCACAGTTCAGGCCGACGACCAGTGGCTGCGCATGGCGGATCGAGTTCCAGAACGCCTCGGTGGTCTGGCCGGAGAGCGTACGTCCCGACGCATCCGTGATCGTGCCGGAAACGACGAGCGGGACCTCCTCGCCCAGTTCGTCGATCACGTGGCGCGCGGCAAACAGCGCGGCCTTGGCGTTGAGGGTGTCGAAGATGGTTTCGACCAGCAGCAGATCCGCGCCGCCCTCGAGCAGCGCGCGCGCCGCCTCGCCGTACGTCGCCACCAATTCCTCGAAGGTGACGTTGCGCATCCCCGGATCGTTGACATCGGGCGACAGCGAGGCCGTTCGGTTGGTCGGGCCGAGCGCTCCGGCCACGAAACGCGGTGTGCCGGTGGCGCGCGCGACTTCGTCGGCGGCGCGGCGCGCGAGGCGCGCGGCCTCGAAGTTCAGCTCGCGCACCAGCCCTTCGGTGCCGTAGTCGGCCTGCGAGGTCGCCGAGGAATTGAACGTATTGGTCTCGATGACGTCCGCGCCCGCTTCGAGGTACGCGCGGTGGATCGACTCGATGATGCGCGGCTGCGTGAGCGTCAGGAGGTCGTTGTTGCCCTTGAGGTCGCGGCGCCAGTCGCGAAAGCGCTCGCCGCGGTAGCCGGCCTCGTCCAGGCGGTGCGCCTGGATCATCGTGCCCATCGCGCCGTCGAGGAACACGATGCGTTCCTCGAGCAGGCGGCGGAATACGGCGACACGTTGTTGGCGCATGGAATCTCCGTGGGCGAAGCTCAGGTACCGGTGGCACCAGGGCTGGCAGCGTCGGCAGGGGCATCCGCGGTCACGGCATCCGCGGTGGCGGCGGCCTGCGGCCTGATCCCGAGCGCGTGGCAGATCGCGAAGGTGAGTTCGGAACGGTTGAGGGTGTAGAAATGAAATTCCTCGACGCCGTGCCGCTGCAGCTCGCGCACCTGCCGGATGGCGATGCTCGCCGAGATCATGCGGCGCGTGTCCGGATCCGCATCGAGGCCGTCGAACTCGCGGTGCAGCCACTCGGGCACGGAGGCGCCGCAACGCGACGCGAAGCGCAACAGCTGCGGGAAGCGCGTGATCGGCAGGATGCCGGGCACGATCGCGACGTCGATGCCGGCGCGATGGCAGCGATCGCGAAAACGCAGGTACAGCTCGACGTTGAAGAAGAACTGCGTGATCGCGCGCGCAGCACCCGCGTCGATCTTGCGCTTGAGATTGTCGAGATCGAAGTCCGCGTCGTGCGCCTCGGGGTGCTTCTCCGGATACGCGGCGACCGAGATCTCGAAATCACCCACGCTCTTCAGCCCGCGGACGAGGTCCTCGGCGTACCCGAAGCCCTCGGGGTGCGGGCAATAGCTGCCGCTGCCCTGGGGCGGATCGCCGCGCAGAGCGACGACGTGGCGGATACCGCTGTCCCAGTATTGACGCGCCACATCGAGGATTTCGCCGCGGCTGGCGCCGATGCAGGTGAGATGCGGAGCGCCGGTGAGCGGCGTCTCGCGCAGGATGCGCTGCACGACGTTATGGGTGCGTGTCCGTGTCGAACCGTCCGCGCCGTACGTGACGGAGACGAAACGTGGATGAAGCGGTGCGAGGCGTTGCACCGACTGCCACAGCGTCTGCTCCATCGCCGCGTCGTTCGGCGGGAAGAACTCAAACGACACGGCGACCGGTCGCGACGGTCGAGGCGCTGCATCCGTGGTCCGGTCGACGATGCGTGAATCGCGCATGTGGCTCGCCCGTCCGATCAGGCCGCGACGCCGACAGCGTCGCGACGGTGTCCGAGCGCGAGGATGACGTGCTGCCCGTCGGCATCGACAGGGCGCAGCCGTTCGCAGCTCACGCCGGCGCCGAGCAGCCAGTCGCGCAGGGTTTCGAGCGAGTTGCGGGCGCCCAGGGACTCGAGGCGGTCGAAGTCCTCGATGACGATCAGCCGGCCGCCCTGCTTCAGCAGTCGCGCCGCCTCGCGCAGCACCGCGAGCGGCCGCTCCGCATCGCCGAGCACGTGATCCATCGCGACAGTGTCGAAGGAGGCGTCGTCGTAGGGCAGCGCGTACATGTCGCCCCGCCGAAGAATGCAGTGACTCAGGCCTGCGGCGTGAACGGTTGTGCGCGCGATGCGCAGCATCTGGCTTTCGAGGTCGATGCCGATCGCCTGCGTGGCGCGAGGGGCGAGCCATCGCAGGATGCGCCCCGTGCCCGTACCGATGTCGAGAAGCTCGCCAACGGGGTCCGCGCCGATCTCTTCGAGCAGGGCGCTCTGAAGCGATGCGCGCGCCGCGTCCATCGCATCACTGGGGGTTCCGACAACGACCGTCTGTACTGCACGCTTCGCCGCAGGCGTTGCGCGCCGCAGATGTGCGACCGCCTGTGCGGCGCGCTCGGAACGCACCTTCGTGGCGCGAGCCCGGTCGGCCGCGACCACGGGATCCCCGTCGCGCAGATGGGCCAGCAGCTCGCGCACCGCTTCGGCGTTCGCACCACGCAGCGGCGCCCGGTAGTAGACGCAGTGCTCTTCACGGAAGCGGACCAGGAGGCCGGCATCGCACAGCAGGCGCAGATGGCGCGAGACGCGCGGCTGGCTTTGGCGCAGAACCGCGCACAACTCCCCGACCGTGAGCTCGCCTGTCGCGCAGGCGGCCAGGATGCGAAAGCGAGTCGGTTCGCCGGCCACGCGCAGCCGCTGGATGAGCTCTTCGAAGGAAGTGGGGACCGGCATTGGGATAAGGAGTATAAAGATTTCGTTATATTTACGATAGCCCCTTTAGGATCATGGAGATACATAGGCTATATCGCCTTGGGTACGGCGGCGTTATTCTCGCGCTCGCGCAGCTGCTGACGAGGCTCAGAGGAGGACACATGAAGACCGCATGCATCGGCTTTGTGTTGACACTCGCGATCGTTCTCACGGGCTGCGGCCGGCGCGGTGAGCAAGCGCTCATCTTCTCCGGCGAAGCCACCGAGCAGTGGGAATCCGCACGCGCCAACAGCGATGCGGAGGCGATCGCGAAGATGTACACGGAAGATGCCCAGGTGATGCCGCCCAACGCGCCGCTGGTGGAAGGACGCTCCGCGATCCGCGCGTACTATCGAAACGTGTTCGAGTCCACCGCGGCGCCCGCCAAGTACGACGAGCGCGAGGTGATCGTGTTCGGCGACATGACGTACCGGCAGGGCATCTACGAGCTCGCGATGCCCGACGGCCGCACCGAATACGGCAAGTTCATGCAACTCTGGAAGAACGTGGACGGCGACTGGAAGCTGCACCGCGCGATGTGGAGCAGCAGCGCGGAAATGAACCAGCCGGCCACCGCCGAAATCGCGAGCGAGGCGACCAAGGGCTGAAGACGCCGGCGACGGCGCGCACCCCAGGCGCGCCGTCATGCGTCGATCGTGCGCCCGCGCGATCTGCGAGACGCGCCTGGGCTATTGCGCGTGGGCTATTGCGCCGGCGCTTCGATGGCGCGCGTCGCCCGCGCGCCCTACTCCAGCGTGAACCATTGGACCTCGACGCGTCGATTCAGCTCGCTCGCCTCGCTCACCGGCTCCTCCCAACCGCGCCCCACGCTTTCGATGCGCGACGCATCGATCCCCTTGTGCCGCGCGAGCAGGGCATCCTGAACCGTCCTGGCGCGCTGCCGTGACAGCTCCATGGCCTTGAGCGCCATCGAGCGCACCAGCTCCTCGCCGCCATCGCGCCGGAATTCGCCCAGGCGCGCGTTATCGACGTGCCCGCGCAGCAGCACCATCGAACCGGGGCTCACCTGCAGGAAGCGCTTGATGTTGTCGAGGAACTCGGCATTCTGCGGCTGGTCCGCATCGAGCTTCGCCGAGTTCGGTTCGAAGTAGAAACGGATGTCCTTGCTCAGGAGCGGGTCGCCCTCGATGGCAACTTGCCGCGAGGTGCGGATCGGCGCGATGGCGATCTTCTGGCCGGCAAACGCTCCCTGCTTCGCCAGCGCCTCGAGATGGCTGGCGTCGGCGAAGCGCTGCGAGTCGGTGGGATTGCGGATCAGCGCGCCATAGGCCAGCACCGATGACTGGAAAATGCCGCCGAACGAGCCGGCCGCATCGATCGTGCCCGCGAAGAAGGCGCGATTCTCGGGAAGGTTGGACAGGTGCACCTTGGCCAGCTCGTCGCGCGTCTCCTTCTCTTCCCACTTGAACGCACGCGCCACCGTGGCAACGTGCGCATCGGGCGAGTCGCGCAGCAGGCGGTTCCCCTCCAGCAGGCCGTGCACCAGGCCTGCTGCCACCTTCGGGTTGGCATCGGCCCAGCCCTTGTTGACCGCGAGCACGTCCGCGACCACCAGCAGGTTGCGGTTGGAGACGAGCATCTTGGCGCGGCCGCCGGATTGCTCGATCACTTCATCGGTGCGCGGCGACCAGCCGACGCAGCCGTTGAGCCGCGGCGAGTCGCCGCCCAGCTCATGCAGGTACGCATCGCAGGCGACGAACGCGTCCTCGTAGAACACCAGGCCGATCTCGCCGGCTGCGGGCCGGGCGTCGAGGTCGCGCAGTGCGCGCACCGGCACGCCGGCTTCGCTGGCGAGGTAGCGGATGAAGAATTCGCTCTCGTTGTACTGCGAGGCGGCGAGGACCTTGCCCGCGAGCCGGTTGACGTCGGCGATGCCGACGTCGACGACCACCATGTCGGCGCCGCGCGAGTAACCGATCTGCACCGGGACCACGGCCGAGAAGGCACGTCCGAGCACGGCCAGTGCGTCAACCGTCGTGGCGGTGGCGGCCAGCCCTCCGTTGTTGAGCTTCGACCAGCTCTCTTCCTCGCTGACGTTGAGGCGCACCTGGAAACCGTGCTCGCGCGCGAACACCGAATCCGGATTGGGCGCCAGGCCGCCGTTGGCGACGATGAGGCCGCCGTAGCCGGCGTATTCACTGATGTCGATATCGATGATGCCGTCCTTCGGCTGATACGCCGCCGCGGCCTGCAGCTGCGGCCCGCCGGTTCCCGGCTCGACCGGAACCGGCGCATCGCCGTCGACCCGCGGCGCCGCCGCGCCGGGCTGCGCATCGGCGCCCGATTGCGGTGCGTCGCGCTTCAGTACCAGCCAGGCTCCAAGGCCCACGAGTCCGCCGACCAGGATGAGCGTCAGCAGGTTGCCGGCGATGCCGCCGCGTACGCCGCGCACGGCGATGTGACCATGAGCGCGCTGTCGCTTGTTCATTCCAGTTCCCCTTTGGCACGTTTGGCCCTGGTGCGCTGGCGCGCCGCCAGCATGTCTGCCGGCGGCGCCGCTTCGCCAAGGTCTTCGAAATCCGCGAACAGCTCGCGCTGCTCGGCCAGCCAGCGATTGGCTTCGTTGAGCGAGGCGCTGAGCCCGTCGAGCGAGCGCGCCACGCTGCCGTCGTCTGCGGACAGCAGCGCTTGCTCGCGCAGCAGCGCGAATTGCTGCCGGATGCGCTCGAGCTCGGCATTCACGATCTCGTGGCGTCGCTCAGCATCGGCGTGGGCAGCCCGGCGGGTTGCGATCAGGTCGCGCCGCTGCTCGAGACTGCGTTGCAGGTCTGCACCCGCCTGCCCCGATTCCAGGCGCCGCGCGATCTCGCGTTCCTGTTCGTCGAGATCGCGTCGTTCGCGCTGCGCCATGCTGCGCACCTCACTGAACCCGGAGCGCGCGGCCAGCAGGCGCAGGTGCAGCCACGTCATCTGCGTCACGCCGCTGATCTGCGACTCGTGCGCGCCGTTGCGTCTCAGCAGCCCGCCGATCTCGGCCGCCAGTTCTTCCACCTCTTCCTGCTCGCGCACCGAGGCAGGATCGAGTCGCTGACGAAGCGCATCGTAGCGGCCGGTCCAGGAAGAGCCGGAGCCAGCCTGCGCATCGACGAGCTTGCGGAACCGCTGGTTGCGTGACAGCGAGAAGAGATACGCGAGCTCGAGCCCGGCGCCGATCAGGAGAAACCCGGGGTTGAGGAGGCCGCCGAGCAGTGCGAACGCAGCCAGGCCAATCCAGTTCGGCGGCACCGGCATGCCGAAAGGCCGAAAGTTGAACGCGGCGGCGAAATAGGAGCGCCGGTCACTCATTGGACGATGCCTGCGGGACGGCGAAACGCCGCAGTCCCTCCGGCACGAAAGCCAGGTCGCTTGCCTCGCGCACCGCGATGGCGATCTGGAACTCGAGGACGTCGCGCGGCACCGGGTTCTGGTAACCGGTGAGACATGCCTTCAGCGCATCGAGCGGCTGCGCCTTTTCGGCCACGGTGAGCCGGTACGCCTTCACGATCAGCGCCTCGGCGGCGCCCGGCGTGAGCAGCGTGGGCAGCAGCGGGCCGAGCGAAGCGATGGCTTCGGCGGACAAGTCGAGCCCATAGCGTTTTGCAAGGGCCGCCAGCAATTCAGCGCTCTCAGCGCCGGTGACCGTCGGCAGCAGCGGCACCTTCACGTCGACGCGACCCGGCCGCTTGAGATCGATCTCGATCAGGTCCGGGCGCGACGACGCGAGCAGCCACATCACACGACCGCGATTGCGCGTATCGGACATCTCCTGCGCGATCATTGCGTACAGCCTTCCGGACAGGCCGCTGTCGCCTGACCCCGCATCGCGTTTGCCCAGCGCCTGGTCGGCCTCGTCGATGAACACCATGCATCGCCCCAGGGCGCGCACCAGCGCGAAGATGCGCTCGAGGTTGCCCTCGCTCGAACCCACCCACCGGTCGCGGAAGTTCTTCAGCGCCACCACTGGCACACCGGCTTCGCCCGCGAGGCACTGGACCAGGAACGTCTTGCCCGTGCCGACCGGGCCGCAGAAGAGGTAGCCCATCGGCATCGCGCGCCCTTCGCCGCGCTTCCACAGCTCGACGTCCTGTCGCAGCCAACGCTTGATCGGCTCGTGTCCCTGAAAGTCCGCGAGCGTGCGCGGCGATTCGATGAACTCGACCAGCCCGTGGGCTTCGCGCTCCACCAGCTGCTTCTTGGCGGCGACGAAATCGGCGGCCGAAAGGGCACGCTGGTCGCGTGCGCGCCGGCGCGTGAGGCTCTCGACCGATGTGATCGTCACGCCCAGCAGGCCGGCGGCGATCGTTGCGGTCTGCGCAGCGCGATCGAACGCGGCCGGGTGCGCCGTGCGCAGCAGGCCCAGTGCCTCGCCGAGCGTTTGCGCGTCCGGCATCGGCACACGTACGCGCACCGCGCGCGGGTTGTACGAAACGAGGGGCTCGAGGTCGTGGAGATTGTCGGAGATCAGCAGGCTGGCGAACGGCTGCTCGGCAAAGGGCGTTTCGGTTGCCCAGTCCCGTACCAGGCTGGTGAGACTGCCGTGCTCGTGGCCGCTACCGTCGGCTGGCAGGATCTGATCCGCGCCGCGCAAGACACACGCGACCTGCACCTCGCCGCCGCGCTTGAGAGCCCGCAGGTTGGCGAGGTAGCGCACGTAATGGCTGACGAAGCGCACTGCTTCGAGGGCATCGCGCGGCAGCTTCTGCACGCCTTCTCCGCCCATCCACTTTTCAATCTGTTCGCCGCCGCGCCGGATGCGCAGGCCGTTGCCCAGGTCGTACACGAACACGACCTGGAAGCTTTCGAGCAGCTCGTCCTCGACGAAAGCGCTGAAATTGATCAGGCGGCCTGCGACCGGGAAGCGGTCGTGCACGTTGCCGAACAGTACGAACTGACTGTGCGCGCCGCTCTCGAACGCGAGCGCCAGCTCCGTCGCCCAGGACGGTGCGCTGACGGGAACGGACATGTCAGCTTCCCTGGCTTTCGCTCTGGGGCTTGTCCGTGGCGACCGACATCGAGCGCGTGGCGGCCGCGGGCTGCTCGAGCGCGATACCTTCGCGTGCGGCGAAATCGGCGAGCGCCTGGTCGGCGAGCGCGTTGAGCTCCGCTTCCTTGAGCTTCACCTCGCTCATGTCGATCGAGTCCTGGGCGATGCGCGCGCGGCCGGCTGCCTTGGAGCGCTCTTCCTCGACCATCTCGTGCAAACGGTTGAGCGTCTCGCCCGAGCCACCCATCTGCGTGATCATGCCCGACGCCATCTCGTGCATCTCCGCCATGGCCTGCTTCATGCGCATGTCGTTGATGGCACCCTTGAGGCTCTCGATCTTGGCTCGCGCGGTGGTGATCGCCACGTCGCGCCCCTTCACGAGGTTCTGGTACGTGGTCTCGGCCTGCTCGAGCTGGCGGCGATTCTCTTCGAGCTCACGCTCGATGGTCTGCAAGCGCAGCGCGTACTGGCCTGCCGCCGCCTTGTTGCCGGCGCGCAGGTGGGCAGTGGTCTTGGCCCGCAGCTCCTTTGCTTCGCTCTCGAGCTTGCGCACCTGGCCCATCAGCCTCTCGCACATGCCGGCGTGCGCGGCCAGGCCCTGGTTGTAGTTGGCGATCTGCTTGCGCAGGTTTTCCTGCTCCAGCGAGAGGAGCGCCTCGGGGTTGCGGCGCTCGATTCCGCCGATGAACAGGCTCAGGAAGCCGCGGAACAGGTTGGCGATGCGATAGAACATGCGGTCCTCCCAGTGGCACCACAGGCCACAACCGCAACGAGGATAGATACTGGCGCCGCAAACGGCAATTGCAAGCGTGTGCGCGCCGCGCTCGCGTCGGCAAGCTCGCGTCGGCAAGCTCGCGGCGGCGCGCTACCCGCGGCGAGTTCACTGCAGAGTGCTGGAGCGCGCGGGCCCGGCGCTCGAACGGAACAGCTGCTCGCTGTCGATGGCGTCGAAGCGGTAGGCGCGGTTGCAGAACTCGCAGCGCACCTCGACCGCCCCCTGCTCCGCGACGATGCTGCGCACTTCCTCGTGACCGAGCGACTCGAGCATGCCGGCCACGCGCTCGCGCGAGCAGCCGCAGCGGAAATAGACCGGCGCCGCTTCGAACAGGCGTACGTCCTCTCGGTGGAACAGGCGCCGCAAGAGCGTCTTGTGACTCAGGCCGAGCAGCTCATCGCGTTGCAGCGTGCTGGCGAGGTGCTCGATACGATTCCACGCTTCGTCCGCGTCCTCCTGTGCCGCCCCTGCGCGCCGCGCGGATTCCGGCAAGCGCTGCAGCAGCAGGCCGGCCGTCGCGCCCGGGGTCGCCGCCAGCACGATGCGCGTCGGCAACTGCTCCGAGCCGCGAAAGTAAGCCTCCAGGCAGTCGCTGAATCGCCGGCCGGCCAGCGGTACCACGCCCTGGTAGCGCGCGCCGGCATCCGTTGTTTCGACCGTCACGGTCAGGCGGCCGCCACCCGTCATCTCCTCGAGCGAGCCGGACGGCACTTCGCCTTCCCAGCGCGCCACGCCGCGCATGCCGAAGCCCTGAGTGCACTGGGCCACCAGCAACCGCAACGGACCCGGACCCTGCAGCTGCAGCGTCAGGCGTCCTTCGAACTTGCGGGTGGATGCGATCAGCGCGCTGGCGGCGATGGCCTCGCCAAGCGAGTCGCGCACCGCCTCCGGGTACTGGTGATGCTCCCAGATCGCCGTCCAGGCGCCGTCGATGTGAACGAGATGGCCGCGGACCGGGCTGTGCTCGAACAGGAAGCGGCGGATCGAATCCCGTTCCGTCACTTCAACTTCCGCTTGAGCAGCTCGTTGAGCTGCGCCGGGTTCGCCTTGCCGCCCGTCGCCTTCATCACCTGGCCGACGAAGAACCCGAAGAGCTTTTCCTTGCCGGCGCGATAGTCCGCGAGCTGGGCCGGATTCGCGGCCAGACACTCGTCGACCGCACGCTCGATCGCGCCGCTGTCGGTGATCTGCTTGAGGCCCCGCGCCTCGATGATCGCGTCGGCGTCGCGTTCCTCGCTCCACATCGCCTCGAACACTTCCTTGGCAATCTTGCCGGAAATCGTCGAGTCCGCGATGCGCGCCAGCATGCCGGCCAGGCGCTTGGAGGAGATGCGGCTCACGCCGATCTCGAGCCCCGCCTTGTTGAGCGCGCCGGACAGCTCTCCCATTACCCAGTTCGCCGCGAGCTTCGGCGCGGTCAGCTGTTCGCCGGCCGCCTTCGCGTCCTTGCCGAGGCCGCGCACGACCGACTCGTAGTAATCCGCGATCTCGCGGCTCGCGGTCAGCACGCCCGCATCGTACGCGGACAGGCCGTAGTCGCGACCGAAGCGCTGCGCCTTCTCGTCGGGCAGCTCCGGCAGGGTGCGCCGCACGTCTGCGATCATCGCGGCATCGATCGCCAGCGGCAGCAGGTCCGGGTCCGGGAAGTAGCGATAGTCGTTCGCCTCCTCCTTGGAGCGCATCGAGCGCGTCTCGTCCTTGTCCGGATCGTACAGGCGAGTCTCCTGCACCACCCTGCCGCCACCCTCGAGCACCTCGATCTGGCGCGCCACCTCGTAGTTGATCGCTTTCTCGACGAAGCGGAAGGAATTGATGTTCTTGAGCTCGGCGCGCGTGCCGAGCTTCGCCTCGCCCGCGCGGCGCACGGAAACGTTCGCGTCGCAGCGGAACGAACCTTCCTGCATGTTGCCGTCGCAGATCTCCAGGTAACGCACCAGCGTGTGCACCTTCTTGAGATACGCGACTGCCTCCTTCGCCGAGCGCAGGTCCGGCTCGGAGACGATTTCCAGCAGCGGCGTGCCGGCGCGATTGAGATCGATGCCGGAAAAGCTGCGCAAGCCCTCGTGCAGCGATTTGCCCGCATCCTCTTCGAGGTGCGCGCGCGTGATGCCGATGGTCTTGCGGCTGCCGTCCTCGAGCAGGATGTCGAGCGTCCCTTCCTCGACCACCGGGCGCTCGTACTGGCTGATCTGGTAGCCCTTGGGGAGGTCGGGATAGAAGTAGTTCTTGCGCGCGAAGATCGAGCGCGACGCGATGCTCGCACCGGTCGCGAGCCCGAACTTCACGGCCATGCGCACCGCCTCGCGGTTGAGCACCGGCAGCACGCCGGGATAGCCGAGGTCGACCAGGTTGGCCTGCGTGTTGGGCGCGGCACCGAACGCGGTCGGGGAGCCGGAGAAGATCTTGGCGTGCGTCGACAGCTGCGCGTGCACCTCGAGCCCGATGACGGTTTCCCATTCCATCACTCGTACCCCCGCGGCACGCGCGAGTGCCACTGCGTTTCCTTCTGGAAAGCGTGCGCCGCGTTGAGCAGGCGCGCCTCACTGAAGAACGGCCCGATGATCTGCAGCCCCACCGGCAGCTCATCGACGAAGCCGCAAGGGACGGAGATGGCCGGCAGGCCCGCGAGGTTCGCGCCGATGGTGTAGATGTCGTTGAGGTACATCGTGATGGGGTCGTCCACCTTGGCGCCGATCCTGAACGCCGGCGTCGGCGAAGTCGGTCCCATCAATACATCGACCTGCGCGAAGGCGCGGCGGAAGTCCTCGCTGATGAGCTGGCGCACCTTCTGCGCCTTGAGGTAGTAGGCGTCGTAGTAGCCCGCCGACAGCACGTAGGTGCCGGTCATGATGCGCCGCTTCACCTCGGGGCCGAAGCCCTCGCCGCGCGAGCGCTTGTAGAGGTCCAGCAGGTCGCGTGGGTTCTCGGCTCGGTAGCCGAAGCGCACCCCGTCGTAGCGCGAGAGGTTCGAGGAGCACTCCGCCGGCGCCACCACGTAGTAGGTAGGTACGGAGAGCGGAAGATTGGGCAGGCTCACCTCGACGGTTTCAGCACCCAGCCGCCGGAAAACCTCGAGCGCATCGCGCACCAGCCTGGCGTTGCGCGGTTCGAGTCCCTCGTCGAAAAACTCCTTCAGCAGCCCGATGCGCAGCCCGCGCACGGGCCTGGCGAGCGCGGCGACGTAGTCCGGCACGGGCTCATCGACGCTCGTGGAATCGCGCGGATCGAAACCTGCCATCGCGCCGAGCAGCAACGCCGCGTCCTCCGCGGTCTGTGCCAGCACGCCAGCCTGGTCGAGGCTCGAGGCGAACGCGATCATCCCGTAGCGCGAGACGCGGCCGTACGTGGGCTTGAGCCCGGTGATGCCGACGAGGGCTGCCGGCTGACGAATCGAGCCGCCCGTGTCCGTTCCGCTGGCCGCCGGCACCAGGCGCGCCGCCACTGCCGCGGCGGAACCGCCCGAGGAGCCACCGGGAACGCAGTCGCGGTTCCACGGGTTACGGACCGGCCCGTAGTAGCTGGTCTCGTTGGACGAGCCCATCGCGAACTCGTCCATGTTCGTCTTGCCGATCAACACCGTGCCTGCGGCCTTCCAGCGCTCCACCACCGTGGCGTCGTACGGCGAGACGAAGTTGTCGAGCATGCGCGAGCCGCAGGTCGTGCGCGTGCCCGCCGTGCAGAAGATGTCCTTGTGAGCGAGCGGGATGCCCGTGAGCGGCCCGGCGCGCCCGGCAGCGATCGCCGCGTCCGCAGCGCGTGCAGCCGCGAGCGCTTCCTCCTCCATCACGGTGAGGAACGCGTTGAGCGGCTTGTCGTGCGCGGCGATGCGTGCGAGGCAGGCACGCGCGAGCTCGACGCTGGAAAAGCGCCTGGCCCGCAGCCCCTCGGCGAGCTGCGCGATGGTGTGCAGATGTAGAGACATTCCTACTCGATGACCTTGGGTACGAGGTACAGCGCCGCCTCGACGAGCGGCGCATTCTTCTGGAAGCGCTCGTGCTCGTCGCGCTCCGTGACTTCGTCGGCGCGCAGACGTTGCGTCTGCCCGGCGAGCGGATGCGCCATCGGCTCGACGTCGGCCGTCTGCGCACGGTTCAGCTGCTCGACGAAGTCGATGATGCTCGACAGGCTGCCGACGTAGGCCGGCATCTCCTGTTCCGTGATCTCGAGGCGCGCCAGGTGGGCGATGCTCTCGACGTCTTTGCGCGTGAGTGACATGAGGCTCGGCGGGTGGCCAGAAAATGCGAGGAAACCGGAAAAAACCGCGGTTAATCATACACCTTCGTATTGCCCAAAGTCCTGCCCGTTGCTAGAGTACCGGCCGGTTTTCGACCCCCTCACCCCCGGCAATCCCACGGAAAAACATGTTCAAGCGCCTCAGGGGCTATTTCTCCAGCGACCTCTCGATCGACCTCGGCACGGCCAATACGCTGATCTACGTGCGCGGCCGCGGCATCGTCCTCAACGAGCCCTCGGTCGTCGCGGTCCAGGACGAGCCGACGCGCGGAGGCAAGGTGATCGTCGCGGTCGGCGCCGAGGCGAAGAACATGCTGGGCCGCACGCCCGGACACATCACGGCGGTGCGGCCGATGAAGGACGGCGTGATCGCCGACTTCACCTACACCGAGAAGATGCTGCAGTTCTTCATCAAGAAGGTGCACGGCAACCGGCTCATGCAGCCGAGCCCGCGGGTCCTGGTGGCAGTGCCGTTCGGCTCGACCCAGGTCGAGCGGCGCGCGATCAAGGAAAGCGCCGAGGGTGCGGGTGCGCGCAGCGTGGACACCGTGTTCGAGCCGATGGCCGCGGCGGTCGGTGCCGGCCTGCCGGTGCACGAGGCCCGCGGCTCGATGGTCCTCGACGTCGGCGGCGGCACCTCCGAGGTCGCGGTGATTTCCCTCAACGGCATCGTGTATGCCTCCTCGGTGCGCATCGGGGGCGACCGCTTCGACGAGGCCATCACCAACTACGTGCGACGCAACTACGGAATCCTGATCGGCGAAGCCACGGCCGAGCGCGTGAAGCTCGAGATCGGCTCCGCGTATCCCGGCCAGCAGGTCCGCGAGATGTCGGTCAAGGGCCGCAACCTGTCCGAGGGCGTGCCACGCAGTTTCACACTCAACAGCAATGAGATCCTCGAAGCCCTGCAGGAACCGCTGCAGGGAATCGTCGGCGCCGTCAAGCAGGCGCTCGAGCAGACGCCGCCCGAGCTGGGCGCGGACGTCGCCGAGCGCGGCATCGTGCTCACTGGCGGCGGCGCGCTGCTGCGCGACATCGACAAGCTCCTGATGGAGGAAACCGGCCTGCCCGTAGTCGTCGCGGACGATCCGCTCACCTGCGTCGCGCGCGGCGGCGGGCGCATCCTCGAGCTCACCGAGGAGCATGGTCCGGGGATGTTCGGACTGGAGTAGCCAGCCCGGCGAGAACACTCGTTAAGTGGTCTCTTTCCGCACAGACACTCGCCCGATCCTGGGCCGCGGCCCCTCGGTCCTCCTTCGATTCGTTTTCTACGCGCTGATCTGCTTCGGCCTGATGTGGCTCGACGAGCGACGTCACTACCTCGAGAAGGTGCGCTTCGGCCTTTCGGCCGCGGCGTATCCGGTGCAGGTGCTGGTGAATTCCCCGGGCGCCGCCTGGAGCTGGATGAGCGAGAGCTTCGCGACGCGCGACCGCCTGTCGCACGAGAACGAGCAGCTGCGCGAACGCCTGCGCGACGCGGACCTGAGGTTGATGCGCCTCGACGCGCTCGAGCAGGAGAACGTGCGCCTGCGCAACATGCGCGAGGCGACCGCCAACATCGCCGAGCGCGTGGTGGTCGCGGAAATCCTGCGGGTCGACCTCAATCCCTTCCGTCACCGCGTGATCATCAACAAGGGCGCGCCGGACGGCGTGTTCGCGGGCCAGCCGATCCTCGACGCGCGCGGCGTGTTCGGGCAGATCACGCGCGCCGGCGCGTTCACTTCCGAGGCCATCCTGATCAGCGACACCGAGCACGCAATCCCGGTGCAAGTGAACCGCAACGGACTACGCACTATTGCTGTGGGCATCGGCGACCTGTCGAAGCTCAGCCTGCCCTTCCTGCCCACGAACGCGGACATCCGCGAAGGCGACCTGCTGGTCACGTCCGGTCTCGGCGGCGTGTTCCCGTCGGGCTATCCGGTGGCAACCGTCAAGGCGCTGAAGAACGAGCCCGGGCAGACGCTCGCGGAGATCACCGCCGAGCCCGCGGCCACGCTCGATCGCGACCGCGAAGTGCTGCTCGTCTGGGTCAAGACACCACCGCCCGAGCCCGAGGCGGCGCCCGCGCCCCCTGCGCCCGCCGCTCCGGAGAAAACGCCGTGAGCCGCGAGATGGCACTGCATCGCATGCCGATGCTGATCAGCGTCGTCATCGCCCTGATCCTCAGCGTGCTGCCGCTGCCGTACTGGGTCTCGGTGGGACGCCCCGATTTCCTGGTGGTCGTCGTGCTCTACTGGGCCATCATGAGCCCACGCGCCGGCGGATTGTTGCTGGCGTTCCTCGCCGGCCTCGCCCTCGATGCATTCAAAGGCGTGGTGCTCGGGCAGCACGCGCTCGCGCTCACGCTGGTTTCCGCCATCGCCATCAAGATGCACCTGCGCATCCGCGTCTTCCCGATCCTGCACCAGGCGCTCACGATCTTCATGTTGCTGGTGATCTACCAGTTCGTGCTGTATTGGATCGACGGCGCGAGCGGCCATCCCGTGACCACCGCCTGGCGCTGGCTGCCCGCCTTCACCGGCGCCGCCCTCTGGCCGGTGTTCGCCGGCCTGCTCGGTTTCGCGTACCAGCGCACTTAGCGCCTGAACTCTCGCTGTCGCGCGCTGCCTGAAACAACGGCTGCCGCAGCGTGTGCGGCCACGCCCTTTTTTTCAAAAACGGGTCGGCCAGACACCGCTCGCGGAGCGACGAACCAAGGAGGGTCGTCCATGCGCGCTCAGCTCATGTGTGTCGTTGCCACCGTCACCGTTGCCGCGTGCGCCGGCGAGGCAACGCTGCCGATCGAGGAAGTCACGGGGCCCAATCCGAAGCTGATCGAGCCCGACACGGCCGCGATACCCACCGTCAACGTCGCACCGGCGAAGGGCTGGGCGAACGGCAACAAGCCGCGCGCCGCGGAAGGAACTCAGGTGGTCGCGTTCGCCGGCCAGCTCGATCACCCGCGCTGGCTCTACGTTCTGCCGAACGGCGACGTTCTGGTCGCGGAATCCGCGGCCCCGGAGCGGCCCGAGGACGGCAAGGGCATCAAGGGCTTCGTGATGAAGCAGGCGATGAAACGCGCCGGATCGGCCGTGCCGAGCGCTGACCGCATCACGCTGCTGCGCGACACCGATGGCGACGGCGTCGCCGACGAGCGCGCGCCGTTCCTGAAGGGACTGCGTTCGCCGTTCGGCATGGTGCTCGTGGGCAGCCACCTCTACGTCGCCAACACGGACGCGCTCGTGCGTTTCCCCTACACGCGCGGCGAAACGTCGATCGCTGCGCCCGGCGAGAAAGTCACGGACCTGCCGGGCGGCCCGCTCAACCACCACTGGACCAAGAACGTCATCGCCAACGAAGGCGGCACCAAGCTGTACGTCACGGTCGGCTCCAACAGCAACGTTGCCGAGCACGGCATGGCCAAGGAAGAGGAGCGCGCGGCGATCCTGGAAGTCGACGCCCAGAGCGGCACGCGACGCGTCTTCGCATCGGGCCTGCGCAATCCGAACGGGCTCGTGTGGGAGCCTACGACGGGTGCGTTGTGGACCGTGGTCAACGAACGCGACGAGCTGGGCAGCGACCTGGTGCCCGACTACATGACCTCCGTGCGCGACGGCGGCTTCTACGGCTGGCCGTACAGCTACTTCGGCCAGATCGTCGATTCACGCGTGCAACCGCCGCGTCCGGACCTGGTGGCGAAAGCGATCAAGCCGGACTATGCGCTTGGGCCGCACACCGCGTCCCTGGGCCTGGCGTGGTCTGAAGGCGCACGGCTGCCCGGCCGCTTCCACGAGGGCATGTTCGTGGGCCAGCACGGTTCCTGGAATCGCAAGCCGCACAGCGGCTACAAAGTGATCTTCGTACCGTTCGCCCAGGGCAAGCCCTCCGGCCAGCCGCTCGACGTGCTCACCGGCTTCCTCGACGACGAAGGCAACGCGCAGGGTCGTCCTGTCGGGGTCGCGGTCGACCGCCAGGGGGGATTGCTGGTCGCCGACGACGTCGGCAACGTCATCTGGCGAGTGAGCGGCGCGACCACCCGGCACGCCGGCCGGTGAAACGCACCATCCGGCAAGAACGCAGCACGCAGCGCAGCGCGTAGAATAGGACGCACGAAACGCTTGCCAGGAACTTCGGACGCGCCGGTTGCATTCTTTGCCGGGCGCCGACCCACAGCGGAATCGTTCCGCTCAGCACTGGAGGATCGCCGATGTTCACATATGCCGTGTTGCTGATTGCCGTGGCAGCTGTGGTTGGCCTGTACATGGCCATCGGCCACTTCCGCGGGCGTTCGCCGCCGCCCACCGGCGCCGCACTGTTGCACGGCGTGCTCGCCGTCTCCGGCGTCGTGTTGCTGCTGATCGGGGTGCTTCAGATCGGCTTCGGCACCGTGCACACCTGGGCACTCGTGCTGTTCGCGGTCGCCGCGCTCGGCGGTCTGTACCTGGTGAGTTTCCACATGCGCCGGCGGGCCCTGCCCAGCGCCGTGGTGGTCATTCACGGCATGGTGGCCGCGGTCGCGTTCCTGATCCTGGTCACCGCGGTTTATCTCATTCCGTAGCGGCTGACGGCTCGCTCAGACGAGCGCCGCGGCCGGGCCCGTACCCGTTCGCTCGGCGGAACGACGCTCGCCAGCGCGCTGGCCAGCAGCCCACCGACGAGCACGATGGCGAGCGGCAGCGCGATGCTCAGCTTCAGGGTGAATGTCAGCACGCGCAACACGCGACCGCTCCGGGAGATCGACTGACAGTCCGGCTAGCCGCGTTCGTCCGGGCCGCGTTCCGCGACTACTGTCAGTTCGCCGATCAGCGGAATTTCGGCAGCAGCGGCCGGAGCCGTTGCGACCACGGCGCCTTCGCTTGCCACATCGCCCGCGACCGGAACCAGGCTGTCCCGCCCAACACCGATGAGTGCCACCACGGTCGCCAGCGCGGCGATGAGAACGGGGCTGCGCGCAAGGACTTCGGCTTTCATGTTCATCCTCTCCTCTGCTACGGCCCGGTTGCGGCCGCGTCCTTTCGGGACGTGCGCTACTGTGAGGGCGGAGGCCCGCGCGAACAAACGCAATGCTTGATGGCGGGTTAAGCAAAAGTACGGCCGCCCGGACGGCTGCCGGGGCTGTTCGCGCGACGCGAGCGCGACGGCAGCGCGACGCTTCGCGCGAGCAAAATTTGCAGCGGCGTTGCAACGATGGCCTGTGTTGCGATGAGCGGAACATGCGCGATCCGGCGTGGCCCAAAGCGGAGAGTCGCAAGGAGGATGACGAGATGGCCGGTGCGGAACGCAAGCCAGACGTGGCAGAGGCGGTGAAGGATCCCACCCAGAAGTTCGACAGGCCGATGGACGTGGTCTGCGATCCGCGGCTGACGAAGGACGAGAAACGCCAGATCCTCGAATCCTGGGCTCACGACGCGCAACTCATTTCGCAGGCGGAAGCCGAGAACATGGCGGGCCCGGAACGCCCCCGCCTGCAGGACGTGAGGCTGGCGCTGCTCGAGCTCGAAAAAGCCTCCTGACACTGGAACGCGAACCCGGACCGGCGGCCGGCAACGACGGCCGCCGGTGGGTGCGCCGCGATCAGTGGAAGTGATCGCTCAGCACGTCGAGGATGACGCCGGTCGCGATGGCCGCGAGCACGACGTCCCGGTCCACCCGCACCCAGTGATAGCCGCGCGGCGGGTGACGCAGGTGACAGCGGTCGTAGTCGCGGATCACGTAGGGACGCGCGTAGTAGGCGACCGGCAGGCGCTCGCCGCGACGCCAGTGGTGCGGCCGGAAGCCATGCGGACGATGGTAATGGCCATGCCACACGCGGCCGTTGTGCCTGCGCCAGTCGCGCCGGTCATCACGATCCCAGCGATCGTCGCGGCGCTCGTCGCGACGGTCCCAGCGATCGTCACGGCGCTCGTCGCGGCGGTCCTGTGAGAGCCGCGGTTTTTCAGCCGCGTTGCCGCCTTTCGCCGTGTCGGCCATGGCGAAATCGGCGAAAGCCGTCGCGCTCGCGATCATCGCGAGCAAGAGGGCAGCGGTAACAGTGCGTTTCATCGATCTCTCCTGTGACAGCGGGTCACGTTGCGGCTGCACTATCGCCGCCGACGGCTGAGCCGGCGCTGAACGCAGATATTCAGGAGAGATTCAGTTTCACAGCCCGGTGCACTCGCCCGGCTGTGCGACGATCAGCGGGTCATGGCCGCCAAGCTGCCGTAAACTGCGCTATCGGGGAATCGTTGAAGCGGGGGGTCGGCATGCCGGGATTCTCGAATGTTGCGCGGTGCCGGGCTGCGCTGTTGACGGGGGGCGCGTTGCTCGTCGCGTCCGTCGCCGGCGCTGCCGAACGGCTCATGCCGTTTCCAACAGCAGCCGCGGAGCTGGCCGGGCACTGCATGGCGATCGGCGCAACGGCGGAAGCGAGCGGCTCGCATTTCAAGAACAGCACGCGCGCGGAGCCGATGCTTGCGGCCGGTACGGCGCTGAAAAAGAAAGTGTTCGAGAGTGGCGCGCTGGCGCGCGCCGAAATCGAGCGGATGAATTCGGACCCGTCGGTGCTTCAGGACCAGGTGGATGGCTTGATCGAGCGCATCGGCCCTCCCGAGCGTGGGCAGTTTCACTCCGACCGCGTATTCGACGAGCTGGATCGGCACGTCGCCGACTGCAATGCCTGGCTCGCGGGCCAGGGGCCGGCGCTTCCCTCACTCCCGGTGGAAGGAAAGGCTCTGCTCGAACACTGCGTGGTCGTCGTCGCGACGGCGCAAGGCCTGCCTCAGTACCCGTTGCCTGCTGCAGCCCGCGGCCAGGCGAACCGCGTGGCGCGCAACGGCCGCGAGTTCATGATGGAACTGACCGGGTCAGGCCGCTTCGATCCCGCGAAGGCACGGTTCGCGCCACCTGAAGGCGATCTCTATCTTGCCGGGGCCGATATTGCTTACGGGCTCAAGATGGTCAGGGCGAAGGAAACCGCGCCCACGCCGATCGACCCGCGAGCCATCGCGCTGCTCGACGAGCGCCTGCGACAGTGCCATCGCAAACTCGGCATGCAGATGCCGCTGCAATGACAGCGGGCCGCCGCCGCGGCCCGCTGTGCGAGAACGCGTCGTGAACGAACGTCAGCGCGGTGCCGGCGCCTTGTAGAGCGAGGCGACGATGATGCCGAGGATCAGCAGCAGGACGGAGTCCATGACGATCTGCTTCATCACGAGCAAGCCGGGATACGGCGCGATGACGTAGTTGATCATGTTGAACGGTACGCAGGTGAGCAGGGCGACCGCGATGCCGAATCGCAACCCCTGCCCCACTGGCGGCCTCGCTTCCACACCGCGCGCGTAGACCCACACGAACGCACCCGCCATGATCGCGAACGCGAGGATCATCAACGGGAAGTGCTGCATCATCTCCGCGTCGGAGCGGAACATTCCCGCGAACTGAGCGTAGTCGGCCTTGAGCAGCGTGTCGTGGATCAGGAAGCTGCCCAGAAACCAGACGACGAAGACGGCGATCCAGGCCACGAAGAATTTCTTGTTCATGTTATCGGTTCTCCCCACCGGATGTGGACGCGGCATTTTGAGCGCAATCCAAAGCGCCCGCCACTTGCGGCCGCCAGCGCGGATCAGGCGCGGCCTGGAACGGGTCTAGCGCGTCGCGTCAGCCCCGCGCCGCTGCGTCAGCCCCGGTAGAGATAGACCATGATCTCGGGTTTGTGCCCGCTCTCCCCGACCCACGAGCGGAATTCCTCGACGCGAACGAGGCTGGCCTCACCGATGGAGCGCTTCAGGATCGTGCGGCGCATTTCCTCGGACAGTTCGCGCCGGATGCGCCGCTGCCATTGGTCGGTAAAGATCGCAGACATCTGGTGACTGAGCTCCAAGGCCTCGAGCAGCTCCCATTCGCCGCGGTCGAGCCACGCTTCGTCGCAGCCGGTGCAGATGTCGAGGCGATTCGAGACGCAGCCGGTGATCTTGTACTTCATCATGAAGCGACCGCACTTGGGGCAATTCAGCGCCGTCGTCGTGTCGGTGGTCTCGACAGCCGAGGCGTTGCGTGGCGTAGCCTCGACCGGCGGCTTCTGCGTCTCGGCCCAGTGACGATAGTAGAGGAGCGACACCAGGCTTCCCTGGCAGTCCGCGCAGCCCATCGCCGGCAGGTACTCCTCGATCAGCGTCGGCTTGAGGTCCGGATTCTTGCATCGCGGGCACTTCATGTCGGCCTTCCCCTTGCCACTGCTGCGGCGGGCGCTGAGTGTAACGCCGCTGCGGGGCCAGCCGACTGTCGACGAAGTCACTTCGCGAGCGAACCCCGGGCGTCGCCAAACGACGACGCGCCCGCACAAGGGCGGCCGCGTGGGCTCGACGCAGCGCCGCGCGGTCTCGGGCGACTCGGCGCGACCCGTGCGAGGATGCTCAGGGTGCCGCGGGGGACTGCGTCTCGGCCGACATGAGCTGTGCGATCACGCGCACGGGCGCGTTGCCGTAGCTCAGGAATCGCTCGTTGAAGCGCTTGAGATCGAAGCGCTCGCCCTGCTCTTTCATCAATTTCTCGCGCAGAGCGACGATCGCCGAGTAGCCCGAGTAGTAACTGGTCAGCTGCACGCTGCTCAGCTGAGCGCGACGCCACTTGTTCGCCGCCTCTTCCTGGGACTGGAACGCCTCGCGCGTCAGCAGATCCTTGACCTCGGACTCGCTCATGTTCTGCACGTGCACGCCGTAGTCGACGAGCACGTTGCACACCGAGCGCAGCAGCCATTTCGAATAGATGAGCCAGGTCTCGGCCTTGTGATCGCCGAATCCCGATTCGAGCATCAGGCGTTCGGAGTACACCGCCCAGCCCTCGACCATGGCGCCGTTGCCGAAGATGCTCTTGATCAGGCTCGGCGACTTGTTGGCGTACACGAGCTGCACGTAGTGGCCCGGCACCGCTTCGTGGATGTTGAGCACCGGCAGCATCCACTGGTTGTATTCGCGCAGGAAGCTCTCCGCGCGCTCGGGGGGAAGATTGTCGAGCGGCGTCACGTTGTAATAGGTCGTGGCAGTGGGATCGTAGGGCCCGGGCGCGTCGATGCTCGCCCCGGCGATGCCGCGCTTGTACTCGGGCGTCTCGCGCACCTGCAGGGGTTTCTCCGGATCGAGGTCGAGCAGCTTGTGATCGCGCACCCACTGCTCCAGCTGCGGGATCTGCCGGCGCACCTCCGCGAAGAACTCCTCGCGCGCCACGTGCTGCTCGGAGAGCTTGCCGATGAGGCGCCCGACCTTTTCGAGGCGGTCGGCGGGCGGCGCGGCATTCGGGAAGTACTTCGGCCACAGCATGTCCGAGAGCAAGGACATGCGGGTGAGCAGCTTCTCTTTCTCTGCGAGCGCCCGCTGGTGAAGGGCATCCGCAGTCTCGCCGGACTGGATGTCGAGCTCGAACTTGCGGTCGTACAGCGCGCGGCCGACACGGAAGGAACGTGGTGTCGTGCCGGCGCGTGCGAGCTGGGCATCGAGCGCTTCGAGCCAGGCGACGTAGCCCTGAATCGCGCTGCGCGTGGCCTCGAGCCGCTGAGCGAAAAGCTCCCGCTCTGCCTGTGTCAGCTTCGAGCCGGTGACCTTCTGCTGCAGGTCGTTGCCGAACACGCCGAGCACACCGCGGTTCTGTTGGATGGCCAGTTGCGTATGCTCACGCGTCGGGTTGTCGATGTTGGCCCGCGCCGCCGCATAGAACGCCGGCACGTGCTGCATGCGCCGGAGGAACGTTCGCAGGCGCTCGTCGAGCGGCGCGTAATCCAGGCTGAGGATCAGCGCGAAGGGCTCCGCCACATTGTAGATAGCCGGGTTCCACTGCCAGCTGCGCCACTCGGTGAGCGACCAGCGATCGGATGCGAACGTGTTGTCGAGCAGCTCCCAGTCGGCCCGCAGCGAGGGGCTGAGCGACGCCGGATCGATGCGATGCAGCTGCCGCGACCACGTCTCGAGCTGACGCAACTCGGCGTTGCGCGCCCGCTCGTCGGGAACGATCAGCCGGTCGGCGTACTTGTAGTAGCCGTTGTTGATCGCGCCCGCCGGATTGAGCTTCCAGTAGGTGTCGAGAAACGATGCGCCGAACTGGCGCTGGAATGTCTTGTCTGCGACGCCGGCCTCGTCGGCGGAACCCGGCGTCGCGGCCGCGGCGGTCTGGAGCGCGAACAGCGCACAAGCCATGGCGACAGGGGCGACGAAAGACGCGACGGCGCGCAAAGGGTTCATGGCGCGTAGCCTGCGACGACGATCATGCGGGTGCTGGCCGTGCGATGCCGCAGAGCTTTCGCCGGCGCATACTCCGGTGATGACCACCACTTGCGTGCCTGCTCGACGGACTGGAATTCGAGGACGACGATGCGGCCGGGTGCCCAGTCGCCTTCCAGCGACTCACACCGGCCGCCACGCACGACGAACCGGCCGTCGTATTTCTCGAGTGTGGCCGGTGTCTGGCGCTTGTAGTCCTCGTAGGATTTCGCGTCGTGCACGTCGACGTCGACGATTACATAGGCCGGCATGTCGCATCCCTCCACCGCTGCTACCATGATCGTATGACCGAGTCGTCGGATGCAACGGCCCCCGCGGCGGCGATGCGCGTCTCGACCCTCGAGCTGTTCTTCGACCTGGTGTTCGTATTCGCGGTCACGCAGATCACCCATCTCGTCGCCCACGTGCACAACGCCTGGGAGCTGGGACGAGCGTTCCTGGTGTTGATGCTGGTGTGGTGGATGTTCGCCGGCTACGCGTGGCTCACCAACAGCACGCAGCCGGGACACTTCCTGCGCTCCACGATGATCGCCGCCATGACCGGCTTCCTCGTCATGGCGCTGGCCGTCCCCGGCATGTTCGGGACCGACGGGCTGGCGTTCGCCCTCGCCTACCTGTTCGTGGTCGTCCTGCACCTGGTCGCGTTCGTGGTGACCGGTGGCCGTCCGGCCCTGCGCGGTGTACTGGAGCTCGCTCCTTTCAATCTCGGCGCGGCGCTGCTGGTGCTGGCGGCCGCTCTGGTCGAGGTGTCCTGGGAGTGGTTGTTCTTTGCAGGCGCGGCACTGCTGTTCGTCATCGCGACCCTCCTGCATCGCGAGCGGCGTTTCACGTTGCGGCCGGACCACTTCGCCGAGCGCCATGGCCTCATCGTCCTGATCGCGCTCGGCGAAACCATCGTCGCCATCGGCGGCGGCGCGCAGGAGCAAGCCCTGAACCTGCACACCGTGGGCGCGGTGCTGCTATCGCTGCTCCTGATCGCGACCCTCTGGTGGAGCTACTTCGACCACGACGACGTCCGTGCCGAGCATGCGCTGACGGCGACGCCGCCCGAGCGTCGCTCGCGCGCCGGAGTTCTCGGCTACTGGTATGGCCACCTCGTGATGCTCGCCGGAATCGTGCTGATTGCAGCGGCGCTCAAGGAAGTCGTCGCGCTGGGAGACGAAGCGCCCACCTGGTCTGGTTGGGTTCTCGCCTGCGGCCTGTGCGCCTACCTGGCAGGCGACGTACTGTTCCGTTGGGTTCTGGGAATACGGCCGCTCGTGTATCGCGCGCTGGCAGCACTGATTGCCGTCCCGCTCGGCTTGATCGGCGGCGCGGGCGAGCTGGCGATGCTCGGCGCGCTCATGATTCTCGTGCTGGGCGCCGAGCACTTCGTCGCGGCAGGAACGCCGGCGCACGCCTGAGCACCGAGCGCTGACCGCCCGGGCCTAGCCAGATCAGTCAACCGTTGGAGGCGCGCGGCCGGCGGACTTCGCGGGCGCCCTCGTCTGTACGTCGCATCAGCGTGCTCTTGCCGAACAGCGAACCGATCAGGTCGACGGCGACTTGCGCCGTGCGATTGCGCACGTCGAACGCGGGATTGAGCTCCATGATGTCGAGCGAGGCGAGCAGACCCGTGTCGGCCACCATCTCCATGCAGAGCTGCGCCTCGCGATAGGAAGGGCCGCCCGCCACCGTCGTGCCCACGCCGGGCGCGATATCCGGGTCCAGGAAGTCGACGTCGAAGCTCACGTGCAGGTGCGTGTTGCGGTCGAGACCGGCAAGCGCCTTCTCCATCGTGGCGCGCATGCCCATCTCGTCGACGTAGCGCATGTCGAACACTTCGAGGCCGAGCTCGTGCACGAAACGCTTCTCGCCCTGATCGACGCTGCGAATGCCGATCTGGCGAATCACATCCGGCGAGATGGCGGGCAGCTTGCCGCCGATCTCCACCAGCTGGCGCGGCCCGTAGCCGCACAGCACCGCCATCGGCATGCCGTGGATATTGCCGCTCGGCGTGAGCACGTTGGTATTCGAATCGGCGTGGGCATCGAACCAGAGCACGCGCAGCTTGCGGCCGCGCTCGCGACAATGACGCGCGACCGCGCTGATCGTGCCGATCGCCAGGCAATGGTCGCCTCCCAGCAGGATCGGCAGGCGACCCGCGGAAAGCTCGGCATGGCAGGCTTCGTGAACCGCGCGATTCCAGGCCGTCACCTCTGCCAGGTGCCGGTATCCTTCCACCGGCGGCTGCCAGGGATTGCCCGGTCCCTGCAGGTTGCCGCGGTCCGCAACTTCGACACCCTGCGAAACCAGCATCGTCTCGAGATGTGCGACGCGCAACGCCTCGGGACCCATGGATGCGCCGCGCGAGCCAGCGCCCACGTCCGTCGGCGCGCCGATGAGAGAAACCTTCCTCGTCTTCATGTTCATGGCCATCGTTCCTTGGCAACTGAGTGTTTGGACTGCAGTGCCGGGTTCGTGTTTCAGCCGGCGATGCGCAGGCGCGCGCGCTTGCCGCCGAGCGTGCCGCCGAACAGATCCTTGGGATCGGCGAGCGCCGGCACGAGATCGATCTCGCGTCGCAGTGCCCGCTGCTCCTGCAGCAGCGCACGCAGGAAACGCAGCGCGGAATAGTCTTCGAGCGCGAAGCCGACCGAGTCGAAAATCGTGATCTCCTGCGCCGACCGGCGGCCGGGCGCGGTGCCTCGCGCGATCTCGGCGAATTCCACCACCGGGAAATCCGCCGGCATCTGCTGCACCTCGCCTTCGATGCGCGATTGCGGCTCGTACTCGACCACCACGCGTACGCCCGGCATGCGCAGCACGTCGGCATGCAGCTCGGTCTTGCCCGGGCAGTCGCCGCCGATCGCGTTCAGATGCATGCCGGGCTTGACCATGGGCGGCGTGAGAATCACCGCCTTGCGCTTGTCCGCGGTCACCGTCGTGACGATGTCCGCGCCGCGGCAGGCATCCGAGGAAGAGCTCGCACGCACGAGGCGCAGGTCGGCGAGATCTGCGATGGCACGCAGGTTGCGCTCGAGCTTGGCGGTGGCGAGCGGATCGACGTCGAACACGCGCAGCTCGCGAATGCCGAGCATGCGATGAAACGCGATCGCCTGGAACTCGCTCTGCGCGCCGTTGCCGATGAGCGCCATCACGCGACTCTCGGGACGCGCCAGCTTTTGCGCGGCAAGCGCGGACATCGCCGCGGTGCGCAGCGCCGTGGTCACGGTCATTTCCGAGAGCAAAACGGGATAGCCAGTATCGACGTCCGCGAGCACACCGAACGCGGTCACGGTGAGCAGGCCGGCCGCGGTGTTCTTCGGATGGCCGTTGACGTACTTGAAGGAGTACTGCCGCCCGTCGCAGGTGGGCATCAGCTCGATCACGCCCACGGGCGAATGGCTGGCGAGGCGCGCCGACTTCTCGAACTCGGGCCAGCGCCGGTAGTCGGCCTCGATTTCCGCCGCCAGGCGCTCGATGAATTCGCCCGGCCCGACGGCCTGGATCAATTGCTGGAGGGTGCTGACGCCGATGTAATCGACCATGGCCGTCTCCGAATGCTGTTGGCGCTTCCCGGGGTCCGCCCGGATCTTTCGCTGCTATCTTCCCGGCCTGCGCTGCCAACAAGAAGACAGCAACCTGTGCAATCTGTGCTATAACTCGATCACTATGATAGGTACTAGTGAGCAGACTGACTGTCCGGAGGGCCCATGGACGATCTGGATCGCCGGCTGATCGGAGAGCTGCGCAACGACGCCCGCGCCACCGTTGCCTCGCTTGCCAAGAAGCTGCGCGTCGCCCGCGGAACAGTGCAGAACCGCCTGCGCAAGCTGGAAAAGGAAGGCACGATCCTCGGCTACACCGTGCGCCTGCGACCGCAGACCGAAGAGCACCGGATCACGGCCCTCACCACCATTGCGGTCGAGGGCAATCGCACCGACGAAGTCATCCGGGCGCTGCGAGGCGACCCGGCGGTCACGGCGCTGCATTCGACCAACGGCCGCTGGGATCTGGTCGCCGAGCTGCGCGCGGACAGCCTCGAGGCTTTCGACCGCGTGCTGGGCCGAATCAGGATGGTGCAAGGTATCGCCGGAACCGAAACGAGCCTGTTGCTGTCGACGCAAAAGCTCTGATTCCGGAGAAACCGCGCATGAGAAAGCCTGGCGAAGTCTTCCGTTTCCTGGTCGCGACGATCGGTGCGGCCGTGTTGTTGGCTGCGGCAACGGCGTCGAACACGACGGCGGCGAACGCAACTGCGGCAAGCGCGCCGGCAGAAAACGCCGGCGCCGATGCGGGCCGCCCGAGTCAACGCATCGTCGTCATCGGCGGCAGCGGCATGATCGGTCAGCGCATCGTGCGCGAGGCGCTGAATCGCGGACACGAGGTGACCCTGGTGGCGCGCGATCCGGCGAAAGTCACCGACGAGCACGACCGGTTGAAAGTGATGCAGGGGGACGTGCTCGATCCCGACAGCCTGCGCGGCATTTTCGCAGGCCAGAATGCGGTCGTCAGCGCTGTGGGCGCGGCTCGTGCGCAGGAGCCCGACTATCTTCTTTATCTGCGCGCGGCCGATTCGCTGGTGGCCGCGCTGCGGGCGATGGACGATGGCGCGCCGCGCCTGCTCGTGGTCGGCGGCTTCGGCTCGCTGCTGGATTCCTCGGGGAAGCTCGCGTTCGAGCGCGCGCCGCGGGATCGACGGCCTGAGCATCTCGGCCAGAAGGCCGCTCTCGATTTCTACCGCACGGTCGACGACGTGCGCTGGACGTATCTCAGTCCGCCGGGTCGCATCGCGCCGGGTGAACGCAAGGGCCAGTACCGCACCGGTGAGGACCGGTTGCTCTTCGACGACCAGGGCGGCGTGGGCGCGATCTCGATGGAAGACTATGCCGTCGCGATGATCGACGAAATCGAACAGCCTCGATACGTCGGGCGGCGCTTCACGGTCGCGTACTGAGTCGCCGCCCGGGCAGCGGGCGCGCTCCCTGCGCCCGCTACTTGGTCTGTTTGGCACCGCCTCGGGCCAGGGAATCCTCCAGTCCCTCGACCCAGAGCCGTAGCGCGTCGTTCACGCGTTCTCCGACCGAGTCCTCGACCGTCCACATCCAGTCGGCCGGCGCCGAGCCGTCATCCGGACCGCGATCCTGGATGGCCATGTTTCAGGCCACCAGTCCGGCGCCGACGAACTCGGCGAGGGCGGTGCCCACGAACAGCAGGGTCGTGGCCGCGAAAACGATGCCGGAAGCGATGGCTTCGAAAGTGTTGCGGCCGTTCTTGAAGGGGTTGCTCACTGTCTATTCTCCTCAGAGTTGGCCTCGATTCGGCCAGGGGTTGCACATCGGACGGTGCACATGTTGCCGATGAGGGAACCGGGCTTCTGTCAAGCGGTTGACACTCAGCGAGGGGGGCGGGGCGGCGGCAGCGCGCCTGTTCGTCGGCAGGTTGCCGGTCATCCGGCAGCGATGGAGCGTCTCACTGCCTGCTGGCGAAACCGCCGAGCGCAGGCTCATTCACGACCGTGATGCTGCCGCGACCGAGCGATATCCAGCCGTTCGCGCGCCAGGTCTGCAGGTGCTGATTCACGATCTGACGCGAGAGCCCGAGGAATTGCGCGAGCTCCTCCTGCGAGATCGTGAGGCGCTTGCCTTCGGCCGACGGCTTGCCGTGCACGCTCGCAAGCGTGAGCACGCGCTTCGCCAGCCGGGCCGGCGCATCCAGGAGCGCCGAGTCCTCGAGCTGCTGGTGCGCCCAGCGCGCGCGCTCGCACAGCAGATGAATCAGGTGCAGCGCCAGCGTGGATTCCTCGCGCATCAGCGCGAGAAACGGCGCGCGCTGGATGACGACGAGCTCCGTCGGTGAGAGCGCGGTGGCAGTGGCCGTGCGCCGCTCCCCGTCGAGCAGCGCGATCTCGCCGAACGAGTCCCCCGGCTCCATGATGTTGAGAAAAACTTCCTTGCCGCCCGCGGCGCTGACGCTGATGCGCACCTTGCCGGTGACGACGCCGTAGAGCGCATCGCCCGCGTCGCCGCGCAGGAAAACGACGGCGCCGGTGTCGTAGCTGCGCCGTCCGGCGAGGGCGACGATCTTCGCGATCGTCACCGGCGCGAGGCCGCGAAAGAGCGCGTTGCGTTCGATGACCGTCCGGGCGTCGAGGGGCACTGGTCGTCTCCCATGTTCGCGATGCGCACGCCGTGAAGCGTGTCTTCTGGCCGATGCCGTTGCGACTGCCGAGGCGCGCGCGGCGCCTGCGCGGCGGGCGCGAGTGAGAGGATGACTGATCCGCCCTGCGATCGCGCATTCGCCGGGCGACCTGTCGAAAGGATACAGTGCGCGCTCACTTCCGTCAGTTGCCGGGACCCGCCGCGAGCCCGAGCATGCGCGATTCCCCGGAACGTTCTTCAGAGCCCTGCGCCATGGCAAGGGAACCCCAGCACAGGCCCGCCCGAACCGTGGGCTATGGTTTTCGCGCCGCGCGCGTGGCGTGTTTCCTGGTCACGCTCGTCGCCTGGTTGTCGCCAGCGCTCCTCGGCGGCGCGCCCGCGTTCGCGCAAGCGCCTCCTTCCACCGGCGGGAGCTTCGACAACGTCGACGATCAGCAAGGCGAAGATCCGTACGAGGTCAACCAGCCGCGTCGCGTATGGCTGCGCGGCGTGCTGGATGCGCGCGTGGTGCGCGGCGGCGAAGCGCCGAGCTGGACGGACAGCGGGCGCGGCAGAACGCGCTACGGCAGCGACGTGGACGGCGAGGGCTTCGAACGCGAGACGAAACTCGTCCTCGCGCAGCTGGCGATCGAGTTGGGCGCAACGCTGCCGTGGGAGGTGCGCGCGCAGGCGCAGGTCAACGTCCAGCCGGACCTCGACGACTACCGGCCATGGCTCGTCGAAGCCTTCGTGCGGAAAGAATGGGGCGTTGCCACCAGCGGCCGCGGACTGCAGGCCGGGCTCATGGGCAATCCGTTCTCGCTCGAACACGTCGGCCCCGCCTGGTCTCCCCAGTACTCGATTTCAGCGTCGGCCCTCAACAGCTGGCTGTGGGAAGAAATCAGCGTCGCGGGTCTCGAAGGCGAGTGGTGGCGTGAGGCGGGTGGCCTGCGCTTCGGCATGCTGGCGGGCGCCGGATTCGGCCCCGATCAGCTCGGCCGGCTGGTCGCGGTCCGCGGCTGGACGATGGGTGACGTGCTGAGCGGCGTGGGCGCGGAGATGCCATTGCCCTCCGGTGTGCGCACCCAGATCTTCGACGAACGCGACGACCGTCCCGCGGCGTACGCATTGCTGACGCTGGGCGATGCGCGGGAACGCGCCGCCCTGCGCTTCGGCTACTTCGACAACTTCGGCGACGAGAACGTCGCCGGTGTCTGGAACACGCGCTTCGGCGTCGTCGGCGCGAGTTTCCACCTGCATCCGCGTTTCGAGCTGCTGGTCCAATACCTCGACGGCGAGGCTCGCGTGCGCGACACGACCAATGACAGCTCGCTGCGCGCCTGGTACGCGCTCCTCTCGCATCACCAGGGCCGTCATCGCGTCAGCGTCCGCTACGATTCCTTCCGCCTGCAGGACGTCGATGGCGGCTCCGTCACTGCGGAGGACGGCGAAGGTGTAACCTTCGCGTGGTTCTGGCAGATCGGCCTGCGCCACCAGCTCGGCTTCGAGTACGTGTGGCTCGACGTCGATCGCCGGTCGCAACCGACGCTCGCGCCATCGCAGGACGGCGGGCAGCTGAGCTATCGCTTCAGGTACTGAGCGGGGCAACGTGTCGCGGTTTCCAGTCGAGGACAGGTCGATGGTCCGATCGCTTCAGGCCCGGCTGGCGGCGACGCTGCGCAGGGTTCGACTGATGTTGCCGCTGGGCATGCTGGCGATGGCCGTACTGCCGGTGGCCGGCGCCCTGGCGGCAGAAACCGGCGTCAGCGGCCGTGTCGTCGGACCGGACGGCAAGCCCGTGGCCGCCGCCATCGTGTTCGTGCAAGCCGCGCCGTCGGACGCCGACGCCGAACGCGTGCGCGGCGATCGCAGCGCGCGGATCGACGGGCAGTCCGGGCGCGTCGCGATGGATCAGGTCGACAAGGCCTTCGTTCCCGCCGTGCTGCCGGTCGTCGTGGGCACCGAGGTGCGATTCCCGAATCACGACCAGATCCATCACCACGTGTATTCCTTCTCGCGCACCAAGACTTTCGAGCTGCCGCTCTACAAGGGGCAGGACGCTCAGCCGGTGCTCTTCGACAAGGCCGGCGTGGTCAAGATCGGCTGCAACATCCATGACTGGATGTCGGCCGTGATCCTCGTGCTGCCGAACGAGCATTTCGCCGTCACCGACTCCGACGGGCGCTTCACGCTCGAAAACCTGCCCGCGGGAAAGCACACGCTCGCGGCGTGGCACGAGCGCAGCCGCACCAAGGTCGACGAAACGCTGCAGGCTGTGAGCGTCGGCAGCGCGGCAACGGCGGCAACCGGCGCCGGGATCCATTTCACGCTCTCACTGGCGCCGGCGCGAACGCGACCCGCGATCCGCGGCTCACGCAACGACACATGAAGTGGTGGGCGCGCAGTTCCCTGCGCACCAAGATCTTCCTGGCGTTTTCCGCGCTGGTGCTGGGCGTGCTGATCGCGACGCTCGGCTTCACGCAGTTCGTGGTGAGCCGTTCGGCGCAGGGCAGCCTGAGCCACGAGCTGGTCACGACCGGCGAGGTCTTCCAGGAGCTGGTGGACGAGCGCGCCGCGCGGCTGCGCACCAATTCCGTCCTGCTCGCGAGCGATTTCGCACTCAAGCGCGTGATCGCGATCCACTACGACCCCGAGACCTACGATCCGGAAACGCTCGCCTCCGCGGCGCTCAACTACCAGCAGCGCATCGGCGTGGAGCTGTTGTGGATTGCCGACGACACCGGCGAATTGCTCGCAGGGTCGCCGGACGCGGGCGCGGAACGCTCGATCGCCGGGTTCTCGCCGCTGAAGGAGGCGCTGGCGACCCAGCGAGACGCCGCCGCGATCGCGGAGCTCGACGGCGCGTTGTACCAGCTGGTCGCGGTGCCGGTATTCGCTCCCGATGTCATCGGCTATCTCGTCCTCGGGCAGGCGATCGACGACGCCTTCGCGCGGCGCCTGCAGGAGAACACCGGCTCGAGCATTTCGTTCCTGACGGCGGAGCGCGTGTTCGCATCCTCGTGGCCCTCCGATCGGCGCGAAGAACTTCTGCCGGGCGCGGGCCAGCGTGCTGCGCTGCTGCGCACGCAACAGCCGCGACAGACGACGCTCATCGAGCGAGGCGGCCGGCGATTCCTGTCATTGATCGTTCCCATCGAAGCTCGCCTGCCCGAATCTCTTTACGCGCTGGTCCAGGGTTCCTACGACCAGGCGCTCGCGCCGCTGCGCTCGCTGCAGCGGCGCATCGCGTTGATCGGTATCGCCGCACTCGTCGTCGCATTGCTGACCGGCATCGCGCTCGCCGGCGGCATCACCTCGCCAGTGAAGGCTCTGGTCGCCGGCACGCGCGAGGTGCTGCGCGGCAACCTGCGCTTTCGCTCGCGCATCGAGCGCGACGACGAGATCGGCTTCCTCGCCCGCTCCTTCAATGAGATGGTCACCGGCCTCGAGGAACGCGAGCACCTGAAAGATACCTTCGGCCGCTTCGTCTCGCGCGACGTGGCGGCGGCGGTGCTCGGCGGCCACGTGCCGCTGGAAGGCGAACGGCGCGAAGCCAGCATCCTGTTCCAGGACATCCGCGGTTTCACCGCCATCAGCCAGCAACTCGATCCCGCCACGCTGCTGCGCATGCTGAACCAGTTCTTCACCGAAGCGGTCGCGGCCGTCGAAACCGAAGGTGGCGTGGTCAAGCAATTCACCGGCGACGGCGTGATGGCACTGTTCGGTGTGCCTCAGGCATATGACGATCACGCGGAACGCGCGGTGCGGGCCGCGCTCGGCATCGTGCTGCGACTGGAAGCACTCAACCAGGGGCTGCGCCGCCAGGGCCTGCCGTCTCTCGCGATCGGTGCGGGCATTCACATGGGCCAGGTGGTTGCGGGACTGATCGGTCCGGACGAACGCGTCGAGTACGGTGTGGTCGGCGAGGCGGTCAACCTCGCGAGCCGCGTGGAATCGCTGACGAAGGAAATGGGCGCGACGGTGCTGGTGTCGCAGGAGATCGCGTCGCGCCTCGGCCCGGGATTCAGACTCGGGCGACGGGCGTCGATGCCCGTGAAGGGCAGCTCGCAACTCATCGACGTCGTCGAAGTGCTGGCCTAGTTGCTTTCTTGCGCGGCTTGCGCGCCTTGCGCACGCCGCTCTGCACGGTCGGCCCGGCTGCGGAACCCTCGGCCTCGTCGAGCCGCGCCAGCGTGCGCCGCAGCGCAAAGTGCCGGTAGCTGTCCATCGCGAGCGCGCGCACCTCGTTCCAGTCGCAGTCCTTCGTCACGTCGAGCGCGATCCAACCCATGTGCCCCATGTACGGCCGCAGCTGGTAGCGCCGGTCCGCCATCAGCAGGCCCTGTCTATCGACACCGACCCAGAAGCCGAGATGCAGCCGGTCCTGGTGGTGGTACGCCTGAGCGAAGGTCTTCTTCCCGACGCGCCACACGGGGAAGCCGAACTGCCCCTGCTCGGCCACGTCGGGCCACGCACCCCACAGTTTGCGGATGCCCTTGAGCACCTGCTGGGCGCGCGGCGCCTGCATCGGATCGAACTGCGTCGCCGGAAGCGTTTTGACCGGCGGTTCGATCTCGATGGTGTCCCCGATCCGCAGGCTCAGCTCTGTCGGCGCGACCTTTTCGTACGCTTCGCGCACCAGCGCAGCGATGCGCTTCCAGGACACGCCGGTGTCGAGATTCACGCCCAGCCAGCCCCGCGGACCGACGTAGGGTGGCACGAAAAAATGCCGCGGCTCGGAGCCGGCGTAGTGCGACTGCGCGCCCTCGGGCGCGTTCAGCCACAGGGCGATGCGCCCGTCGCCGTGATGATTCACGACATAGGTCGCATACGTCTTGCCCTTGCGCACGCGAAAATTGGGCGAGCCGTGGGAGAGGTATTCCTCGGTTTCGGGGAACGACAGGCACACCTCGCGGACTGCCTGGTTGATGTCCTTGGCCATGGTTCTGCCTCTTTGCGGCCGGGTGCCGTGAACAGGCCGGCTACCGTATACACTAGCGTCGCCAAGCGGGGGAATCGAACCGATGTCGGGAATTTCGGCGCGCGCACTGCTCGCCCTCATCGCCTGCAGTCCATGTGCCTGGGGCCAGGAGCCCCAACAGACACTCACCGCCTACGTCGAGAGCGGCCAGCCTGCCCCCAAGCTCGAGTCCGACCCGCACGAGACCGCCTTTACTGCCTACATCGCCCAGATGTCGGGGGAACCGGCCTGGGAGAACCTGTTCTTCAATCCGGCCGCTTCCGACTACGTCGATGTATTCCTGGTGGCCCTCGCGCTCTCGCGCAGCTATGCGCACTACTACGACGGTGCCCTGCAGCTCGAGATGGAAGGCCAGGTGGCCTACGATTTCGGCGATCAGAGCTTGTGGGAGATCAATGCCGTCCCCCTGGTGGCACGCTGGCGGCGCTTTCCGTGGGACAACCGCATCAGAACCTCGGCCGCGTTCGGCATCGGCCTCTCGTACGCCACCGAAGTACCCGAAGTCGAAGTCGAGCTGGAAGGCCAGAGCGACAAGTGGATGGTGTACTGGGTCGCCGAGGTCACCGCCGGTCCGGTCCAGGGCCCGTGGCAGGCGTCGGTGCGAATACACCATCGCTCCGTGGCCTATGGACTGATGGGGAAAGACGGCGGCGGGAACGCCCTGGGCTTCGGCCTGCGCTGGCAATTCTGACTCATGACAGCCGGCACCAATCCCCGGGGAGCCACGCGTCCCGGGGCCGTATCACCAATCACACCCATCGAGTTTCCGGGCCGCGTCACGATCATCGGCTGCGGCGCCATCGGCCAGACCATCCTGCCGTTGCTGCGCCGTCACCTCGCGCTCGGCGAAGACAAGCTGACCGTGCTCGCCGCCGACGAGCTGGGACGCGGCGTTGCGAAGGAGTTCGGCGCGCCCCTGGTGCACGCGCACCTCAAGCCGCGCAGCTACCGGCGCATCCTCAGCCGGCATCTCAAGCCCGGCGACCTGCTGCTCAACCTGTCGGTGGACGTTTCGAGTCTCGACCTGATCCGTTTCGCCGCGGAACACCAGGTGCTGTACGTCGATACTTCCATCGAGCCCTGGCCGGGCGTGTTCGACAACCCGATGCTCGACTTGCGCCAGCGCAGCAACTTCATGATCCGCGCGCGCGCACTGCAACTCGGGCGTGAGCTCGGCGCCGATTCGCCCACCGCCGTGGTCGATCACGGTGCCAATCCCGGGCTCGTGTCGCACTTCCTCAAGCGAGCGTTGCTCGATCTCGCACGCGCGCTGCGCGGCGGCGAGCATCCCCGTCCGACCAACCGGGAAGAATGGGCCACGCTGGCTCGCGATCTGGGCGTGCGGCTCGTGCAGGTGTCCGAGCGCGACACGCAGGCGGGCGAACGGCCCAAGCGCCCCGGCGAGTTCGTGAACACCTGGTCCATCGACGGCTTTCTCGACGAGGCGATGCAGCCCGCGGAGCTGTCGTTCGGCACGTTCGAGAAGCACAAGCCGAAGGGTGCGCAGTATCACCGCCGCGACTCGGGCACGGTGTTCCTCAATCGACCGGGCGCCGCCACTTACGCGCGCAGCTGGACCCCGTCAGGTGGCGGGTTCCAGGGATTGCTGATGTCGCATGACGAGGTCTTCTCGATCGGCGATCAGCTGTCGCTGCGCAACAGCGGCCGCCTCGCGTATCGGCCGACGGTGATGTACGTCTACCACCCCTGCGACGACGCGATGCTCTCGGTGCTCGAGCTGGAGGGTCGTGGCTGGGAGCCCCAGGAAAAACGCCGGCGCCTGGCGCGCGAAATCGTCACGGGCATGGACGAGCTCGGCGTGCTGCTCGCGGGACACGCGCGCAACGCCTACTGGTACGGCTCGCAGCTGAGCATCGAGGAAGCGCGCAAGCACGTGTCGTTCGCGAACGCGACCAGCGTGCAGGTGGCGGCCGGGGCGCTCGCGGCGGTGGTCTGGGCGATTCGCAACCCGCGGCGCGGTGTGGTGGAAGCCGATGCCCTCGATTTCGAGGAGTGCCTGGAAACCGCCGCGCCCTACCTGGGAAGGATGGTCGGCGAGTTCACCGCGTGGACGCCGTTGCAGGGCCGTGGCGAGCTGTTCGAGGAAGTTCTCGATACCGATCAGCCGTGGGAGCTGCAGAACGTGCGCAGCCGTCAGTGGCGCGGTTAGAGTAGTCTCACGCCGCCGGATGCGGCGAGGAGACTCCCGTGACTGCCGATCCTGTCGCCGATGCCGTTGCCGATCCCGCCCTGCCGACGATCTATCCGAACCTCGTCTATCGCGATTGCCCTGCGGCGATCGAATGGCTGACGCGCGTGCTCGGTTTCACGCGGCATCTGGTCGTGCCCGGCGAGACGGGATACGTCGTTCACGCGGAGTTGCGCTTCGGCAACGGGTTGGTGATGGTCACCTCGGCGAGGGACGGCCGCGACTGGCTCGGCGAGCCGGTGAACCGCACCAACGTCGCGCTGGTCGCGCCGAGTGCAGCCAGCGTCGATGAGATCCACGCGCGCGTCGCCGCGAGCGGTGCGCGCATCGTGCATCCGCTGCGCGACTCGGACTTCGGCCCGTACGGGAAGTCGCACGGCTTCACGTGCCTCGACGCTGAGGACAACCGCTGGTCGGTGGGAACGTATCAGCCCGCCGGCCGCGCGCCTGCGTAGCCGATATCCGCCTGGCTGAAGTTTCCCAATCCCGATTGGCCTCCTTGCCTTTCCCCTGCCCTACTCCTGTGGCTTCGGCGGCAGGGGCCGTTCGAACACCTCGAACTTCGCCGTGGGCATCTGTTCCGTCGTGTACCCCGCGGGCACGCGGAACAACGCGGCGTCCGGCTCGCCCTGCCGGATGCTCGAGAGCTTGTACGTCGTCTCACCGACCATCGGATCGCTGTGCAGGCTTTCGACCACCACGCCCAGCGCGGGGCTGAACCACTGTTCCGTGCGCACGCGGATCGGCTGCTCGTTGCCGATCTCGTCGGCGGCGATCTCGTATTCGTGACGGCTGCCGACCACTTTCACGCCTTCGATCATTCGTTCGCCCAGTGACACCGCCGGCGGCAACTTCTTCGACTGCATCCCGGGGCCGCAGCCCGTCACCAGCGGCATCGGCGCGCCCGCGGGTGCAGCCATCATGAAGCGACTGCCCGACGCAACCACGTTGCCCCCCGCGACGGTCGAATCGATCACGGTCTGCGAGATCGTGCCCGAGCCGCTGCTCATGGCGACAGCCCTGGCCTCGCTGCCCTCACCGCCGGCGACCGCGGCGCGCCGCTGCATCATCTTCGTGAACATCGCCTGCTCCGCCGCCGTGTCGACGACGTTCGCGCGCTTCTGCTCCGGATGCAGCATGTAGCGCTTCTGCGCCACCGGATCCTCGATCGCGATCATCGTGTGCGAGTCTTCGATCGCGAAGGGGCCGAGCGCCGCCAGCGCGTACTCGGTGCGCGTGCGACCCTGGCCGTCGCGCGCGTAGCGCATGGTGTTCGTACGCACGATGCGATTGCCGTCGGCCAGCGTGCGCACCACTTTCGTGGTGCCCACGCCGGAGTACGGCGCGCCCGTCGACGCCGGCAGGCCCGGGCCGCGCACGCCCACCCCGGCCCTCGGCCCGACAGGACGATCGAACACCGGTCCCTGGGGACCGCACGACTCGATGGGCTTCGAAAAGAAGACGACATCCTGTGGCGCCCCTTGCGCCGCAGCCACCGTGCACATGACGAGCCCGGCGCCGAGCACGCTCAACGAGGCCTTGCCGATCCTGGACCAGTACTTGTTCGACATGTCAGTTCTCCTCTAAACGCCCTCATCCACTGGCACGATGCGCACGATGCGCATCGAGCCGTCGTTCGCCACGCGCACGTCCACCCAGTAACGCTGCTCCGTGCCGGCGGGACCAGCCGCCGCACCGAACGCGGGCATCGCGGTATCGAGCCGCGTCTGCAGTCGGAACACCGCCGACTCGGTCGGCCACAGCGAATACGTCCCCGCGGGTTCGATGAGCAAAGCGCTGCCAGCGTGCTGCATCATCGGGTAAGCGCCGTGGGTAGCCGTTTCGGGTGGCGGCGTCGCGCCCTGATCCGCAACACCGTCGTCGACCACGTCCGAGGTGTACTCACCGAGAGCACTTTCAACGCCGGAACCGTCGCGCTGGCCGAGCGCGAGCCAGAGCACGACGCTCGCGGCCACCAAGGCCGCGACGCCAGCCGCGATCGCAGGGCCGGGTGGAACGCGCCGGACGCGACGGCGCGACGCGCCGCTCGCGGCGAAATCATCGATGGCCGAGGCCACGCGCTCCTCGAGCGCTGGTGACGGGCGCGCGCGACGCAGCGAGTCGCGATAAGCAGCGGTGCCGCTCATGTCGAACCGTTCCTGCAGGCGAAGCTCACGTTGCCGGTCTGGTCATCGGGATGGCGATCGGCGCGATGGCCATCGGTATGAGCCTGGGCACGGCCATCGCCACTCGCCTGACTGGCGCCAGTGCCACGCTCGATCGGATCGAGACGTTCGGCGAGCAGCGCGCGGGCGCGATGCAGGCGCGAGCGCACGGTGCCGATCGGACAATCCAGGATCGCGGCCACCGTTGCGTACGGCAGTTCCTCGAGATCGCAGAGCGCGATCACCTCGCGCTGCACGAAGGGCAGGTCGAACACTGCGCGGCGCACGCGATCGATCGCGCGATCGCGATCGAGGCGCTCGTCCGCGCCGACGAAATCGCTCTGCGCCGCGCCCGCGTCACGCGCACCCTCCTCCGACGCGCAGGCACCCGACAAACTCTCGGCATCCAGCCGCCGAACGTGCCGCGACATCTGGTGCCGCGCAATGCCGTACAGATACGCAGCGACCGAACCGCGTGCAGGATCGAAGCGTCGCGGATCGTGCAGGAATTCGACGAACGTATCGTGCACCAGGTCCTCCGCCGTCTGCCGGTTGCGACTCATCGCCAGCGCGAACCTCAGCAGCGCCGTGCCGTGGCGCCGGTAGATCTCGCGCGCAGCCTGGGCATCGCCGTGGCACAGCTGCTCGACGAGCCGCAGATCATCGGCCAGGGATTCGGTCATGAAAAACGGCTCGGCGCTGCGTTGTTGCCTGTCTGGCTTTACATTGCCATCGGCGCGGCAAAAAGTTCCCTGGCGCCGCAGCGGGCTGGCGGAGTCTTTCGAAAATCGCGGGTGACTTTGGGACGAACCGCCGGCCGACGTCAGGTTTTCTTCGTCGGGACGAGTCCGTGCCCGCCCACCGGCACGGTGACATGGTGTTCGCCGAAGCTGGCAATGAGCGGCTTTGCCCGGGCGATCGCGGCGCGCACGGAAGGAATCGAGAGCGACGCCTTGTGGCTCGCCTCGTCGTCCCATGCTTCGGTAATCCAGATGGCGTCGGGCTCTTTGGGATCCGTGGCGACGACGTAGCTGAGGCAACCCGGCATGACGCCGGTATTCTCCAGCAGAATCGCAACCATCTGATCGCGCTGCCCCGGCACGGCGTACATCTTTCCCAGCAGTCCGTACATCGCACGCTCCCGCAATTCAGGGGAGCGCGACGGTAGCACAGCTGTGCGCTACGGCGTGGCCTGCGGTGCGTTGAACGGACCGACGTTACCGGCCGCGTCCATCGCCTGGATCCGATACAGATAGTCGATGCCGTTCTGCACGTCTTCGTCCAGGAACTCGGTAGTGCCGGCCGCGAGCCACGCGGCGATCGGGCGCCAGGCTGGTTTGCCCACCTGCTGGCGCTGCACGCGGAAAGTTGCGTCCGCATCCCCGGGTGGCGCCGCGAATCGCAGGCGGACGGCTTCCTCGCCGCCGGACGTTTCGACGGTCAGAGGATCCGCCACCCATTGCGGCGCGGCAGGCGGAGTCGTATCGACGGCGCGCGCGCTCGCGGCCGCTGACAATTCCGAAATGTTGCCGGAGCGATCCAGTGCCACGAGGCGGTAGCGATAGTCCGTCACCGAACGCACCTGTTCATCGCGCCAGCGGAAGCTGCGATACGCAGTGCCAGCCCCTGCAACGGTCGGTGCCGGCGCACCGGGCGGCCCGCGAACCACGCCATCGCGATCGATTTCGAGCATCAGGAGCATGCGATCGAGGCTGCCGTCGTTCTCAGGCTGGGCAGTGCGCAGCAGGCGATAGCCATCCAGGTCCGCTTCCGGATTCACCGCCCACTCGATGCGGATCTCGCCCTCGGCGCCAAGGATCGAGCGCACCGTCGGCGCCCGCGGTGGCAGGAAATCGCGCACGCGCACCAGTTGCGGACAGCCGATATCGCTCACGTTGCCGGCGCGATCGATGGCCCGCCCGGCGTACAGGTAGTCGTCGCCCTGGCTGCCGTCCACCTTGTCCGGAGTCTGGAAGCGAAAGTCCGCTCCCACTGGAACGCTCGGCCGCGGCTCGAGGTTCGCCAGGCGATACTGGTCCAGGTGTGCGATCGCCTTGCGCCGCAAGGTGAAGCGACGCTTCTGCTCGAGGCAATCCGTTCCGTTGTCGGTGCAGGTCGGTTGTTCCGGCGCGAGACAGGCCGGAACCGCAGGCGGCATCGGTAAGGGGTCGAGCTCGGAGCCGCGGGCGCGCACCAGGTGATAGAGGTAGCGCGAGTCCGCCTCCCACGACAGCGCGAGCGAGGCATTGGCGCCTTTGTCGGCCGGCTCGGGCGGCTGGTCGACCGACGGGATCGGTGGCGGCGCGGGCGGTTCGAAATCGCGCGCGAATACCACGACGGGCGGAGAAATCTTGCCGGCGTTGCTGAAAGGTGCACGGTCCACACCGCCGACACCCGCGTAACCGTAGACGACCGGCACGTCGTCGTCAGGCGCCAGCGGCGGGGAAAAGATCACGGTGTCGAAATACTGCGCGTCGGTGACACCCGCGGCGACGAGCGACGGCGGCAGCGCGCCGCCATTCGATGCCGGTACCGCAACCGGCGGGAACGGTGTCCAGTTTGCCGGTTCCGGCCAGAGCGCCGCGTTGGCGGGCTGCGAGAATGCGGCATAGCCGTCGACCTTGAGATAGACGAGGAAGTGATCGAGGTCGGGCACGGACGCGAGCAACGCGTTCGGCCAGACCCAGCCGACGTGCAGCGCCGTCGGATGCGTGCTCGCTGGCGGAAACAGGCGATTCCGGAACGCGGGATCGAGTGCGGCGATCGCTTGCGTGTCGGCGCGCTGGTAGACGACGGCAGTCAGGTTGAGCGGCGGCGGCGGCCCGGTGAGATCGACGACGTCGGCAACCCTCGTGTCGGACATGGCGCTGCTGCGCCCGAAGACGTCGATGCCCTCGAGGCCGTAGCCGTAGCAGCGGTAGTCCACGAAGCGATCGACGAAGAAATACTGTGGCCACACAGGCCCGGTGGGCGTTTCCTCGGGCACAGCCACGATGGCGGATACCGGCTCAGTGCTCTCACCCTCCGCCGGTCGCTGAATCTCGACGAACGACGGATCCGGCGGCGCCGCGGCGGGGCAAGGCCGCGTTCCCAGGTCCTTGCGTTTCGGCAGGACGCGGATCGGCACGATGCCCGCGCTGCTCGGAATGGGCGCGGCCGGGTTCATCACCGGCGGCTCCCAGCGCACGCCCACCGCGCGATCGACCTGCACGTTGCCGCTGGCCGGCGTCGGGAACGACACCGGCGTGTTGGCGTGCGTGAGCACCGGCGGCGCGAGCGGCTGTGTGTTCGGCCGGGAGAGCTTTTCCACCGTCCAGGAGCGATCGATTCCCGGCCAGTGACCCACGACGCGATAGTCGTACTCGACGTCTGGATCCGCTGTCTTGTCGATGTAGAGCAGGCCGAGCAGTCTCGCGATCTCGGGATCGACCGCGCCGATCATCATTGCTTCCATCGGTTTGACGTGCCACTGCGCCAGTGGCGTCGCCGGATGTGCCGGCGAATCCGCCGCGTAGTAAGTCTGCAGGTACGCATCGAGATCAGCCTGCGAGGAATACGGCGTCGCCGGCTGCGGCAGGGCCGGGTCGTCCGGCTCCTGCACGTAGAAGAGCGTGGTGTACGGCGGCCGACCGAGCATGTCCTGCAACTCGGCAAACGGGTCGCCCTGAAAGTGCGACCAGCGGTCGGGATGCAACCGGTCCACCGCGCGCCGCTGCCACATCGGACCCGGCGCCGGGTTGGCGTCGCTGAACGCGTTCGCCGGATGAATCGGCTGCGTGTTCAGTTTGGTCCAGGCGCCACCGGCCGACTCGCGGCGGAAGAGGTCGAAACCGCCCGCGGGGAATTCCAGTCCGAACTTGAACGCCCAGCGCAGGTGCGCGCCCGACTCGCCGGGGAATCCCCCCTCCCACCAGATGCCGACCATGGCGAGGTCATAGTCCTTGTTGCCCAGGTGTCCGCAGCAGCGGATCAGCAGAACGAGCGCCGCCAGCGCCGCGATCAGAGCGAGATACAGCAACGCGGCGATGCGCCGGCAGACGGACTGATCCGGCGTGCGGCAGTAGCGCAATGCCACCAGCGCGAGCAGCAGCGCTACTACGAAGAGCAGGATCACCCAACCGAGCGCGCGCGCGCACGGGTCGCCGTACAGGATCGTGCGCAACGGTTCGGCGCAGCAGCGCAGCGCGAAGTAGAGGATCAGCGCGACGACGACGGCCAGGAGTATCGGCACGGACCACTGGGCCGCGGCTCGCGCGGTCGGATTCTGCAGCCTCAGGATCACCGGACCCGGCGGTTTGGTGTCCCCGCCACGGCAGGCCGCGAGTGCGAGCAGCAGGAGCGCCAGCAGCACGACCAGGAGCAACAGGAGCAGGATCAGCCATCGCACGCAGGGCTCGGCTTCTGCGAGCGAACGCCACAGACTCAGACCGCACGAGTACAACCACCATGCGAGCGCGAAGCCGGCGACGAAAGCGAGGATGACCGCAATCCGGCAGAGATTCGGGCAGATGCGCTTCGCGAAGCTCTCCAGCACCGGCGATGCCAGCAGCCGGTTGAGCCCGAGCACGAGTGCGACCAGGAGCAGCGCCAGCAGTGCGAGCCAGACGATGACGGAGCAGATCAGCATCACGGCGTCTCCGCGACGAACCGGTCGCCGGGCAGGTCGATGAACAGGCCGGCGAATTCGAACGGCGCGGTGTCCGGCGAACGCAGCACGGGGTAGCGGTCGCCGACGGAACGATTGAGGAGGAAGAGGAGCGCGTGCAGATTCTCGCTCCAGGGCTCGACCGCCGCGCCGTTCACGCGGAACACGAAGAAGCGCGTGTTGTCGCGGTTCGCCACGACCACCGGCACGACGAAACCGCTGCCGGACGTCCACGTGCTGGTGCGGATGCGCGTGAAGTCGAGCGGCTCGGGCGCTTCGACCAGCAGACCGAGCGTGCTTCCTGCGTCCACGATCGGGTGCACTTCGAGCCGCGCCGGCAACGGCCTTCGCTTGCTTTCGAGCGCGAGCGCTTCCTCGATGCTTTCGAATGCGCCCAGAGCTGCGTTCCAGGTGTCGGTGAGCGCGCGCTTCTCATCCTCGCTCATGCGCTCGGGCTTGCCTGTGTAGCCGGGCGCGCGCCGTATCCACGTCTCGACCTCCGGCCACGGCACGTCTTCCGGACCGCGCGGGCTCAGCGCGTGGCGCAGGAAACGGGCGAGCTCGACGGCATTGCCGTTGCCCAGCGGGACGGGCACCGCCGGCAACGGACCCGCGGCGGCAGAAGCCAGCGTGGCGATTTGGCCCGCGTTGGCGCCGGTCACCGGCAGCTCGACGTAGTTGTTGGGATAGGAGCCGATCAGCTCGCGGAAATTCTGGAAGAGCGACGTGACCAGCGGAAACTCGTAGACCACCACGCGATCGTTCTGCCGGAAGCGCACGGGATTCGCCGCGAGCCACGCGTCGTCCGCGAGGCGCGTATCGCCCGCGAGTCGCGGATCCTCCAACCAGAGCCGCACCTTGTAACGCTCGCCCGGACGCAGCGCTCCCGGCACGCTGAGCCGCCCGAACACGCGATCGTCCCGCGGCACGAGCGTGTCGACCGGCACGCCGTGGTCGCGCAGGAACTGCAGCCAGTCGTCCTCCGTCGCGCGCGGCACGTGCGTGGCAGCCAGATCCCATTGCGTTTCGATGAGAACGTCGCCGCCCGGCGCACGCACCGGCAGGTCGTTGTCATCGAGCACCTGCACCTGGAAGATCTGCCCGGGTCGCCGGTACATGAGATCGACGTACGACTCGTTGAAGCGAACGCCGATGTCGTAGTCGCGATAGTGCGGGCGGCGGTCGCTCGCGGGACTCGCGACCTCGATGTACTCGTCGAGCGCCAGCGGCGGACCTTCGGTGTGGAAGATCGCGTAGTTGCGATAGATGCGATCGGGTCCGCTGGTATCGCGCGTCACGTCCGTATCCACGCTGAACAGGAAAGCGCTGTACGGCGGCAGGATGAAATCGTCCGCGCTCAGCAGATCCGGCGGTAATTGACACTTGCTGCCGGCGACCATGGTCCCGACGGTGACGCCGCCCATCGGCGCCGGATCGCCATGCTTGCGATCGAAGCAATAGCCGCCGCCGTACTGGTCGACGGCCCAATCGGTCCAGCCGGCCGTGCCGTTCTCGTAGAACAGCGACAGGCTGTTGGCGTAGACGTCGATCGGATTGCGCGACAGCACGCGCAGCGACAACGCGGCGATGTCCGTCCCGCCCGCGAGCGCCGGCCAGGCGGCGTACAGGTCCGGCATCGGTGTGCCGAACGCGATGCTGCCGGCGCCGGTCTTCTCCGCCTGGCGGATCTCGAAACTTGCGAGGTCGTACTGGAAGTTCGTGTCGCCGATCGTGTCGCGTGCCGGCGCCGCGCTGTTGTACGGGTTGCCGAAGCCGAGATTGTTGACGTCGTTCGCGTCGCGCTGGAATGCGGCCACGGCCAGCACGTCCAGCGGCACGAGCGGACGGCTGCAGCGGATGTCCTTGAGGTCGCCCGCCGGAACGCTGTCGCCGGGCGCGCAGAGCGTGTTGACCGTCACTGCAGCAGGCAACGCACCACGCGTCGCCGCACCGGAGGCGGTTGTGGTATCCGGCCAGATGGTCGGGCCGCGCTTGCGCGGTTCCACCGCGAGCGAGCTGACCAGCTCGTCGACCGGCGACTTGTCGCGCGGGCGCTCCCAGCGCAGTTTCACGGTCGCTGAGGGATCGGGCAGCGGCCACGGCAGCTTGAGCTTGACGTGGAATGTGCCCTCCAACTCCAGCGGTCGCGGCGACTGGCCTTCCAGGTCGGCGTTGGCGGTGAGGCCCACGCCGATGCCGAACGCCTTGAGCTCGAACTCGCCGTGCACACCAACCAATCCCCAGACGTGGATGGGTCGATAGAAGAGCGTGATGTCGTAGCCGAAGGTCGCCGACAGCACCACGCGCAGCGGGCCGAACTTCCACTTCTTGTCGTAGCCGGCACCCGCGCCCTGCTTCAGGTTGACCGGATCGACCATCAGGTACGCGGTGGCCTTCAGGAAGCTGAGCACTTCGGCGCGGATGCGCCGCTCCACCGGATCGTCCTTGCCGAGCCAGACGTGCCAGTCGCCCGGGTTCGCCAGGTTGAAGAACGCCTCCGCTTCGCCCTTGGCCGTGATCAGGTCCGCGACGCTGTAGTACGCGCCGATGTTGATGAGGAACGTGTTGAGTGAGCCGTCGTAGACCGCGAGCGCGGTGAAGTTCGGCACGTTGGCGTTGTTGATCAGGTCGCCGCGCTCCTTCACCAGGTTGGCGGCGCCGTTGAGCATCACCACGGGGCCGGGCAGCGAGATCATCAACGCGAGCTTGGCGTTGACCACGAAGCCGTCGTCGGAAGTCGTGCCGACCAGCACGCCTGCGCCGAGCGACACGGCGTCCGGCGCACTGCGCCACGGCGCGGCGGGGAAGCCCGACGGCACCGCCATCACGTTGGTCGCAGCGAGATGAGCATGGAACCACTGCACCGGCGTCGTGAAGGCGACGATGTTGGGCGCCATCTGGTAGCTGAAGAGCCCGGTGATGCCGTAGAGCGAGACGTTGGAAAAGATGGGGACGCCGGCCGGCAGGCTCGCTGCGAGATCGACGAAGAAGAACGGGAACGAAGGCTGCGCGGGCGGACGCGCCATGCCGATCACCAGCCGCCCTTGCACCGCCAGCCTCACGGCTTCGAGGTTCACCGCCACCGTGCCGGCGAAGCCCTTGTCGTGGGTGGTCGGGTCTTCGAAGAAGTCCACCGAGCCCTTGAAGGCGATCGCGCCGGGTTTGCGGAATGCGATCTCGATGCCCTGCAGCTTCACGTCCGTGCCGCCGCCGCCGTCCTCCCACAGGTATTGGAGCTTCTTGAATTTCGCCGAGGCGCCGAGATCGCCCACCAGCTTGACGCCGCCGGTGAATCCGACCCAGCTCTTCGTTGCCCCGCCGGTGCCCTCCTCGCGGCCGAAGCCGATCTCCGCCAGCTCGAGCGAGTAGCCGTTGAAGTCGATGTTCTTCTTGCCCGGCAGCGTGAGCCAGCCGCCGTCCAGCCGCACCTCGCCGTCGGAGGTGATCGTGAGGCCGTTGACCTTGATTGCATCCGCCGGCGCCGTGGAGATCGCTTCGATGTTCACCGTGCCGCTGGTGTTCCAGAGGTAGACGTCGTCCTTGCGCTCGATCGACAACGCCTGCAGGTGATAGACGAGCACGTCGGGGATCTCGAGATCGACGACGGTGTTGGGATTGGCGGGATCGGGCGGCGCCAGTCCGACCTTGAAGTTGCCGTCCATCGACAGCGCCAGGCTGAGACGCACGGGCGCGTCGAAATACGGGAAGTGCCGCAGGACACCGGCGACCTCGCCGGCGGTCAGCGAGCCTTCCTGCAACGTGATGCAGATGCGCTCGACGTCGAATTCGGAATCGAACAGCGGCAGCATCGGGCCCGCAGTCAGGTTGCCGCAGATTCCTCCGCTCACGCCGCCCGAGCCGATCGAAAAATCCGTGAGCGTCACGCCGGCCATCTGCGGCGGCAGGGCTGCCGCGCCAGGGCCGTGCTCGACGGGCGGCACGTCCAGACCGTTCACGAAGTTGAGCCCGAGCTTTGCGAAGCGCACGCCGATCCACTCCGGCGGCAGGCCTGTCGCCGAGCCGGCGCGCGACAGGTCGACCTCGGCGTCCTTCACCTCGAGCACCAGCCCGGTCTGGCCGATCTCGACCGGCGTGCTGAGCGTCAGCGTCGGACGCAGGCCCTCGCCGTCGAGGAGCTCGACGTCGGAGTCGCCGTCCCAGGTGTACTTGACGACGATGCGGATGTTGCCGCCGACCTGCAGCTCGGGAACCGGCGGCGTGCCCGGATACGGCTGGAAGGTTCCGGGCTGCACCGGGCGCAGCACGTCGGACTTGAAACGAATGGCGAAGACGCTCGCGCCGGGCGTGAGCGTGAGAATGACCGGAAAATCCTCCTCGGGAATGTCGGAGTGCTCCTCGCGGATCACGGCTTCGGCCTTGAACTCGCCGCTGCCGATCGCGACCTTGAGCACGTCCTCGAGTCCCGGCACGTCGAGCTCGATCAGCTCCGGCACCACCAGGTCGAGATTGATGCGCGCGCCGACGTCGACGCCCTCGGCGTTCTTGATCTCGGTATAGAGGAAGCGCTTGACGCGGATGCGCTCGCCGATCGGCTGTCCGCCCGACGATTGCAACATGTCGCTCGGCGCCTGCGACATGTCGACTTGCGCGGACAGCGGCGGGTAGTACTCGGTGACGGCTTGCGTGGTGCGTGAGGACAGCAGCGCGCCGATCAGCGCGAGGGCGAGCGCCGAGGCACGTGCCAGGCGTGCCAGGGGCGCGAGGGGCGCGGACAATCGGTGTGCGGTCATTCGTTGCCGCGTCACGGGCCGCCCTCCCCTCGTCCGGCCGGGTCCGTGCCGAGAGTCGCGAGAGCGGGGTCACGCCCCATCGCGGCGAGCATCGCCGCATCGACGTCGGCGCGCAGCGGCGCCACCCACCGCATGCGTCGCAACTTCGTCAGCCGCTCCATCGAAGCGGGACGTGCGGTGGCAGCGAGCACGACGAGCAGAGCGCGACGCTCCGCCAGCGAGGCATCGATCATCTGCTTCACATCTTCGAGCTGACGCAGCGTGTCCTGCTCGGCGCGTGCATGCGTACGCTCGGGCAGCAGCGCGAGCGCGCCACGCAGGGGAACGAGAATGCGATCTGCCGCCGCACGTGCCGGCACGCCCCGCTCGGCACGCTCGAAGCCGGCGGCCAGTCCGGCAGTGAGCCCCTGGACGTCGCCGCGCTTCGCAAGTCCTCGCGCGGCAATGCCGAACGCCTCGTCCGCGTCGCGCGTGCGGTCGGCGAGCCGCAGGCGAAGTGCCTCGTGCGCCGCCTCGTCGTCGATCGCGACCAGGTGACGTGCGGCCGTCGTGCCGGCCGCAGCGTCGCCGAACAGCAGCTTCTCCGCCCAGAACCAGGCGTGACGCCTGCTCACGAGCGGCGACAGGCTTTCGACATCGGGCATCTTGCCCGTGCGCGTCAGAATTTCACCCGTGTCTCGTTGCACCTCCTGGTCCCACGCCGCGTATCGGCCCGGATAACTCACCCGGTCGGTGATCGCCAGCAGCAGGAACCCCTCGCGCGTGCCCGGTCTTACGGTTTGCTCGCCCAGGGCACGCAGCGCGCCCTTCGGAGCTTTCTCCAGTTCCGCGACCGCCGTGAGATACGCGTCCGGATTCGTGAGCGCCCGCCGCAGTAAGCTCAGGTCTTTCACGGCTGCCGGCTCGTCGCGCCCGCAGCCGGCCAGCACGAGAGCGGCCAGCAAGAGCGTTACGGGCAACAGCGATCTGCTCACACGCGGCCTCACGGGCAATGACAGCCTGCTCATGGCGTCCTCAGGAAACGGTTGCCGCGCGCACCCAGGTTGTTCAACGGGCGCGTGGCGCGCGCATCGACGTACGTGTTCGCAAGCATGCGGCGATAGGTGTTCACAGCGGTATCGACGTTGGCAGGCGGGCTCACCGTCTGCGGATAGAAGATTTCGTTCGGCTGCGCCGAATCGATGTCGTTGGTCAATGCGTGTCCCATCTCGTGTGCGAGGCTGCGGAAGTTCGCAGCCGTGCCGGACGCGATGAACAGGAGGGTGTTCTCGCCGACAATCCCGCCGTGACGGCCCGGTATCACAGCCTGAGCCATGGACGTGTTGGGCAGCCACGGCGCCACGAAGGCCAGCTCGACGATGTCGAAACTGGCGTTCGCGAGTTGCGACTGTGACGCGATCACGAGGTCCGTGCCCGCTTGTCCGGTGCCGTTGAATCCTCCGTCATCGAGGATGTCGACTCCGGCGGCATCGCGCGGGGCCGCGACGAATGTCGTGGCGATCAGATCGAAGCTGATACATGCCGGCGACCAGGCGAGGTTCGCTCGCCGCACCTGCTGGTCGACGTGAGCCTGATCGACGACGCCTCCCCAGCTCCCCGCTGTCGCGTACGGCGGCACCGGCGGGTTGCCGAACGGCAGCATCGTGCTGATGTCGCGGAAATCCTCGCTGGGCTCGCCCGCATCGTGGCGCCCATTGGTGTTCGTGTCGGTGAACGTGAAGACGCCGTCGCCTTCACCCGCATCGGCGGTGCCTGCCTGCCGGTCCAGGCCGAGATCGCGAAACGGCTCCTGGTACACCGTCGCGCGAATGCGAGCCACGCGTCGCTCCTCGGGGTTGCGCGAGCACACCGGCAGACTCCAGGACTGATCCGCGGTTGCACCGGCCGCGCGATACACGATGCGCACCGAGCCGTCGATGCCGGCGCGATGGCTGCGGTCGTTCAGCTGGTTGTCCGCCACCGGCGCGCCACCCTGCCGCCCGGCGTGGGCATGAAACTCGTCGTCCTCGCACTGCACCGCGCCGGCCGCGCAGGGTCCGGCCGCATCCAGGCGATTGGTGGTGAGAACCTGGGAGCGCGACACGAATACGCCGGTCGAGTTGCCCGTTTCGACGAGCTCGACCTCGGTGAGATCGTCGTTGACGGCCGCGGCGCCGTCGATCGTGCCGATGCGCGCGCGGATGGTGTCGGGCGTGCCGGAGCTCGCATTGGCCCCGTTGTCGGCGATGCGCACGTAGAAGCGCTCGCTGTCCTGATCGACGAAATTGTCGGGGTCGGCGGCGTTGCGCACGTTGCCGGCGGCGTAGGCAGTGTGCCAGCGACCGATCCTGAGCGAGTCGCGCGGCTGATCCGCCGCGTCGATCGTGTGGTCGTCGTTGGTGTCGGCGAGCACCTCGAGGCGCGTGCCGGACGCGAGCGTGAAGCGCAGCTTTCGCTGCGGCGTCTGCGTGGCGACGTCGGTGATAGCCAGGCTGAGCTCGTATTCGCCGCCGGGAAACACCTCCTGGCCGCCGGCGATGCGGTTGAAATTCAGCGCAAAGCCTTCGCGGCGCTCGAAGGCATTGAACGCCTCTTCGCCGGCTGCGGGCGCGGGGAACGCGGGGTTCCAGGCCACCACCTGGAAAAACACGCCGTTGTCGATATCCGTTTCCATCGGCGCGGTCCGCACGAACGAGTCGCCCGCGAGCTTGGCTGAATCGTCGCGCCGGAAGGCATTGAACAGCGCCAGGCCGCGCGAGCAAACCTGCGGCGTCGGCGTGGTGCGGGTCAGTTGCGTCTCGATGCCGTACGGGACGACGTTCGCACCCGCGGCGGCGGTGCGTTCCGTGTGGCGAATCACCACGCGCAGGTGGTGGCGCGGCAGCTCGCCCGCGATGTTGTCGCTCGCGATCGCGTGATCGACGGCATCGGCGAACGTGCCCGATTCCGAGGTCTGCACGAACACGTTGTCGAGCGTCGGCGCCACTGCATCGAGCGTCGCCGCGGGCACGACGCCGCGCAGGTAGGGCAGCGGATTGACATAGCGCTTCTCGCCGCTGTCGTCTGCCACGAACGCCGCGAGATGCAGCTCACTGCTCTCGACGTCACCGAGGATGTCCGAGGTCATCGGCATGGCATCGACGCTGCGCACGTCGACGCGCTCGAACCCTTCGTCGTGAGCGAGGAAGTGCGCAACGGCACTGTCCAGCTCGGAGTCGCTTGCGGTCGGCAGTGCTCGCGCGAACAGCGCCTTGGCCGCGACCGCGACGGTGGGCCGGTCGAGGTTGCAGAACATGATCACGACCGAGGCCGGCGACGGCAGCGCGCGCAGCCCGGAGAAATCGTTGAGCGTGATCGGATAGGTCGACGGTGTGAGGAACAGGCAGTCGCCCAGGCCCGCGGACGAGGGGTTGAGGTCGCCGCTGAATTCGATCGTCCCGTCCGAAATCGTGCGCACGGTCGCTGCGGGCAGGCGCACGACTACGAAGTGGCCGACCTTGGCGATCTGCCCCTGGTTCGTATCCTTGAACGGCTGGCCGAAGGTGCGATCGAAGCGAAAACCGGGAGTGAACGAGTTGGTGAACTGCGGCTTGCAGCCGGCGATCCCCGCGCCGGTCAGTGCGAGCAGCGAGACGGTGAAGGCGACGCGCGTGCGCACGCACGCCGACGCATGGGGCCGGTGCCCGCGGCAACGCAGATCTCCCTGACGCTCCTCCCGATCCATTGGCAGCGTCTCGCTCTGCAGGTCTCGTTCTGGTTCTTGTCTCGCCACCATACGCCCGTCAGTAGTTGCGCAGCAACCGATTGCCCTCGTTCCCGCGGCCGCCGCTGCGCAGCTTGCGCACCTTTTCGATGGTCTGCAGCGAGATGCGGCGGTTGGTGTTGATCATCCCGTCGGTGAACGGCACGCCCGATTGCGGATAGAAATGCGATTTCGGCGGCGGATCCGGAAAATCCCGGTCGCCGTTCTCCAGCGCATGACCGAGCTCGTGCGCGAGGATCCGCATGCTCGCGTCACGCTCGTTCCTCACGAACAGGAAGGTCTTCTCGCCCAGGCCGTAGTACCCCTTGCGCGGCGTGTCGGCCTTGCCGGCCGCCTTGCTCGGCAGGCCCACCTCGATTCCCGGCACCATGAACAGCTCCACGACATCGGCCTTCGCGCCGTCACGAAACGCGAGGATCACGCGCTTCTCGTCGCTGTCCGCCGCGAGGTTGGTATCGTCGATGGAGCTCAACTCGTCGTCGATAGTGATGCTGTCGCCGTTGGCGTCGCGGGGCGACGGCAGCGTGCGGACCGCCTCGCGCAGGTCGAACTGGATGCAGGCCGGCGACCACGCGATGTTGGCCTGTTCCATCTCCTCCAGGACCCGGGTCTCGTCCACGTCGATCACGTCGTCGAAGATCGTCGCGCGCACCCAGACGCGCCGGCGCGACTCCGGCGCGCGCTGGCACACCGGATACCGCCAGACCTGGCTCTGCGTGGCGCCGGCCGGCTGATACTCGATGCGCACGTGATCGTCGATGCCCGCCCGGTGGGTGCGATCGCCGACGGCTTCGTCGGCCACTGGTCCGCCCGTGCCGTCGTGGGCGAAGAACTCGTCGTCCTGGCACGTGAAACCGTTCAGCGTGCACGGCAATGCCCCCGGCTTCACGTTGGGGAGCGGCGTGAGCATCTGCGCGACGGACGCGAACAGGCCCGTGTCGTTTCCCGTCTCGACGAGGCGGATCTCGGTGAGCTCATCGACCGGCGCGCCCGACGTGTCGTCGAAGACTCCGAGACGCGCGGTGATGGTTTCCTGGCTGCCGGCGCCGGTATTCGCCGCGGGATCGCGGATGCGCAGGTGGAAGCGGCGCGTGTCCCGGGCCACGAAGTTGTCGGTTCCTGCACCGTTGCGCAGATTGTTCTCGGCGGCGTCGGTGAAAGCGCGGTCCCAGACGCCGATGTTCAGGAAATCCACCGGCCGGTCGCCGATGACGGCATCTTCGGGATCGCTGTCCTCCGCGACCTGCAGCTCCGCTCCCGGCTCGAGCTGGAACTGGATGATCTGTTCGAGCGCGGGCTGTGCAACGTCCGCGACGGTCAGTGCCAGCCGATACTGCCCGCCGGGAAATGCCGACGTGCCGCCACTGACGCGATTGAGGTCGAGCACGAAATTGCCGGGAAGCGTCAGCGCGTTGAAGAAGTCCTCGCCTTCGGCCGGCGCGGGCGAGGCGTTGTTCCAGGCAACGAACGGGAAGTAGACGCCGTTGGCGGGATCGGATACGCCCGGCGGGTCGAAGTCGAAGGCGCGCCGCGCCAGGTCGATCGCGCTCTGAAATTGAAACGCGTTGAACAGCGCGGCACCGCGAGCCTTGACGGCTGGAGTGCCCGAGACCAGCTCGACTCGCGTGCGGTAGATGTACGGAACGACCACCGGCCCGGCCGCGGCCGTGCGCTCTTCGCTGCGGATGGCGATGCGCATCGGGTGACGCGGCAGCGGTGTCGCGATGGTTCCACCCGACGGTACGTGATCGACGATGTCGTTGGTCATGAAGCCGGAAGCCGACGTCTGGATGATGACGCTGGTCATCACGGGCTTGACGGCGTCGAGATTCAGAGCGGGAACCGCGGCCGCGAGATACGGCAGCGGGTTCACGAACAGCGGCGCAGGCGTGTCTTCGACCGTGAATGCCGCGAACCAGAGCTCGTCGTTTATCGCGAAGCCGAGCTCGTCGTGCAGCGGCGTCGGCAGCTGCTCGAAGCGCACGTCGAGGCTCCTGAAGCCTTCGTCGCGCGCGATGAAATGGTTGGCCGCCGCGTCCCACTCGGTCGACGACTCGTTGATCAGCAGCCGCTGGTATACGTCGCGCACTGCCTGACGAACGCTGGTCTCGTCGAGATGACAGTACGCCAGGATGAGGCTCGACGGGGACGGCAGGCCGCCGCGCAGCCCGGAGTAGTCGTTCCGCGAGACGGGATAGGTCCGCGGCGTGAGCAGCAGGCAATTGCCCATTTCGGCGAAGCCGGGCAGGTACTCGATGGTGCCGCTGGAGATCGTTCGGATCATGCCCGCAGGCAGCTTCACGATCACGTAGTGGCTCAGCCTGCGGTTGCCCGCCTCTTCGTAGAGCTGGCCGAAAGTGCGCACGAAATGAGCATTCGGCGGCAGGAGGTTGCCGAGCTCCGGCTTGCAGGCGGCAGTGCACAGGACGGCGATGAGTACGAGGAACCGGCCCGCCGCACCCGAGCGCGAGCCACGACCGTCTCCGTCACTACGGCGGCGCATCCCTCGGCGATCCTTGTCGCGGGCCCTGCGCTGCCCGCGGTTGTACTTTTGCGCCGATCCTACTCGCGTGTCAGCCGGCCGACCAGCTCGCGAGATTGAGAAACTCCCGGCGCGTGCGCGGGCCGTAGGTGCGAAACGTCGGGTTCGGGCGCTCGGCCGCGAGCTTCTCGCGCGCGATCGCGTCCGTGCCCGCCTGTTTCGTCAGCTCGTCCAGCGACAGCTGGTACGGCTTGGCCGCATTGAGCGCGAAGACTTTGCGCCGCAGCTCGGGCGTGATCTGCGGGTAGCTGTACCGGTCGCGCACCTCCGGAGCGATCTGAAACGCGCGAAACGCCTGGATCTGGTCCTGCGGGGAGCCATACCAGATGGAATCGGTGCCCCACAGCACGTTGTTCTGTCCCACGTGCTTGAACAGCTTGCCGAGCGCGTGCGCCGCCTCATCGGGCTTGCGCAGCGCCAGGAAACGCCAGGTCGAACCGAGCTCCGCGTAGACGTTCGAGTTCGGCTTCACGCCGGCTTTGTGCATCGAGCTGATCAGCGCGTCGATGCCATCGGTGCGCGACGGATCGTACGGTCCCTCCGGCTTGCCATCCGGCACCCAGCCCGAATGGTAGATGAGGAAGTTGACGTCCGGAAACTGGCTCGCGATCGGCCCGATGTCCGAGCACGTCGAGTGCTGGTAGCTCTTCTGGCCGAACGGAATGCCCTTGTGGATGCAGATGTTGCGGATACCGATCTTGCGGGCGCGCTCGACGAAGGCGATGCCGGCGTCGTCGGTCATGAAGAACCCCTCGCCGCCCGGCCCGAACTGCGTGTAGGTTTTCCACGCCACGATGCCGAACTTCGCCAGGCGCTCCATGTCGTCGAGGTCGCCGGGCTGGTTCGGATTGACGCGCCCGTGGAGCATGAGCCGGTGCGTGCCTGCCATGCGCTCGACGATCGCACGCGTCGCCGCCGCCTCTTCGATCGTCAGCGGCTCGCGCTCGCGCGCCGAAGGTACGAACGACAACACCATCATATCGGTGTCGGAGTCGACGAAGACATCCTTCACGAACTCCTCGGAGCCGAGGCAGCGCAGGTAGCTGCGCTCGCCGGGTTCCTGCGCGCGCGCGCAGGCGATCTTTGGCGCGAAGGTGAGCGGGCGCGACCCCGGCGCCAGGACCTCGAGCCACGCGCCGTCGGGATTCACGAAGTGGCCCTGCACGTCGAAGATGAACTCCTGCTTGCCGAGCTCCGCCGTTGCCAGCTGCGTGTCCAGCGCCGACTCGGTGGAAACCGCGAAGAAACCCGCCGTGCGACCGGCCGCCGCGTGCGCGGCGTTGAGCGCGAGGAACGAGGACGCGGCGCCGCAGGTGGAGATCAGGAACTCGCGACGCGACTTGCCGAGGCGTCGTGCCAGCGCGGTGGCACGTTCCGCGGCCAGCGCGTTGGCGCGGCGCAACGAGGCATCGAGGGGAATGGGCGCGAACTCGCCGTTGGACGTGGAGTCGAGCTTGACCGGAAGACGGCGGCCCTGCGGATCTGCATCGTGCTGCATGGCGTGTGCTCCGTGCCGAAAGACTGAAGATTGCCGACCGTAGATTACAACCCGGAGTCCGCGAGGGACACGCCGCTGCGCTCGTTGTCCCAGACGATGCTCATGATCTGCCAGCGCGCGCCGTCGTTCACCAGCGTGAAGAAGTTGACGCCGCGCCCGCGCCGGCTCTCCCCCGGCGAGCTGAAGGCGTATTGATCGACATCACGCGGGCGAACACCGTGCCGTCGGCGTTCAGGCCCGTGCGCACCAGGCGCGCATCGGGATGGTAGTAGCGCCTCACAGACTCCCAGTCGCGCTGTCCGCGAGGCGATGAAACGACACGATAAAGCGCGCGCGTCAGGTCGCGAAAGTCGGTCTGGGCGGTCACTGCGCCAATCTCCGCGGCTGCAAGTCTGGGTACGGTTTTGGATCCGTCCCTGGCGATCGTGAGCGAACGCGGCACCGCCCGTCGAGATGGCGGGATGAGCCGCTGACGCTCCGCGTCAAAGCGCGGCCAGGCCGTGGCCGAACCTACCCGGCCGGACGTTGCGGGGCGGCCTGTCTTCCGTTGGTATGCATGCCGCTGCCGGGGGACCCATAATCCGCGCCCCGTCCGGGCCTCCCGGGCGCCGGAGCACCCATGGCCAGGTACCAGCACATCCTCGAGACCGTCGGCCGCACGCCCGTGGTGCGGATCAACCGCCTCGCGCCCGAGCACGTTCGCGTCTTCGTCAAGATCGAGTCGTTCAACCCGATGGGATCGGTCAAGGACCGCCTGGCGCTGGGCGTCATCGAAGATGCCGAACGCCGCGGCCTGCTGCGGCCGGGCCAGACGGTCATCGAAGCCACCAGCGGCAACACGGGCATCGGCCTGGCGATGGTGTGCGCGCAGAAGGGCTACCCGCTGGTCGTCGTCATGGCGGAGAACTTCAGCATCGAGCGGCGCAAGCTGATGCGTTTTCTCGGCGCGAAGGTCGTGATCACGCCCGCGGCGCTCAGAGGCAGCGGCATGATGGCCAAGGCCCTGGAGCTGGCCCGGGAGCACGGCTGGTTTCTGTGCCGGCAGTTCGAGAACGAGGCGAATGCCGACATGCACTCGCGCACCACCGCCCGCGAGATCCTCGACGATTTCGCGGGCGAGCGCCTCGACTATTTCGTCACGGGCTACGGCACGGGCGGGACGCTCAAGGGTGTCGGCCGCGTGCTGAAGCAGGAGCGGCCCGAAACGAAGATCGTCGTGTGCGAGCCGGACAACTCGCAGGTGCTCGGCAGCGGCATTGCGCAGGCGCGCACTGCTGACGGCTCGGCCGCGGGCAGCCACCCGCTGTCGCGCCCTCACCTGATGCAAGGTTGGGGGCCGGACTTCGTGCCGAAACTCACCGAGGACGCGGTGAACTCGAAATACATCGACGCGATCGTGCCCATCAACGGCAACGATGCGCTGCGCCGCTCGCGCGAGCTCGCGCAACGCGAAGGCATCTTCGTCGGGATCACCGCCGGTGCCACGCTGGCCGGCGGATTGCAGATTGCCGCGCAGGCACCGCCGGGCGCGACGATCCTGTGCATGCTCCCGGATACCGGCGAGCGCTATCTCACCACGCCCCTGTTCGCGGATGTCCCGGTTGACATGACGGCAGAGGAGCTTGCCATCGCACGCTCGACTCCGAGCGCACGATTCGACGCTCCGCAGCCGGCGCCCCAGGCTGCGCCCGCACTGTCAACGCCGCAGCCCGCCCCGGAGGCGCCGACCGTCGACGCTGCGGCCGCCGCGTTCGTCGACGAGGTCCTGCAGGATCGAGAACAGCCTGTCGTCATGTTCGCGCTCGAGTGGTGCGAGTTCTGCTGGGCGGTGCGCAAGCTGTTCGCCCGCTTTCGGGTGCCCTACCGCTCGATCGACCTCGATTCGGTCGAGTACCAGGCCGACAATCGCGGCGGCAAGATCCGCATCGCGCTCGCCGCGCGCACCGCCATCACCACCATCCCGCAGGTCTTCGTCGGCGGCGAGCTGCTCGGCGGCGCCACGGACGTGCTCGCAGCGTGGCAGCAGGGCCGCGTGCAAAAGATGCTCGCCGCTGCCGGCGTGCGCTACGACGACTCGGTCGACGCCGATCCGCACTCCTTCCTCCCCGGCTGGCTGCATCCCCGCGCCTGAGATTGCATTTTCTGCAACGACGCGGCACGCGAACTCGGCGTGCCCTCCGTTATCCAATGCGCGGCAGGGACGCGTAGTTCTAGAAAGTAGACCGGCACAAGGGATCTGACGCCATGTGGAAGAAGAAGCGATGAGGGATCATCGCCCAGGGGATGGGCTTGGCGACGCGCACCGCCGCCTGTCGCACCTCGCCCGCCCTTCGAATCTGGCCATCCTCGCGTTCGCGGCCATCGCCGCGCTCGTCATCTGGCAGTACAGCAGCATCGACGTCTTCGGCAACGATGCCGCGCAATACATCAGCGTCAGCGACACGTTCGCCGCAACCGGACGCCTGGCCACGACGACGCTCTACTACGAGCTGCACCACAACCTCGGAATGCCTGCGGCGCAGACCGTCTGGCCGCCGGGCTATCCACTGCTCATCGGTTCGCTCGAACGTCTCACTGGCGCGGACAGCGTCGAGCTGATCCGCGTGGTGAACGCGTTTGCGCACCTGTTCTCGGTGATCCTGCTGTACGCGACCCTCCTGCGTCTCTGCGAGCGGCGCGCCATCGCCGCCTTCCTGGCGGCCTGCTACGCCTTGCACGCTTACTCTCTATATCTGGCGGCAACGGGTCTTTCCGAACCCCTTTACACGCTCCTGGGCCTGGCCGTCGCCTTTGGACTCGTGCGGACTTTCGAAAGCGGCATCAGGCCAGGCTGGCTCCTCGTCGCGGGAAGCGCGGCAGCCCTCGCGTGCCTCGTGCGATACCAGGCCCTCGTTTGCGCAGTCGCACTCGGTCTCGCGGTGCTCTGCGTGTGCCTGAATCGTCGGCTCGGCACCCGCCGTGCCCTGGCATGGGCTGCACTCTCGGTTGCACCCTTCCTGGTCACGTTCGCGCTGATCGTCGCAAGGAACCTGGCCATCGCGAATTCGGTCACGGGCGGTCCGCAGGTCCCCGGCGGCGGTCAACCGCTCCTGCCCCTTCTCGTGGAGCTTGCGCGGGACGTGATGCAACTCATGCCGGGCGCACTGAAGCCCGTTTCGCTCGCCTTGCGCCTGCTGCTGCTCGGCGCACTAGGCTGGCTCGTCGTTCTTTCCCTGCGAATCATTCTCACCAGCGGCTGGTCGCGCGAGCCGCGGGGCGACACGAGGCTCGCCTTGACGATTTATGGCGGCGCGTTTGCCGCCGGCACGGTTGCGCTGATCGTGCTCCTCGCGCTCGGGACCTCCGCGTACACGATCGAGTTGAGGTACCTCATGCCGACGGTGCCGGCGCTGATCGTTGGCTTCGCCGCCCTGCTGACGGAGGGTGACAGGCGCTTCGTCACCCCGGGCGGCAGAGTGCTGGGTGGCGCACTCGCGCTCGGGCTGGTCGGTGTCACGGCGGTCAATCTCCTGGGCTGGCACGAGAATCTCGAGACGCGCGAACACGATTCTCTGCGCCACGTCCTCGCGGTCGAGACGCGCGACGGCGTCACGATGCAAAACCTGCTGGCGCGCGCGGCCGCAAACGGCGGCCCCGTCATGTCGAACCAGTCTCAGCAGCTTCACCTCGCTCTGCGCGAGCCTACGCTGGGCGTTCCAGAGCGCCGGCTCAGCGCACGCCAGTGGAGGGACGCCGACCTGCAGCGCCTGGCCCGCCGTTTCGATGTCCACTACATCATCCTCTTCAAGAAGCGACCGCTCGGCGGCGGCGATGGGCGCAACGACTACGTGCTGCCGCTCGCGCAGCAGCAGCCCAAGTGGACGCGCACCGTGTTCTCCACGCCCGAGGTCGAGTTGCTGGAGATAGCACGATGACCGGCGCGTTCCTGCGGTTCTGCCTCGTGGGCGGCACGGCCACGCTCATCCAGTACGTGGTGATGATCGCACTCGTTCAGCTGACCGGCATGAACGCGACACTGGCCTCCGGCATCGGCTTCTGCCTCTCGGCAGTCTTCAACTACCTCGTCTCGCGCGCCTACGTCTTCGAATCCGCGCGCGCGCACGGCACCGCGGCCTCGCGCTATCTCGCGATGATCGCGGGCGGCCTGCTCCTGAACACAGCCTGCATGGCAGCGCTGCAGTGGCTCGGCCTCAACTACCTGGTCAGCCAGGTGCTGACCACCCTCGTTCTGCTGTTTTTCAACTTCACGATGGCGTCGAACTGGGTGTTCGGTCGCCCCGCCAGGAGATTTCAATGAGCACTGCGCTCAAGAGCGGCGAGCTTGCCGCACGCCCCGCGCGCGAGCGAACCGCAGCCGGCGTCAGGAGCGGCTCGCATCCGGCCGTCGGCCTCTCGTCCCGCGCGGAGGCGCCGGTCACCTGCGCGATCGTCGTGCCCTGCTACAACGAGGAGGAATCGCTGCCGAATGCCGCCCTCGCACTCTCCGGTCTGCTCGCCGAGCTGCGCGAACGCGGCCTGGCGAGCGCCGCGAGTCACGTCTGTTTCGTCGACGACGGCAGCCGTGACGAGACCTGGAACCTGATCGCCGCGCTCGCAGCCTCGAACCCGGACTTTCGCGGCATCCGCCTGACGCGCAACTTCGGTCACCAGGGTGCGGTGCTCGCAGGCATGTTCGAATGCGATGCCGACACCATCATCACCATCGATGCGGACCTGCAGGACGACGAGCGCTGCATTGCCACCATGCTCGAGAAGTATCGCGCCGGCATGGACGTCGTGCTCGGTGTGCGCGAGGACCGTAGCAGCGACTCCTTCTTCAAGCGTTTCACCGCCGAGGCCTACTATCGCGTACTGGGCTGGCTCGGAGTGAAGGTCACGTTCAACCACGCCGACTTTCGCCTCATGTCGCGCCGCGCGATCGAGATTCTCAAGGACTATGGCGAGAGCAACCTGTTCCTGCGCGGCATGGTGCCGCTGGTCGGCCTGCGCTCCTGCACGGTCCCCTACGCTCGGCGCGAGCGCCTCGCCGGCGAATCGAAGTATCCGCTCGGCAAGATGCTCGGCCTCGCCTGGGAAGGCATCACGTCCTTCTCGATCGCGCCGCTGCGCATCGTCTCCGGCCTTGGCGCGCTCATCGCGCTCGGCGCGCTCGCCGTCACGGGCTGGGCGTTCTACGTGCGCGTGATCGGCGGCGGCTTCGTGCCCGGCTGGGCGTCGACCGTGGTGCCGATGTACTTCCTCGGCGGCGTGCAGATCCTGTGTCTCGGCGTGCTGGGCGAATACGTCGGCAAGATCTATCTCGAAACCAAGCGCCGGCCGCGCTATCTGGTCGACGTCGACACTCGCAGGAACGTGAACTAGCCCGTTTCCGGGACGAGCGGCGCTCTCGCCGGGGCGGGCGCGCCAGTCCGCACGCCCTCGCGCCGGAGCGGTATCCTGTTGCCGGCAGCATTCGCGTCCGAATCCTGCCGGTTCGCCGGTCCCGTCCGGCAAACAATGTCCGCGTATGTTTGCGGCCCGCGTGCGGGCCGAGGGAGCTTCGATGAAATCTGCCAGCCTGGCGTTGACGCTGTTTCTGCTCGCCGGCCTGTTCGCCGCGCATCCGACCCGTTCCGCCGACGAACCCGCTCAGCCGCTCGTCCCCTACCCCGAGGGCTACCGCGCGTGGACGCACGTCAAGAGCGGCCTGATCGGCCCCGCGCATGCGAGTTTCGCGATCCAGGGCGGCTTTCAGCACGTCTATGCCAACGAGCAGGCGATGCAGGGTTATCGCTCGGGAGGCTCGTCCGCCGGTGCGCGCGAGTTTCCGGAGGGCTCCGTCATCGTGTTCGACTGGCTGGAGATGACGGAAAAATCCGGCGCATTCATCGAGGGGCCGCGGCGACAGGTCGACGTGATGAGGAAGGATTCGAAGCGCTACGCGAGCAGCGGTGGCTGGGGCTTCCAGCGTTTCGCGAAGGAGAGCAAGACCGAGCTCGCGACCGCACCGACGCCGCAGCAGTGCTTCGCCTGCCACGAGAAGCTGAAGAAAGACGGCCTGGTGCTCGGAAGCTATCGTCCGTGAATCGCTCCGGTCCGTGAATCACTCCGGGCCTTCCGGCAGCGGTTCGCAGCTCGGTCGGATTTCCGACAGCCAGAGGTCGCCCAGGTGGCCGGGGTGCAGGACGAAAGTGATGCAAGTGCCCGGACCCAGCACGGCGTAGAGGTCGCGATCCACCCGCAGCGTCGTGTCGAGGTCCGCAGCCTGAGCCGGCCATCTGTTGATCACGAGGTAGTAGCTGCGGCCGCCACGCCGCCCCTTCACCACGTACTGATTGACCACCTGTGTCTGGTGGAGGATCGCGGGCGCCTCGTCGCTGCGCTGGTTGATCTCGGCGAGCACCGTCCGCGAGACGAACCAGGCGCCGGGAATTCCGACCAGCAGGATCTCGAGCAGTACGAGGTGAACGCGCGACGTGCCGCTCATCAGCCGCATCAGCATGAGCATGAGCACGATTCCGGCACCGGCGCCGATCAGCGCAGCGAGCGTTTCGATCCTGTCGAAGGCGAGCTGCCTGGGCTCACCGATGCCCTGCGTCCAGAAAAAGCAGCCGACGCTGAGGATGCCCAGCGTCGTCGTCGTGGCGACGATCGCGAATTGCCACGTCAGTCCCGGATCCCGCTCGTGGCTCCACTCGCCCGTCGGCACGCTCGCGAGCCGCTCGCGAATCCGCAGGAGAAATTGCAGCGCGTTGCGCGCGGCCATCCGCCCCACTTCGGGATCGGCTGTGCCCTTGCCGGCGCGGGCGCGCGTTGCACGATCAGTCAGCGCGAGCTTGCCGCCGAAACTGCTGAGAATGCCGCCCGAGGTCGTCCCGACCGCCTCGAGCACCGCATCGCGCAGCTCCGCGTCCAGCGATAGCGCCCTGAGCATCAGCGGGTCGTCGCACAGGACATAGATCGAGTCGTCGAAACGCGCATCGCCGGTCTGCCATTCGTGCGCGATGCCCAGCCACTTGGCGATCCGGTCGAAGCGGCCTTCCCGGCGCATGATGAAGCGCAGCCTGTCCGGCACGGCGACGGCGATCTGCACCTCCTGCACGCGCTTCTTGTGGCGCGTGACGCGATACTCGTAGTCCTGCGTTTCGAGCCTGGCGCTCTTGCCGCTGAAACGCCGGCTGAGCAGCGAGAAGCCCATCACCGTCTTGACGACGAGCAAGGCGAGCAGGCCGAAGCGGAGCCAGTACATTGCGCAAGTGTATCGCCACGAGTTGGACCGATTCAGTGACCCGGTCGGCGCCTAGGCTTGCGGTGGCGTTGCTTCCCCGCCGCGCATGCAACGTTCGGCCATCGCCTTGCGGAAGCTCTCGCGTTCCTCGGGCGTCATGTGCTTCCAGCGCTCGCCCCTGCCGTGGCCCCAGTGTCGGCCGCGATGACCGAAGCCGCGCCAGCTCCCAAACAGGATCCAGCTCAGCGCAAGCAGGCCGACTGCCTGCCAGAACGTGAGCGCCGGCAGCCCGAAAATCGGCGGCATCAGCCAGTTCCAGAGCTGCAGGACCGCCTGGCCGAAGCCGGCGATCACGATGAGCGCGATCAGGATGAAGCCCGCGATGCGCACGTACCAATGACGTCTCATGTGTGTTCCTCCGAATCCAGGTCTCTGTAGTCGTCGTAGGCCGCCTGCAGTCGTTGGCGCAAGTGCAGAACGGCGTAGTGTTTTCTCGACAGCAGCGTGCTGACCGGCAAGCCGGTGCGCGCCGAGATCTCCTTGAAGCTGAGCCCCTCGACCTCGTGGGCGTAGAACACGGCCCGCTGCCCGGCGGGCAATTCATCGAAGGCGTCGGCCAGCTCGTCGATCAGCAGCAGCCGCGCGTGCTCGGCTTCCGGCCCCGGGTTCGCCGCCGGCAGCAGGTCTGCAAACTCGGCAGACGCGAGATCGACCGCGCCGAAGTCGTCCACGCCGCGATGTGCAGCCAGCGCGTCCTCGCCGGCCTGCAGCCTTGCAAGTGACCCGGGTTTCCTCTTGCGGAACAGGTCGGTCACGCGGTTGCGGGCCACGCGAAACAGCCAGGCCCCGGCATCCTCGATCGGTTGCAACAGGCGGTACGCCTGGAACAGCTCGAAGAACACGTCCTGCAGGATGTCCTCCACCTCCTCGCGATCGGCGACGTTGCGCCGGATCCAGGTGCGAAGGCGCCCTCGCTCGCGCCCGAGAACGGTCGAAAACAGCTGGACGGGATCGGCCGGCATGGCAGGAGTATCCGACATGCTGATGGAGACGGATGAGCGCGCGGAATATTGCAGGTAACATCCCAACCGCTGCCGGACGTTCTCGCATGAAAGCCATACTGGCCCTGGACCAGGGCACCACCAGCTCGCGCGCAATCGTCTTTGATGCCCAGGGTGCGATCCTGGGCCTTGCTCAACGCGAGTTCCGGCAGATCTTTCCCGTCCCGGGCTGGGTCGAGCACGACGCCACCGAGATCTGGCAAACCCAGCTCGACGTGGCGCGCGCCGCGCTGACCAAAGCCTCGCTGACCGCGGCGGACATCAGCGCAATCGGCATCACCAACCAGCGCGAAACGACCGTGCTGTGGGATCGTGTGAACGGCCGGCCCCTGATGAATGCCATCGTGTGGCAGGACCGGCGCACCGCGCGCATTTGCGACGAATGGCAGGCGGCGGGTCTCGGTCCCACGATCGCCGAGCGCACCGGCCTGGTCATCGACGCGTACTTCTCCGCCAGCAAGCTCGCGTGGCTGCTCGACAACGTACCGGGCGCACGCGCACGCGCCGAACGCGGCGAGCTGGCCTTCGGCACCGTCGACTCCTGGCTCATCTGGAACCTCACCGCGGGCGCGCACCACGTCACCGACGCGAGCAACGCGTCGCGCACGATGCTCTTCAACCTGCGCACCGGGGATTGGGACGACGAGCTGTTGCAGGCGCTGCGCGTCCCGCGCGCGGTGCTGCCGCGCGTGGTCGCTTCGAGCGGCGAGATCGCGGGCACCACCCTGCTCGGCGCGCCGATTCCCATTGCCGGCGTCGCCGGCGATCAACACGCCGCGCTCTTCGGACAGCGCTGTTTCGAGCGCGGACTCGCGAAGAACACCTACGGCACCGGTTGCTTCCTGCTGATGAACATCGGCACGCAGCCGGTGGTGTCGCGGCAGCGCCTGCTGACGACCGTGGCGTGGAAGCTCGCAGGGCGCACCGACTTCGCGCTGGAGGGCAGCATCTTCATCGGCGGCGCGGTCGTGCAATGGCTGCGCGACGGACTCGGCATCATCGAATCGTCATCGCAGGTGGAGCCACTCGCGGCGAGCGTGCCCGATTGCGGCGGCGTCTACCTCGTGCCGGCCTTCGCCGGCACCGGTCCACCGCAATGGGATCCGTATGCCCGCGGCACGATCACGGGCCTGACGCGGGGGACCACGCGCGCGCACATCGCGCGCGCCGCGCTCGAATCGATCGCGTTTCAGGTCGCCGATGTGCTCGACGTGATGCAGCAGGACTCCGGCATCGCCGTCGACGGCTTGAGGGTGGACGGCGGCGCCTGTGCGAACGACCTGCTCCTGCAGTTTCAGGCCGACCTGCTGCGTGTGCCCGTCGTTCGCCCACGCATCATCGAGACGACCGCGCTGGGAGCCGCATTCCTCGCCGGGCTGGGCGTCGGCTTCTGGCGCGACCGTTCAGACCTCTCGACGGCCTGGGTCGTCGATCGCACGTTCGAGCCCCGAGGCGACGCCGATCAGGCCGCGCACCGTCGCGCGCGCTGGCGGGAAGCGCTGCGGCGCGCAGCGGACTGGGAAGAGCACGAGCGCGTCTGAGGCCGATAACGCTGCCGGTGTCGCTGCCGGTGTCGCTGCCGGTGTCGCTGCCGGTGTCGCTGCCGGTGTCGCTGCCGCTGCGAAGCATTCTGTGCGGCAGCGTTGAAAAATCTACAGCGCCGCGGGCTTTGCGCGCACTCACCGCACACAGAACTTGGCAACGCACCGCGGCGTCAACCATGATCACAATCCCCGGCGTAGGGATGCAGCAGCAGGGATGCAGCGTGTAGTGAGCGCCCCGGAACTCGCAGAACAAATCGAGCCCGCCTCAGCGGAAGCAACCTCGCAACCGTCGATCGACCCGCCGCCGGCCGAACGCGCGCAACCGAGTGCCGCGGACTGGCTCGTCGGCGGCGGCGAGATGGGTGCGCGCATCCGCGCGCACGACTGGTCGCGCTCGCAGCTCGGCTCCATTGAAACGTGGCCCCAGAGCCTGCGCAGCGCCGTCAGCATTCTGCTCCCGTCGAAGGCGCAGATCGTCCTGTTCTGGGGACCGGACCTGGTCACGATCTACAACGACGCGTACCGGCCGGTGTTCGGCGCCAAGCATCCCGCCGCACTGGGCATGCCGGCGCGCCAGTGCTGGAGCGAGGTCTGGCACGTTCTCGAGGGAATGTTCAGCGGCGTCGTCAGCACGGGCGAAGCGTTCTGGGCGAAGGACCACCAGTTCGGCCTCGAGCGCAACGGCTACCTCGAAGAGACCTACTTCGACGTTTCCTATGACCCGGTCCGCGACGAGACCGGTCGCGTCGGCGGCCTGTTCTGCATCGTCAGCGAAACGACCGGGCGCATCGTCGGCGAGCGGCGCCTCGCGGCGCTGCGCGACATCGGACGTATCGGCAACGGCGCGGAGTCGGCGCGCGACGTGTTTCGCAACGCCGCGGCGGTGCTGGAGCGCTATCGCAATGACGTGACGTTCGCCGCCCTGTACCGCTGGGACGCACGCGAGCGTCGCGCGCACCTGGAGTCGACGGCGGGTGTCGCCCGCGGATCGCCCGTGGCGCCCGAGCACGTCGATGCCGGGGCGGCTGGCTGGCCGGTCGGTTCCGATGCCGATCTCGTACTCGCCGCCGGTCCGGCCGGCGCGGCACTGCCAGGCGGCCCGTGGGCCGAAGGCAGCCGGCAGGCCGCCGTGCTGCGAATCGCAACGCCCGGCAGCGAGCCGTCCGGCTACCTCGTCGTGGGACTCAGCGTGCGGCGCGCGTTCGACGAAGACTACGCCGACTTCCTGCGCCTGCTGGCCACGAACGTCGCCAGCGCGATTGCCGGCGTGCATGCGATCGAGCAGGAGCGGCGCCGCGCCGAGGCACTCGCGGAGCTGGACCAGGCCAAGACCGCGTTCTTCAGCAACGTGAGCCACGAATTCCGGACCCCGCTCACACTGATGCTCGGTCCGCTCGAAGATCTGCTCACGCGCGCGAACGGCGACCTGCCGGCAGCGCACCGCGCAACCCTCGGGATCGTGCAACGCAATGGCGAGCGGCTGCTCAAGCTCGTGAACACGCTGCTCGACTTCGCGCGCATCGAAGCCGGCCGCGCGCAGGCGAGCTACGAGCCGACGAGCCTCTCGACGTTGACCGCGGATCTCGCCAGCAACTTCCGCGCCGCCTGCGAACGTGCCGGACTCAGCCTCAGCGTGGACTGCCCGCGCCTGCGCCAGCCCGCGTACGTCGACCAGGAGATGTGGGAAAAGATCGTCCTCAACCTGTTGTCGAACGCCTTCAAGTTCACGCTCGCCGGCAGCATCGACGTGCGCCTGCGCGAGACAGGCACGCACTTCGAGCTGAAGGTCGCAGACACAGGCACGGGCATTCGCCCCGAAGAGCTGCCGCGCATGTTCGAGCGCTTTCATCGCGTGGAGGGCTCGCGTGGCCGCAGCCACGAAGGCAGCGGAATCGGGCTCGCGCTCGTGCATGAGCTGGTCAAGCTTCACGGAGGAACGATCTCGGTTCAGAGCACGTACGCGAAGGGCTCGAGCTTCATCGTGACGATTCCCAAAGGCAGCGATCACCTGCCGGCCGAGCACGTCGAGGCAGCGCGCGATGCCGGCCCGCGCCGCTCTTCGCGCGCCGGAGCCTATGTTTCCGAGGCGCTCGGATGGCTTCCCGACGCCGGGCGCGAACAGCGTCCCGCGCCGGCCGCTGCCGCACGCCCCGCCAGCGCGCCACGCGTCCTGGTGGCCGACGACAACGCCGATCTTCGGGAATACGCGAGCCGTCTGCTCGCCGAGCATTACGACGTGGCGGCTGTGCCGGACGGTCGCGCCGCGCTGGACGCGGCGCGACTGCGCCGCCCGGACCTCATCATTTCGGACGTGATGATGCCGCACCTCGACGGGTTCGGACTGATCCGCGAGCTGCGCGCCGATCCTCAGCTGTCGTCCATCCCGGTCATCCTGCTGTCGGCACGCGCAGGAGAGGAAGCACGGGTCGAAGGTCTCGGCAAGGGCGCCGACGACTACCTGGTGAAGCCGTTCAGCCCGCGCGAACTGCTGGTGCGCGTGGATTCGCTGGTGCGCTCGGCGAAGATGCGCCGGCGCATGCAGGAAGCCCTGGCTCAGTTCGAAACTCTGTTCGACCAGGCTCCACTCGGCATCTACGTCGTCGACGACCGCTTCCGGCTGGTCGCCGTCAACCCGGTCGCGCGGCCGACCTTCGGCGACATCCCCGACCTGATCGGGCGCGACTTCGACGAAGTGATCCACGTGTTGTGGCCGAAGGCCTACGCCGACGAGATCGTTGCGCTGTTCCGCCGCACGCTGCAAACCGGCGAGGCGCACGTCGTGCCGGAGCGGATCGAGCAGCGCCGCGACCGCGGCATCACGGAGTACTACGAGTGGCGCATCAGCCGCATCCCGCTGCCTGAAGACCGCACAGGTGTCGTGTGCTATTTCCGCGACATCTCCCGATCGGTATTGGCACGCGAGGCCCTGCGCGAAGCGGACAGCCGCAAGGACGAATTTCTCGCGACGCTGTCGCACGAGCTGCGCAATCCGCTCGCGCCGCTGCGCAATTCGGTGGAGATGCTCAGGATCGCGGGCACGCACGGTCCGACGGCGAACGTGGCGCTCGAGATCATGCAGCGCCAGATCGGCCACCTGGTGCGCCTGGTCGACGATCTGCTCGAGGTGTCGCGCATCACGCGTGGCGAGGTCGAGCTGCGCAAGGAGCCGGTCAGCCTCGACGTGGTGCTGCGCCACGCGATCGACGCGAGCCAGCCGCTGATCGACGCCGCCGGCCACAGGCTGACCCTGCTGGTACCGCGCGAGCCGCTGACGCTCGAAGCCGATCCGGTACGCATCGCGCAGATCTTCGGCAACCTGCTCAACAACGCCGCCAAGTATTCCGAGCGCGGCGGCACCATCACCATCGAGGCACGTCGTCACGCGAACGAGGCGGTGATCAGCATCGTCGACACCGGCGACGGCATCGAGCCCGAGCAGCTCCCGCACGTCTTCAAGATCTTCGCGCGCGGCAACCGCAGCATCATGCGCAACCAGAGCGGTCTCGGCATCGGCCTCGCACTGGTGCGCCGTCTCACGGAAATGCATGATGGCCGGGTCGACGCGGCGAGTGACGGCGTCGGCAAGGGCAGTCGCTTCACGGTGCGTCTGCCCCTCCTGGCGACGCGGCGCGTGATCGACACTGAGGTGAAGACCGAAGCTGCCGCGGTCGCGCCGATGAAGATCCTGGTGGTCGACGACAACCGCGATGCAGCGCAGAGCCTCACCATGCTCCTGTCGCTGGTGGGTGCAGAAGTGCGTGTCGCCAACGATGGGCCGGAGGCACTGCAGGAGTTCGAGCGGTGCCGCCCGCGCATCGTGCTGCTCGACATCGGCATGCCGGGCATGGACGGTTTCGAGGTCGCGCGCCGCCTGCGCGCCCTGTCACCGCATCCGCGCCTCTCGATCGTTGCGCTGACAGGCTGGGGTCAGGACGAGGATCGTCGCCGCGTGCGCGAGGCCGGCTTCGACCATCACCTCGTCAAACCTGCCGACCTCGGCGCGCTGCATTCGCTGATCGCCGCCGTCCAGGCGGAAGACGACTGACGCGGGCCATCCAGCGCCGCGTCAACCTCCGTCGCTGACGCGCGTGTCGTGCGCGATCCAGTTCAGCTCCCACGTCCTGCCACCGTCGTCGGAGAACGCCTGCTCGAACCGGGCCGACGTCGGCGTGACGTCGAAGATCACGAAGCGCACGAGGATGGCACGGCCGCGCAGAGTTTCCTGCGCGTAGAACTCTCCGCGTCCGTCGCGGAACTCACCGACCGTGGGTGGACTCAGCGTGCCGCCGGCGGCGTTGGCGAAATTGAGGTTCCATTGGCGCGACTCGGGATTGTAGAGACGCAGCGACATGCCTTCGATGCGGCCGGCGGGCCCCTGTACGTCGAGCTCGACGAGGTTGGCGCGCCCGCCCAGAACCTTGCTGACGATCGTAGTGCCCTCGTACTCCACCCATTCGTTGGAACCGGTGAGCGGACGCAGTCTGCGTTTGAGGTGCGTCTTCCATTCGCCGAGCTCCCAGTCGAAATCGTGCGCGCCGCTGCGCGCCTCCGCGGGCGCGGTCACGGCACTCTGCGCGCCAGCGAACGCCCCGAGAGCCAGGCAGAACATGGGCAGCAAGCACGACGAGATCAGGTAACCAAGGTGTCTGGGCAAACGCATGCTGGTGGCCTCACTGGGCGGGTGCCGAAGCGACTCTGGTTCGCAGACTGCCGGCGAACAAGGGCCATTTTCCCGGCCCCGACTGGGCCACTGTGAGACACTCGCCGGACATGAACGACGGCCGCGACGCGACTGCAGCCGCGCCTCCTGCGACGACGGCAGCGACGGGCACACGTCCCGGCCTGCAACGCGCGCTCGGCCGGTGGGACCTCACGGCCTTCGGCGTCAACATCGTGATCGGCGGCGGGGTCTTTCTCACGCCGTCGCTCGTCGCCGCGCAACTCGGCAACTGGAGCGCGATTGCCGTCATCGCCGTCGGCCTCGTCGTCCTGTGCATCGCGCTCTCGTACGCCGAAGTCGGCAGCCGCTTCGACAGCACGGGGGGCCCGTACCTGTACACGCTGGCCGCGTTCGGTCCTTTCGTCGCGTTCGAAGTCGGGTGGATGAGCTGGTTCACGCGCGTGGCCAGCATCGCGGCGCTGACCAACGGCATCGCGATCGCCCTCGCGTATTTCTTTCCGGCGATCGGTACGGGCCTGCCGCGCGCCACCCTCGTCACTGGCGTCATCATCGTCTTCGGCCTCATCAACGCGAGCGGCATCCGTCAGAGCGCACTGGTCATCAACGGCATCACCATCGCCAAGCTGGTGCCGCTCCTGATCTTCATCGCGGTGGGACTGTTCTACGTCGATTGGGCGCGGCTCGCGCCTCTGCCGTCGGTTGATGCCTCGCAGGTGGGCGCTGGAGCACTGCTGCTGATGTACGCCTACGGTGGCTACGAAGTCATGGGAGTGCCGGCGGGCGAGACCCGACAGCCGCGCACCGACTTGGCGTTCGCCATGGTGATGACCATCGCCCTCTGCGCCGTGGTCTATCTCCTCACGCAGATCATCGCCACCACCGTGCTGCCCGATATCGCCCAGTCGCAGCGGCCGGTCGCTGACGCCACGGCAATCTTCCTCGGTCCCGCCGGCGCCCTGATGATCGGCGTCGGGTCGATCGTCGCAATCCTCGGCAACGGCATCGGCAGCCTGCTGGGCGCTTCCCGTTACATCTACGCCTTCTCGGAAACCGGCGTCATCCCCCGCTACTTCGCGTACGTGCATCCGCGCTACCGCACTCCGACGCGCGCCATCGGGTTCTCGATAGCGGTCACCCTCGTGCTGGCGCTTACCGGATCGTTCGTGCTGCTGCTGGCCGCGAGCGTCCTCGCGCGGCTGGTCACGTACGCAGGTGTATCGGCTGCCGCGCTCGTGTTGCGGCAGCCCAGGTTCACTGGACGCGTGCCGGCGGCAAAGTACACCGTGCCCTTCGGTCCGGTCGTGCCGACGATCGCGCTCGTCGTATCGCTCGCCATCGTCGGCGGCGCCACCGGCCCGCAACTCGCCGTGGGCGGCAGTGCACTCGTCGCCGGCGCCTTGCTGTTCGTGGCAACGCGGTGGGCGGCGCAACGCTCGCACTGAGCGAGCGATGCGGGCGAGGCTGGGCCAGGCCTGTGTCGGTTCCGGGTCACGCCGCACGTCGTCCCATCACGTAGGTTTCGAGGAGAGCCGAGATGAGAAAAGTCGTTGCTGGAGCATTCCTGAGTCTCGACGGCGTGATGCAGGCGCCCGGCGGTCCCGAGGAAGATCCCTCGGGCGGGTTCAAGTTCGGCGGGTGGATGTTCCCTCAGTTTGACGAGGCGCTGGGCAAGAAGATGGACGAGTCCTTCTCGGAACCGTTCGACCTGCTGCTGGGCCGCAAGACGTACGAAATCTTCGCCGCCTACTGGCCCTACCAGGACGACGAGATCGGCCGCGCCTTCGACCGCGCGACCAAGTACGTCGCCACGCGCTCCAAGCTGCAGCTCACCTGGAAGAATTCCGTCGCGCTGCGCGGCGACGCGGCCGAAGAGGTCGCGGGCCTGAAGCAGCAGGACGGTCCGACCCTGCTGATCCAGGGCAGCAGCGATCTGATCCAGTCGTTGTTGGCGCGAGACCTGATCGACGAGTTCCGGCTGGTGATCGCCCCGATAGTGCTCGGCGACGGGAAGAAACTCTTCGGCAGGGGCGCGATCCCCGTCGGACTCGAGCTGGTGTCCAGCCAGACTTCGACCACGGGCGTGACCATGAGCACCTACGTGCGCGAGGGACGTGTCACGACCGGGTCGTTCGCGGACGACGAGCCCAGCGCCGCCGAGATTGCACGCCGCCAGAAACTGGCCCGGGAGGGCTAGCGCCGGCCGATCGGCCAGAACCTCCGGACGCTGGGGCAGGGTCCGCGGGCGGGCCGCCGGTAGGATGAGGGCCCTCGGATTCCTGAGGGTGTTCATCCGTATGAGCGACAAGCACACTGGCGCCTGCTTCTGCGGGGCCGTCGAGATCGAGGTCACCGGCGCTCCCGAGGCCATGGGCTACTGCCACTGCGCTTCCTGTCGCTCGTGGTCCGCAGGCCCCGTGAACGCCTTCACACTCTGGAAGCCGGAAAGCGTAAAGATCACCAAAGGCCGCCAGTCACTCGGCCGGTATCGCAAGAGCGAGACGAGCGACCGGCAGTTCTGCACGCAATGCGGCGGACACGTCATGACCGAGCACCCGACGTTCGGGCTCACCGACGTGTATGCGGCAACGATCCCGAGCCTCGCATTTCGGCCCGGTGTGCACGTCAACTATTCCGAGACGGTGCTGCGTATGACGGACGGCCTGCCGAAGCTGCGCGACTTTCCGGCGGAATTGGGCGGTTCGGGGCAACTCGTAGCGGAGTGAGCTGCACGGCGAAGCTTGCCCTTCGCGGCGGAACAGCACCCCGGGTTCCCCGGACGCGGTTGAATTCGCGCCCGGAGACCTGCAACTGGTCGTGCGCATGCGAGGCCAGGGCCCACGCGTTGCTGCGGCGCCCGGTTGCGCATACCTTTTCCGCCCATGCCTCATCGACGCATCCCATCCGCCGTCGTCGCCACCCTCGCCCTCCTCGCCCCCACGTTGCAAGCCGCGGGGCAGGAGCTGCGCTTCACAGCAGGGCAGCTGCGCGAGGACTTCGTCGTCCTCGAGCGCAGCATCCGCGGCGTGCACCCGGACCTGGCGCATTCGGTGAGCGAGAACGAATTCGACGCCGCGCTGCGTGCCCTGCAATCGCAACTCACGCAGCCGATGACGCGCGACGAGGCGTGGCGGCACTTCGCCCGGCTCAATCCCGTGCTCGCCGACGGGCATCTGTTCGTCACCTTCAACGACTGGCGCGGCGAGGTCGCCACTCATCGTCGCGCCGGTGGCCTGCTCTTCCCGTTCGAAGTGCAACTGGCCCCTGACGGCCTGCTGATCCGCTCGCTGCTGGGCGGCGGCCCGACGGACCTGGCCGGCTCGCGCGTGCTGACGATCGACGGCGTTCCGGCAGCCGATGTTTGCCACCAGCTGTTGCTGCGCGCGCACGGCGATACGCCTGCATTCCGCGAGGCGTTGATCTCGCGCCGGTTCTGGTTCTATTACTGGAAGCTCTACGGAGCGCCGGCTACTTTCGATGTCGTCATCGCGGGGGCCGACGCGCGCCGGGCCCCCGGCGTACGCCGGTTCGCGGGCAGCCCGGCGCAGCCGGTCTTGCTCGCGGACGAGACGGACTTCGGGCAGCAGTTTCGCTTCGAGCTGCGCAGCGGTCGCGCTGCCGTGCTGACGCTCGGCACCTTCGACTGGCACGACAAGGATGAATTCCTGCGCTTCACGCGCGACGCGTTCGCCAAGATCCGCGACGCTGGCATCGAGACGCTGGTCCTGGACGTGCGTGCCAACGGCGGTGGCGACGATGCCTTCTGGAGGGAAGGCATACTGCCGTACGTCGCGACGCAGCGCTGGCGCTGGGGCTCGACCTACCGCAAGCGCGTGCTCGAGCAGTATCGCGACGAAGGCGAGACCGTGGGCGAGGTGGTCTCCGGCACGCTCGACCAGTGGATCGAGCCCGGGCGCGACGACCCGCTGCGCTTCAAGGGCCGCACTGTCGTCCTCGTCGGCCCGTCGACCTACTCGTCCGGCATTCTCTTTGCCAACGTCATGCAGGATTTCGGATTCGGCACGCTGGCCGGAACAGGCGGCGCGGCCCGGGCCGACCAGAGTGGCAGCGTGCAGAAATTCGCTCTGCCGAATACCGGGTTCGCAGTCTACGTGCCGCGCTTCGTGCTCGCGCGCCCCGCGGGCGCGAGTTGTCGGCTGTGCTCGAACGCGCTGGTGCAGCCGGACATCGCGATCGCGGAAATTCCCCTGAATGCGCGCGCGGCCATCGACGAGGTGCTGCGGCGGATCCGGTGAGCGGCTGCCGTCACTCCCGCATCATCACATAGGCGACCGGCAGCCGTGTGCGCCGGTCGATGATGGCCGCGGCGAACGTGAACGGATGGCTCGCCAGGAGCCAGCGCAGTTCCTCGCGTGGCACGCCGCTCTCCTCGATCGCTTCCTGCACCTCGCCCGGATCGACGCCTGGCTCCGTGGACAGCGTCTCCATGGGCTTCGCCACCAGGTCGATGGCCGCGTGCGCCGTCTCGAAGCGCCGAAAGTACCTGGGCATCGTCGACGCAGGCTTGCCCGAGAGCTCGAGGAACGTCAGCTCGCTGCGCTCCTTCGGGTCGCTCGGGATTTCGACTGCCACGTAGCGGGGCCCGGCCCAGGATCGCGAGCGAAAATACGGCTCGAGGCCTTTCGCCAGCTCGGCGTCCTGGAGGTCGGTGGCGCGCACGATCTCGAGCCGATCGACGACGAAAGCGACGAACACCGGCCGCGACTGCGCCACCGTCAGCGAGCCGTAGACCAGCGCTACGATCTGCACGATCGCGACGACCACGTAGTCGAACACCAGCTTGCCGCGCGACTTGGTGCTGGAATAGATCACCAGGGAGATCAGCGGCCCGAGCGCGATGTCGACCCCGACGACGATCGTGAACAGCCGCATGCCGCGGCCGACTTCCGCGAGCTCCCCCGGGTACCAGACGAAGAAAATGACGGCGGCGAAGAGCGCGGCGACGGCCGCGGTGAGCAGGAAATGAATGCCAGCGGCCAGAACCTTCTCGCGCCAGTTGATGCTCATGGCCCTGATGGCGGACGGCGTCCGGGCGACGGTGCCCGGCGCGAATTCTGTACCGGAAGGCGCTCCGAAGAAAAGTGCTCCGGCGCACATCGGAGCGCGGGACTTGTCTCTTTTCGTCCGCACCGTGTCCGAAACGGACTCGCACACGCCGACCTCATCGAAATAATGACCAGCACGACGGCACTGTGGCGCCGTTGCGGGAGAAGGCCGTGAGAATGCTCGTTCCGTGTGCGCTTGCGCTCGCATCGACGCTTGCGCTGTCGAGCGCAGGAGCGCGGGCGGAGTCGCTGCGGGTCGGCTGGCAGGACGTCGACGGCGTGCAGATCTTCTATCGCGAGGGCGGCCGCACCGAGGATCCCACGGTCGTGTTCCTGCACGGCAACCCGGCCTCCTCGTTTCAGTACCGCGACGTCATGACGCGGCTCGCCGATTCCTACCACGTGATCGCGCCGGACTATCCCTCGTTCGGCTTCTCGTCAGCACCCGAGCGCTCGGCGTATCGCTACACGTTCGATAGCGTCACCGACAGCGTCCGCCGTTTCCTCGCGGCCAGGAACATCACGCGTTATAGCCTGTTCATGCAGGACTACGGCGTGCCCATCGGCTTTCGCCTGATCAGCTCATCACCCGAGGCGGTGCAGACGCTGATCGTCCAGAACGGCGTGATTCACCTCGACGGGTTCCCGGCGGCGCAGGACCCGAACGGGGAGTTGCGGCAGCATTGGCGCAAGCGCAACGCCGACCTCGATCGCCGGCGTCGCGAATTCACGCTGGGCATGCGCTTCCCGGCGGCCGCCGGATGGGACTCCGCGTGGAACCAGGACCTGATACTCCTCAACATGACTTCGGCGCAGCGGCCCGGCGTCATCGATGCACGCAGCGACCTGTGGTTCGACTATGGCAGCAACATCGCGCGCTACCCGGAGTGGCAGGCGTTGCTGAAGAGGCTGAACGTGCCGCTGCTGGTGATGTGGGGCGGCCGTGATGACTTCTTCACCATCCCCGGCGCGCTGGCGTTCCGTCGCGATGCTCCCCACGCCGAAGTCCACATCCTCGACGCCGATCACTTCGCCACCGTCGAGGTCCCGGACGAGATCGTGCGCCTGGCCGCGCCATTCCTGGCGCGGCACCTGCGCGCGCACGCGACTACCCTTCCGTCATCAGCTCGTCCATGACCGTGGCACTACCGCGGCCCGGGTCGAATTCCACCTGGCGGAAGCCGAAGGTGATCGTCTCGGTCATTTCGGGCGCGCTCGAAATTCGGCCGCTGCTGTCGACCGCACTCGCCGCGTTACGGGCGACGGAAATGATTCGCGCCTGACTGAAGGTCACCCGATGCAACAGCACCGGCGTTCCCGACGGGCCGACGCCGACGACGTCGACCGTGATGTTGAGCGGCTCGTTCGTGAGCATGGCTCTGAGGATGTTCGGCGACGCGGCCCCGATCAGCTTGTCGAACGACACTGGCGCATAGCGGCGCTGCCCGGCGGGCGTACCTGACCTCTCGTCCACCGGGAACTTGACCGAGTAGCTCCACGCCTTCAACGGTATCGAGTTGGCCGACCCGCCGCGCGTCGTTTCGCCAGGCCACTGCCCTCCACCCGACGCGGACTGCACCGTCATCAGGATTCCGGTCTGCGCATTGGCCAGCGACGAGGCAGACATGGCCGCCAGCAGCAGGAGCGCGCCGGCCAGCGCGCGCATGGAAAGAGCGGAAGTCATGAGCTTCTCCCTTTGAGTTGATTGTTGTGCCGAGCCGCACGCCGCCGTGCCAGGCGCCGGCGTCACACGGGTATCCGGGGATTCGCGATCGAAGTTACGCAATAGCCCTCGAAAGGCGCCAGACCGCTGTCCAGCAAGTCGCAGACCCGCCGCCAGGGTTCGAGTCCCGGGCAGCTCCTGCGGGAGAACGACTGGCGGCGCACATATGGTCAGTCGTAACCCTTTGCCCCCGGCTCCGGAGTACCCTTCATGTTCATGGCCTCCGTTCCCGAATCCCTGCCGGCCGGCCTGCGCTGCCCGCAGTGCGGAGCGTCGATGGCTTCGAGCGTCGCGGGCCTCTGCGGTGCCTGCCTGCTGCGTCTCGCCACCCTCGAAGACGCCCCGCCACAGGAAGACTTCGAGGACCTGGAAGCCTGCGACGGCGGCGCAGGTTTCGACGATTGGCTGAAGGTCAAGGGCCAGCGCATCGGCAACTACGAGTTGCTCGACGAAATCGCGCGCGGCGGCATGGGCATCGTGTATCGCGCGCGCCAGGTGAACGCGGGCCGCGTGGTCGCGCTCAAGATCATGTTGCCGCAGCTCCTGCCCGTGGCCGGCATGCTCGACCGCTTCCGCCGCGAGGTCGAAGCCGTGGCGCGGCTGGATCATCCGGGCATCCTGCCCATCTATGAAGTCGGCGAGCACGCGGGTCTGCCGCTCTTCAGCATGAAGCTCGCCGACGGCGGCAGCCTCGACCGGAGGGTCGCGGCGCTCGCCGGGAAGTGGCACGACATCGCCACGCTGGTCGCGCGCGTGGCGCGCGCGGTCGAGCACGCGCACGGCCGTGGCATCCTGCATCGCGACCTGAAGCCGGCGAACATCCTGTTCGACGCGCACGACACGCCCATGGTGGCGGACTTCGGCCTGGCGAAGATGCGGCTCGCGCAAAGCGGTCTCACGATTCCGGCCAGCGCACTGGGCAGTCCGAACTACATGGCGCCCGAACAGGTCAACGCGGAGTTCGGCGAGGTGGGTCCCGCAACCGACGTCTACGGCCTGGGCGCCATCCTGTACGAGTTGCTCGCGGGACGACCGCCGATCGACGGCACGGATGCGATCGAGACGCTGCGGCGCGTGACCAGCGAGCGCACGCGAAGCGGCATCGAGCTGCGCCCCGGCATGCCCGCGGACCTGGACGCGATCGCGCTCAAGTGCCTCGCCAAGCATCCGCACGATCGCTATCCGACCGCGCTCGCCGTGGCAACCGACGTGGAGCAGTGGATCGCGACAGGCAGCGTGAAGGTACGCCACAACCGCCGTCGCGCCGACCGCCTGCGCATCTGGCTGGTGGGTGGCGCGATCGCCGGAGCCGCCGTGCTGGTCGCGAGCGTGACCTTGTGGTCGATCAGTCGGCGTGACGCGGATGTCGCAGCGCCGGTGCAGGAGGCAGCAGCAACGCAAGCCTCGAGCGCGAACCTCGCCGCGATCACGCCGCGGATGCTCGCAGCGATGCCCTTGCGCGATCTGGCCGGCGCGGGTGACTCGCTCGCCGGCGCAATCAGCGCAGGCCTGCTGCGCGAGTTGCGCCAGGTCGAATCGCTGAACGTCGTTTCCGTCGAGCCCGGCAAGGCGGGCGGCTACGGTGCCGACGAAGAGATGATGGGGCGACTGGTCGCGGACTTGCGTCTCGAAGGCGAGGTTGCGCGCGTCGCGGACGGATTGCGCCTGCACCTGCGCCTGATGGACGGTCGCGGCAATCTCATCCTGTGGGAGCAAGCCGTGACGCGTGCGGCCGGCGAAGCGCGCGATCTGCACTTGCCGATCGCCAGCGCGCTCGTGACGCAACTGCGCAGCGACACGCGCGAGGAGGCATGGGCGCGCTTCAGTTCGAACACCGATGCGCAGGACCCTGAAGCCAGCGCCATGTACCTGAGGGCACGCGCGCTGATTCGCTGGCGTCGCCCCGAAACGCTGCGCGAAGCTGCTCGCCTGCTGCGCGCGGCCATCGCGCGTGATGCAGACTTCGCGCAGGCGCACTCGGCATTGTCCTATGCATACGCGATCTGGCCGCCCCCCGCGCCGCCCGAGGGCGATCACTGGACGCTTGCGGTGCAGTTCGCGCAATCGGCACTCGCGCTCGATTCCGCGCTCGGCCAGCCCCACGCAGTGCTCGGCCACTACTACACCGATCGCGCACAGCCCATGGAAGCGGAAGTGCATCTGCGCAAGGCGCTCGCGCTCGATCCGCGCGACCCGGTGACCCTGCACTTCTACGCCGTTCACCTGCAGAGCGTCGGCCGCCTCAGCGAGGCATTGCGCCTGGCGCAGCGCGGCATCGCCCTCGACAGCTCGAATCCCGAAACGCTGCAGTGGCTCGCGAAGATGACGACACGAGCCGGCGATCACGCGGAAGCGCGGCGCCTGTGGCGCCAGGCGGATGCGCTCGGGGCGTCCGGACCGCTGTGCGCCGCCATCGCGAGGCTCGACCTCGGCGAGCACGAACCGCTCGGCAGGTACTACCGCGAAACCTTCGAGCGTACCGGCGTGCCCGCGGACAGGAGAGATCCTTCAGCGCTGCTCGCCGGCGTCGTCGATCCCGCGCGTCGCGGCCCGGCGCTCGCGTGGCTGCGCGACGTCGAAGCGCACGTCGATCCCGCGTTCGCGATCACTCACTACGCGCTGCTGGGCGATGCGGACGATGCCTATCGCGTCGCCGCGAGCTTCAGCCTGCGCGACGACTTCTGGTATCTCTATCAGATCGTCAACATCTGGGCGAAGCGCACGGAGAGCCTGCGCCGCGATCCGCGCTTCGGGTCCCTGCTGGAGCGCTGGGGATACGTCGAGTACTGGCGCCGCTTCGGAAGGTCGGAGCTGTGCGAGGAGGCGGCCGGCGGGGTTCGCTGCCGCTAACGAACCCGGCCTGCGCGCCAACCCCCGCGTGATCGTCGCCTGGCGACAGGTCCACTCTCAAACAGCGGGATCCTGAGCGATTTCCGGCTCCGGGCCATCAGGTCGCTGACGACTCATGTCGGCATGAAGTACGATGCGCTCCCCCCGCCGCGCCGCAGGCCGGCAGGCCGTATCGCAGGCACGCCCTCCCGCCAGGAGTCACGCCGAGGATGATGAAGCAAGGAGCAGCGCTTCAGCTCAGCGCTTCTGACCTCGTCGGGCACCTCAACTGCCGCCATCTCACCGATCTCGACTTCGCGGCCGCGCACGGTCGCCTCGAGCGCCCGCACTACCACGACCCGCTGCTCGAGATCCTCGTCGAACGCGGCGAGCGCCACGAAAAGGACTATCTCTCGCACCTGGCGAGTCTCGGGCACGACATCGTGCGCATCGCGGGCAAGGGAATCACGCAGACGCAGGCGGAGCAGACCATCGCCGCGATGCGTGCCGGCGCGCGCGTGATCGCGCAGGCGACGTTTCTGCAGGGCACCTGGGGTGGTCGGGCCGACGTGCTCCTGCGCGTCGACACGCCGAGCAAGCTCGGCGCTTGGTCGTACGAGCCCATCGACACGAAGCTCGCGCGCGAGACCAAGGGCGGCACCGTACTGCAGCTCAGCCTGTACGCGGAGTTGCTTGCGCAGGTCCAGGGAGTGATGCCGGAGCACATGCACGTCGTCGTGCCCGGTTCCGGTTTCGAACCGCAGACGTATCGCACGGCGGCCTATGCCGCGTACTACCGTTACGTGAAGCAGCGGCTCGAGCAGTCGATTGCGCGGCAGGGCCGGGATGCCACGTATCCGGATCCCAAGGATCACTGCGAAATCTGCCGCTGGCGCGTGAAGTGCGAGACGCGGCGACGCGGCGACGATCACCTCTGCCTGGTCGCAGGCATCAGCGCGATGCAGATCGGCGAGCTCGCGCGCCACGAGGTCGACACGACAGCCAAGCTCGCGAGGGTCCCGCTGCCGCTGCCGTGGAAGCCCGACCGTGGCGCGAAGCAGTCCTACGAGCGCACTCGCGAGCAGGCCCGCGTGCAGGTGCAGGGGCGCGAGACGAATACTCCCGTGTACGAAACGCTCGCTCCGGCGCCCGGAGTGGGCCTGTGCAAGCTGCCCGCACCCTCCCCCGGCGACATCTTCTTCGACCTCGAAGGCGATCCGTTCGTCGCAGACGCAGGGCTCGAATATCTCTTCGGCTACGTCACCGCGGAGCGGGACGGCAAGCCGGCGTACGTTTGCGAGTGGGCCTTCACGCGTGACGACGAGGCGCGCGCGTTCAAACGCTTCGTGGACCTGGTGGTGGAGCGCTGGCAGCGCTTCCCGGACATGCACGTCTACCACTACGCGCCGTACGAGCCCGCCGCCCTCAAGCGGCTGATGGGTCGCTACGCGACGCGCGAGGACGAGATAGACCGCATGCTGCGCGGCAGCCTCTTCGTCGATCTCTACTCGATCGTGCGCCAGGGCGTGCGCGCGAGCGTCGAGAGCTACTCGATCAAGAAGCTCGAGGTGTTCTACGGCTACGAGCGCCCGGTCGACCTGGCCGATGCGCGGGCGGCGCTCGCACGCATGCAGGGATGTCTCGAGCTCGACGACCACGCCGGCATCACCGGCGAGGTGAAGCGCGTGATCGCGGACTACAACCGCGACGACTGCGTCTCCGCGCTGCGCCTGCGCGAGTGGCTGGAGGGCATTCGCACGGGGCTGATCGCCAGGGGCGCGCAAATCCCGCGGCCCGAAGCGCAAGCAGCCGCGCCGAGCGAGAGGATCGACGAGCGTCAGCGCAAGGTCTGGGAGGCAGTCGAACGGCTCACGTTCGACGTACCGGTCGACGCGAGCGCGCGTACGCCCGAGCAGCAGGCGCGCTGGGTGCTCGCTCACACCCTCGACTGGCATCGGCGCGAACAGAAATCCGTGTGGTGGGAGTTCTACCGCCTCGCCGATCTGCCCGCCGAAGATCTGCTCGACGAGCGTCACGCCCTCTCGGGCCTCACATTCGTCGAGCACGTCGGCGGAACCGCGCGCGCGCCGGTGCATCGCTATGCGTTTCCGCCGCAGGAAGTCGAGCTGCGCGGCGACGAGTCGCTGCACACCTTCGGCGGCGAGAAGTTCGGCACGCTGGAGGCGATCTCGAGCGAGGGGCGCACGGTCGACATCAAGAAACGCCAGGACACGGCGGGCACACACGCCGAGGCTGTCTTCGCGCACGATTCGGTGAACAGCGACGTGATGGCCGATGCGCTGCTGCGCATCGGCAACTACGCCTCGAAGCACGGCATGGAAAGCGGCACCAGCTATCGGGCGGCACGCGACGTATTGATGAGGCGCGCACCCAAGGTCCACGGCGCTGGCAGTACCCCGGACGAATGGGCGCTCGACTATGTGCCGCCCCGCGCGCGTAACGCCGCAAGAGGCAAAGGCGCGCCTTCCGCCGCAAGTGATGCGGCGACGGGCGGCGACGCCACTCTGCGCAACTCCGGCGAAACGCCGGTGCAGGCCGCCGTTCGCATCGGGCCGATGCTCGACGGCGGCGTGCTGGCCATCCAGGGCCCGCCCGGCGCGGGCAAGACATTCACCGCAGCGCGCATGATCTGCGCGCTCGTGAAGGCGAAGAAGAAGGTCGGCATCACGGCGAACAGCCACAAGGTGATCCGCAACCTGCTCAACGAGGTCGTGAAGGCCGCCGACGAGGAACGCCTCGACGTGAGGTGTATCCAGAAAATCAGCGAGGACCATACCGAGACCGACGTGCAGGGCATCGCGTTCTCGAAGTCGAACGAGGAAGTGCTTGCGGCGATCGCAGCGGGCGCATCAGGGATCGGCGGCGGCGGCAAGCATGTCGCCGCGGGAACGGCGTGGCTGTGGTCGCGCCAGGACGCCTTCGAAAGTCTCGACGTGCTGTTCGTCGACGAGGCGGCACAGATGTCACTCGCGAACGTGCTGGCCGTGTCGCAGGCCTGCCGGTCCCTGGTGCTGCTCGGCGATCCGCAGCAGCTCGAACAGCCGATGAAGGGCAGCCACCCCGAGGGGACCGACGTTTCCGCGCTGGACCACATCCTGGCCGGCAAGCCGACGATCGGCGACAAGGAAGGCCTGTTCCTCGAAGAGACGTGGCGCCTGCATCCGCGCATCTGCGCGTTCACGTCCGAGCTCTTCTACGAGAGCCGCCTGCACTCGCGCGCCGGGCTGGAGCGTCTGGCGGTTAAATCGCGCGGAGCCGTGAACGGCAGCGGCATGCGCTACCTGCCCGTGGAGCACGAAGGCAATCAGAGCTCCTCGCCCGAGGAGGCCGAGCGCATTCGCGAGCTCGTGCAGGACATCCTCGACGCGCCATCGACGTGGATCGACCGTGACGGCGCCGAGAAGCCGGTGACGCTCGACGACATTCTCATCATCGCGCCTTACAACGCCCAGGTCTTCGAGCTGCAGGAGCGCCTGCCGGGCGCACGCATCGGCACGGTCGACAAGTTCCAGGGGCAGGAAGCCGCGATCGTGATCTATTCGATGACCACGTCATCGCATGCCGACGCGCCGCGCGGCATGGATTTCCTCTACAGCCTCAATCGCCTCAACGTCGCCACCTCGCGCGCGAAGTGCGTGTGCGTGCTGGTGGCCTCCCCCGCCGTCTTCGAGCCGGAGTGCCGCACGCCGGAGCAGATGAGGATGGCAAACGCGTTCTGCCGTTATCTCGAGATGGCCTCAGCGCTGAGCGCCAACCGCAGGCAGCCGCCGCCCGCGGCGGGGCAAGAGCAGGCGGCCGGCGGTCAGCTCGATCTGGCTCTCTGAAACAGGCTGTGGGCATCAAGCGGTGACGGAGCGGGATTGCCCGCTCCGTCACTGCAGTTTCATCAGCGCTTCACTGAGTGCACGTCAGCGTGCGACCGGCGACGGGACCGACGGTCGCGCCGGAGCTCATCTGCGTCGAGTAGCCGGTGATGCTGGCCGGTGCGCGACACGTCACCTGGAACATGAAAGTTGCCATCCCTCCGGGCGGGACCGGCTGCGGCACGTTGATGCTCGCGTGTGAGAAGGAGACGTTCGCCGGCCCCCAGATGCGTAGCGCATGCGTCACGGGCATCCACATGGTGGCGCCGGTGTTCACCGCGTAGAGCTGCACCAGGCCAGGGACACCCACCCTCAGCTGGCTCGGCGCGTTGATGTAGGTGATCGTCGCAGTATCGCTCGGCGGAGCACCGACGATGATCTGCTGTGCAGGACTGTTCGCCATGATCGCACCGGTCGGCGCGCGCAGCTGGAAACTGAGCGGATGGCTGCCGTTGGTCATCGGCGCGCGCACGGTGAACGTGCTCGTCGCCAGGCCATTCGGATCGATGGGCGCGCTGGACGTTCCCTGCGCGATAGGCGGCGCGGTGAAAGCCGAGGGGCCCGTATTCGTCGGCGCAATCTCCATCACATGCCCGCCTGTCCAAGGTACGCCGCCGGCGTTGCGGAAACGCACCGTGACGTTGAACGTCGCACCCGGCGGGATCGGCTGCGCCACCGACGTCGAGGACTGGAACATGAACTGCGCGTGATCCGGGAACATGGTGGCGAGCGCCGCGCGCACGTTCGGCAGCGGACCGATGTTCTTCGCGTCCGCTGTCTGCGGCGTGCCGGTGGCAGCCAGCACCGAGCGCATCTGAACGGGTGTCAGCGGCGCATGCCCGTAGGCGATCCGGATGCTCTGGACCAGGGCAGCCGCGCCCGTGACGATTGGCGATGCACTCGAGGTGCCGCTGAAGATGCGTGTGTACCACTGATCCTCGTCGTTGCCGTTGCCCCGCAGCGTCGGGTCCACCAGCAGGTCGAAGATCGGCATGCCGTCCGTATCGAGCACGGGATTGCCGTTGACGTCGCGGCGCAGAAAAAATTCTTGCCCCATGCCCAGCGTGCCGACGCCGCCACCCCAGGCGTGCAAGTCCACGCGCGGGCCGAAGTTGGTGAAGCACGCAGGCGCGCGGCCATTGGCGCCGGCGCCGAAGTTGTTGCCGGCGTTCCCGCCGTTGCTGGCGCCTACGACAATAGCGCCCGAATCGCGCGTCGAGGCCGGCACCACGAGCTGCTGACCGTTGCCGGCGGCCTCGACGACGATCACGCCCGCCCCGGTGAGGTGCGTGATTGCGGCATGCTCCATGGGAACCGATTCCACGGCGACGAAGCCGAACTGGCCGGGATTGCAGCGATTTGGCGGCGGACCGACGTTGCTCGGGAAGTGCTGCTCGATGAGCGCGATGTCGCCGGCCCGCAGCGCCTCGAGCGAGGTGACGAGTGCGGAACCCACGCTGTAGAAGTAGATCTGCCCGTTGCGCCAGTTGCCACCGCTCACCGACGACCAGCCGGCCAGTGCGTTCGGTACGATACCGGTCGCGCCAAACCCGTTGTCTGCGGCGACCAGCTCTCCCAGCACTGCCGTGCCATGATCGCCGCCGAAGTTGGTGCCGGTGCGGTAGAACAGCTGCGGCAGATCTTCGTGATCGATGTTCCAGCCGGACTCCACGTCGACGATGCGCACGTTCTGTCCGCGTCCGCCCGTGAAGTTGCGGGCGAAGTCGACGTCGATGCCTTGCGGCGCGCGTCGCAGGTAGCCCTGCGCGGGAGTGACGTTGAGCGTCGTGGTCGGCGGCTTGTCCGCCGCGTCGTGCGGGATCGGCTGGAAGTACGCAACCTCGACGCTGCGCAAACGCTGCAGCTGCTGCAGGAAGCGGGCGGCATCCTCCGGCGGCATCGCCGGCAGGAGGATGAAATAGAAGAGGTTGAGGTCGGGCTGCTCGAAGCGCGTGCTGCGTTCCGCCGCCTGGCGCAGGCGCTGCAGATCGAGCTCATCGACGATGGGCGTGGCACGATCCACCAGGGCCCGCACGGATGCGAGCCCGTCATTGAAGCGGCCGAGATCGGCCGCAAGCATCGAGGGCTCGAGACCGCTGCGACCGAGGCGCGGGCGCGTCTCGACGGCGGCGGGCTCTTCACTCACCACCAAACGATCCTCGCGCAGACGCACGCCGCTGCCTTCGACGAACTTGACCACGACCTGGCGCAGGTTGAAACGCGAGGCGTCCGGCGGTGTGACCGGGCTTCGATACGGCTCGTACGGATTGAGCTTGACCTCCTTGTAGCGCGTCTTGCTCTGGCGCAGCTGCGCGTAAACGCCCTCGATCCCGGGAGCGATGTAGCGTTCCGGCGCCGGCGCCTGCTCCATGGAGCGTGTTGGCTGCGGCGGGATGTGGAACAACGGGGGCGTCAGGTCCACCAGGCGCGGGATGACGATGCGGCCCGGAATGGTTTCCTGCCCTGGCGCCGGCTGTGCCGGCACCCCCTGCTGCATCGGCCGCGGCCGCGCGCCGGGTTGCATGATCGCCTGATCCTGGGCCGGCGCCAGCATCGGCCCGGCCCCCAGCACAACTGTCACCGCAACCGCCGTGACTCGCATGACGAACGCTCGCATTGCAGGTTTCCTCCCCGGTTCCTGGGACACTTCGTCTGTGTCGCCGGAAGCTCCCGACAGGTTCGACCAGACCGTGACTGGAACCTCCGGGGAATCGGCGCGAAGCTTACGGGTCGGCGTCGGTGCTATGGAGTTTCGCCCCACCGGCATGCAGGATGACTTCCGAAGGGGAACCTCCAATGACGACGAAAGGGACAGCCTTGCAGCCCGAGTGGACATACGCCGGCGCCCTGGACGACAGGGTCGTCCAGTATCCGTGGGTCGCAATCAGCCAGGCGAAATCGCGCCTCGACCGGTCGCTGTTTCTCAGCGTGCTCACCGGCAGGCAACCGTTGATCAACGACGGATATCTCGTCCTCAATCCCACCTGCCTCGACTCCCTGCACGACGAGCACTCGCCGCTGAGAGTGCTGTTGCGACAAGGGTACGTCGGCATGTTGTCACGCAACGCCGAGCGATCCCTCGAGCAAGTGGTCGTCAAAGGAGCGGAGCAAGGGATCGAGACCTATCGCAAGCTATTGCGCGACAGGAGCCGCTGGCCCGAGGTGCAACGCATACTCAATGGCGTGGGGCCGTCGCAGATCGCCACGCAGGTGGACTGGCCGAACCTCAATCTGACTTCGTCATTCAAGGGCCTCGTGGAGCGGCTGGCGGCGAAGACCCCGCAAGAGGTCGGGCTGACGAAGGTGTCCGCGCTCATCTGGAATCGCATGTCGAACGACTTCCTGACCGAGGTCGCGACAGAAGCCACTCGGCCGCGCGACCGGTGGGAGCAACTCGCGAAGCGCCACGCGCGCTCGCAGGCACAGATCGATCAAATGATGCGCCTCGCAAACGAGATCTATCACTACAACTTCGCGATCGGCCTGACCGCGCGCCCTCCGACGCCTTTGAAGGGCTGCGCCGTGGCCGTGCAGACTCGCCTGTCGCCCGGTCTCGCCGGCTTCGACCAGGAATTTTCACTGGGCGCAGGCGCCAGCCTTTCGCCGAAGCACTTCGTGCAGGTGCCGGACGGCATCCCGTATGCGGACGGGCATCTGGTCGAGCCGCTCCTGTCGTCGAGTGAAACGGTCGGGAAGGCACGGACCGACTATCTGCAGCAACGCGCGCGTTACGTCAGCAACCAGGGCGACGAGAAGGACCTCGTCGACGCGACGGCCGCGTACCAGGCAGCGCTGGACGCGTACCTGGAAAAACGCACGAGCAATCGCGTTTCCACACGCGCAGGGAGTGCAGCGATAGCCACGGGCGCCTTCGTGGCTGGTCTGTACACTACCGCCCCCGTGCTCGGTCCCTTCGCAGTACCCGTGAGCGCTGGCGTGGCGCTGGTCGCATACGTGGGTTCCGATTTCCTCGTGCCCATCGCCACGGAACGCTGGCGGGTGGATTTCAAAGTGCACCAGTGGCTGCGCAAGCTGCGGGGGACTCCCGCTGACAAGAAGCTGATGAAGCGTCAGGCGATCACGACCTTTCGCATCGACGCTGCCCAGGCGCTCGAGCTCACCAGGGAGCTTCCTGCGCTTCGCTGATTCGCCCGCCACTGTGGCCACAGTTGCATTGCACCGGGTGACTATAGTCATGCGCGTGCAAAAGGTGACTTTCAGCATCTCGGCCTGAAGGGGATGCACGGGCAGAGTAGCGCCACCTCATCTCCGGAGCGCCACCATGCCGACCCGCAAACTCTCGATGGTCACGAATGCAGTCCTCTCCGTAACCCTCTCCGCTGCAGCGCTGCTCGCCAGCTCTCTTGCGCTGGCGGCCGATCTCAAGATCACCGTGACCGACCTGCGCTCGGAGAAAGGTGCCGTCGGTTTCTCCGTGGTCAACTCCGCCGCCGCCTGGAACGGCAAGGCCGCGGCGGTCGAACGCAAGATGGTGCCCGTGACCGGCGCGGAGGTGACGTTGCAGCTCACCGACCTGCCGGCCGGCGAGTACGCGATCTCGGTGATGCACGACGAGAACGGCAACGGCGAGCTCGACGCCAATTTCATGGGCATGCCGACCGAAGGCTACGGCTTCAGCAACAACCCGAACGTGCTGCGCAAGCCCACCTATGACGAGGCGCGCTTCGAGCTGAGCGCCGAGGGTGGCGCGATCACGATCCGCTTGCGCTAGGAGGTTCCCATGGACCGCCGCCGTTTTCTTCGCGACTTCCTGAGTAGCGCCGTCGCCCTCGCTTGCGCGCCAGCGTTGCTGCGTGCCGAAGTCGCGTACGGATCCACGCACGAGCTGTTCGAGCACGGACTCGCGACACAGTCGTGGCTCGCGGGATGGAAAACCGTCGGCCGCGAGAGCCTGGGGCCTACGCAGGCGACGCTCGAGGGGCGGATACCCGACGGCCTGGCCGGTGTGCTCTATCGCAACGGGCCCGCCTGGTTCGATCGCGCCGGGTTTCGCTACCACCACTGGTTCGACGGCGACGGCATGATGAGCGCGTGGCGCATCGGCGGCGAGGGCATCGAGCACCGCGCGCGCATGATCGCAACGTCGAAATTCCGGCGCGAGCAGGCGAGCGGCCGCTTCCTGCTGCCCGCGGGCGGAACTCGCGTGCCCGACGCACAGAGCATCCGCAACAACGACGACATGAACACCGCGAACACGGCAGTGATCCGGGTTCAGGGACGCGTGCTCGCGCTGTGGGAAGGCGGATCGGCGACGGAGCTCGATCCCGACGATCTGCGAACGCTCGGCCCGGTGACCTGGCGCGAGGACATGACCGCCGCACCGTTCTCGGCGCATCCCCTGCGCGATCGAGACGGCAGTGTATGGAACTTCGGACTGCTGTCGATGGTGGGCGGCTCCGGCCTGCTCATCTGGCACGTCGGCGCGGACGGCAAGCTGATCAGAACGGCTGTGCTGCCCGCCGACGTTCCGGGCTACGTGCATGCATTCGCGATGACCGATCGTTACCTCGTGTTCATGCTCTCGCCCTACCAGCGCGAAGGCGTAGGCGTCGCGTTCTTCGAGCGGCTGCGCTTCCAGACCAGCGAGCCGTGCCGCGTGGCGGTGGTGCCGAAAGACGCGCTCGACGCGCCGCACTGGTTCGAGTTGCCGTTTGCGGCCGCCTATCATTTCGGGCAGGCATCCCTGCGCAGGAATGTGATCACGGTGCCGACCGTCCGCCATCTCGACGCGGAAGAGATGCGCTCGCCGATGGCGGGGGCGATGCGCGGCGAGCGCAGCGATTCGCTGCCCACCGACCTGGCGCTCATGCGCCTGGACCTGCAGAGCGGGCGCGCGCACTGGGACGCGAGCGGCCTCGGCCGGCTGGAGTTTCCGACCGTCGACGCGCGCTATCCCGAGTCAAAGGGAGCGCGCGTGTACGCCACGACGACCCTCGATCCCATCAGTGCGCCGTACAGCAACGCGATCGGCGCCTTCGATGCGGAGCGCGGTCGCCGCGACGTCCATCGGTATGGCACCGACGTGATGTCCGAAGAGCACGTGTTCGTGCCGCGTCCTGGCAGTCGCAAGCCCGGCGACGGTTGGTTGGTCGGCACGTGGGTCGATCACCGCAAGGGCCGCAGCGGGATTTCGATACTGGACGCCGAGAGCGTCAGCGATGGCCCCGTGGCGCAGGCCTGGGTGCCGTACGTCCTGCCGCTCGGGTTTCACGGAATGTTTGCGGCGCGGTGATTGCGCGCGCCCCTTCCGCGGGGATCAGTTCCTCGTCTCGCCGGGTCCGCTCGTTTCGCCAGGACCGCTCGTTTCGCCGGGACCGCTCGTTTCGCCGGGACCACTCGTCTCCCCGGGTTCGCTCGTTTCCTCGAGCTCACTCGTCTCCGAGGCGGCGCGCGTTCTCCGCGGCCTCGAGCGCACTGCTGCGCGTGATCGAGCCCGGCTGCGCTTCTTCTTTTTCTTTGCCTTCTTCGAGCGCGGCGATCGCGTCGCCGCGCGGCTCCGCCTCGCCGACTTCGCCCGCCGTCGCTTCTTTTTGCCTGCCGCCAAGGGTCATCCTCCTCGAAACCTGTCGTCTCGAAATCTATCGTTCTCGAAGGCTACGGGCCCGCGCCGTCACCCGGCTCCTCCTCTTCATTTCCGCCCCGCTGCTCGCCCTGCCCCTGGCCCTGCCCCTCACCGGTACCCTGGCCTCCCTGGCCTTCCGCGGGCGGCGTAGCGGGCGGTGAAACCGGTGTCTTCTTCTTGTCGCCCGAACCAGGGTCAGAAGGCGTCTCACGCGACGCGGCGATCTGCGCCTTGAATCCGAGAGCGAGAACTCGTGCAGCAAGGCCAGTGGCGAAAAACTTCCCAAGGGTTACGCGCGTCCCCGGGTTCGCTGCATCCCCGTTTTCCACGACCGCGGTAGACGAGCTGCCGCGCCCGGCACGCACGCTGAATTGCCCCAGCACTGAGAACGAGTCATTGGACGCGCCCTTTTTCGCAGTGAGCTGCACCTTCTTGCCGTCGCTGCCGACCATGGTGAGAGGAACGATGGCGATGTCCCGATCCCTGTAGCCGAGGGTGAACTCGCCCGGTTCGGCGACGGAGCCGGCAATGCCGATGCCGACGCCGTGCGCCTGCCCGAAGATGAGCGGCACGTCGATTGGTTGCGGCTGCGCCCTCTCCGGGCCCTGCGAGGCGGCGACCTTCACCTGCTGACGGGGCGTGGCGTCTTTCTCGAAGACAGTCTTCCTGGTCTGGCCTTCGGACTTCTTGTCATTGCCGGCGGCAGGCTGCGGGAAGACGTGTCCCATCTGTTTCGCAAAGCCGTCCGCGAGATTGCGCGCCGCCATGCCCGTGGCGAAGAACTTCCCCAGACCGGCCTGGATCGAACCCGGCGCGGCTCCGGACGCGCCACTCGCCGCAGTGAAGTTCTGCCCCGAGTCCACCGAGAATTGCCCGAGCACGGAGAACGCGTCCACGTCGCTCTCACCCTCGGCCTTGAGCTGCATCCGCGTGCCATCCGCGCTCGTGGTGGTGACGGGTACGATCGCGACGTTGCGATCCTTGTATCCGAGCGTGAACTCGGCGCCGCTCCCGGAGGCCGGACCGGTGACGGTGATACCGACGGTGTGAGATTGCCCGAAGACGAGGTGGTCGCCCTTGGTCGCGCAACCGGCACACAACGCGAGGAGCGCGGCTGTGGCGGCGCACGGGAGGATCAGCGGAACTCGCACGTCCATGGTCTTCTCCATTGGGTTCGTCGTCGATCTATCGTCCGTGTGGCGAGAGCATGCAGACGTTCGGCAGGTCGTCTGCCAGCGCCTGCAGTGCCGCGGTCTCGCCCGGCGCCGTCACCCAGAAAACTGCCGCGCAGCCGTCTCCCGGCAGGGCGAAGTCGTGCTGCGCGAAGCCCAGCGTCCAGCCCAACGTCGAACTGGTAGTGAGCCCGATGCCGCGTTCGCTCACGACCACGGGGCCGTGCGAATCGTCGAGCACGATCTTCGTGATTCCGTGGATCCGGTGGATCTGCACGCCGCCATCGGGCGCGGTGACTTTGACTACCGTGCACGCGCTGAGCAGCGGGCCACTGGCCAGGGTTGTCGCGAGAACGAACGCGCGACCGAGAGCGAGCTCGCGACGCACTTCGCCTGCGCGCGTTCGAATGCCGTGGCCGTCACGATCGCGTCGGCCGCACGCCGATGCGGACATCACTCCCTCTCCCTGTCCATCGAGACTCGCTAGTTGGTATTTGTCGAGTCTCTGCCGCTACGTTGTTACGCTTCGGCGCTGCAAAAAGCAAATTCCTCAGTCGACCTCGAGGATCGGCGCATTCGGCACTACGACGCCGTGTGGCACCAGTGGCCGGTCACCAGCTCGATCCGCTGGCAATTGCAAGGCATCGAGTATTGACGCCCTGATCCTTTAAACCCTCCCGGACCCCTCCGCATCTCACAATCACCCAGCCGATGAGCGGCTGGGAGCAAGGCTGAAGTGAACGGAGATACGGACATGAGCACGCTGACCGGGATTCGACAGATCGTCCTCGCCACCCTCCTTACGGCTGCAGCTGTTACTGCCAGTGCCGCCCAGGCGACCCATGCGATCGCGGACCTCGGCAGCATGCTCGTCACTGCCGAGCGCACCGTGGACGTGGCGGATCTGGGCGAGATGACTGTGATGGCTCCGCGCGACGGGCGCGTGGCCAACCTCGGCAACCTGACGGTGACGGCGTCTCGCAGGGTGACGGTCGCCGCATCGCCTCCGTCGCAGCGGCCCATCGGCTGACGGCAGGCGGAGGCGAGCGCGTCAGGATGCCGGTGCGCCGGCACCGACGCTGAAGATCACGAGGCAGGCGATCGTGTTGTTCGCGACGTGCAGCGTGATCGGCCCCAGGAGACCGCCGCTCTTCCACGCCAGCCAGCCGGCGGACAGCCCGAACACCAGGAAGCCGGGAAAGCGCGCGACCTCTTCGTGCGCGAACATGAAGAGCGCGGCCTGGAGCCCGATGGCGACCCAGACGTGAACGTGACGGGCGGCGACACGCAACAGCACGCCACGGAACGCGAATTCCTCGAGCAGCGGCACGACGAGCGCAACGACCAGCAGCGTCGCCAGCCCGCCGTACGCGGCGTGCATGCCCAGGATGGCTCGGGTCGTTTCAGGGACGCCGATCTGCTGCACCGGGACCGCGGGAGGTCCGGCGATGGCGCGCGTGACGCCGTGAACGGCCATGACCAGGACCGCCAAGGCCAGGCCGGTGAGGACCGAGTGCGAGATCGGCCAGCGACCCACGAAGATCGCGCGCCAGTCGAGCTTGCGCAGCACCGGCAACAGCAGGACCACGCCGAACACGGTGCCGAAGAGCATTGCCCGTCCGAGCATGCGATCGTCGAGCTCGGGCTGTGCGCCGCCGAAGACCTCGAAGAGGTCCGTGACCATGGTCTCGAGACCGGTGTAGGCGAACAGGTACATGGCGATCGTGTCGCCGATCAGGAGCGCCGCGAGGACATACCACGCGTCACGCAGTCGCCAGGGTGAATCCGCCGACAACGGTGGGAGCGGCAGACCGTTCGCGCGCCTCACGGCGCCGCGATAGTGAAGCGGCACGAGAACGACCGAAGGCAGCAGGACGCAGAAAGCGAGGACCGTGAGCAGGACGACGATGCCGCCGAGGTCGGTCCACTGCCACGGTGCGTTCCAGTGTCTGGCCGAAAGGGCGAGGCGCCGCCATCCAAGCGGATCAGCGCTCAGACCCTGGTCGCGAAGCTTCCGGTACGCCGCGACGGCTTCTTCCGCGGTACCGTGCTCGAGCTGAAACGCGAAGACCGTGCGCGCCAGCCACGGGCCGTATCGCTCGGGCAGCGGCGCGCCCTCCGCGAACTTCGCCACGAGTGCACGTCCGGTCTGCGCGTCGCCAGCGACGATCAGCTTGCCCGCCAGATCGAAGCGGGCTTCCGGCTGCAGGTCGACGTCCTGGTGCGCATCGATGAGTCGCCGCGCCGCCGTCAGCTCCCTGCGCTCGATCAACAGGCTCACGGCGTTCTGCAGAGAGTGGCCGTGCCACTGCTGCTTCGGCACGGCCTCGAGAATCGCGATCGCGACATCCAGGGCGCCGGTGTGGGCGTAGTGTTCGGCGGCCTTCAGCCAGGAGGCTGACTCGGGGTTGAGGTCGAGCGCGATGGCGGCGTGCTCGCGCGAACGCGCGGCATCGCGCTCCCCATACCGCAGCGACATGCCCTCATGGAGCGTCGCACGCTGTTCCAGGCTCCACGTCGCAGCTTCCTTCAGCAGCGCCTCGCCCTTCTCAATCGCCTCGTCGTCCCACAGCTTGGAGCGCCAGAGATAGACCCTGGCGGCGGGCGAAGGCGCGTGCGCGCCGCTGCGCAGATTCTCCTGGCACGCTTCCAGCTCTTTGGTGCGCTCCGGCCTTGCTTCCTCGACATACGCGAACTCTTCGATGAACCGGCAGCGCTCGACCGCTGCGACCGCGTCGGCCGGAGCGCGCGCGAAATACGCGTCGAACTCGGCGAGGACACGGCCGTACTCGCCCTCCTCCGCAGTTCGAACACGGTCGGCGAACGCAGCGTGCGCGCCTTCGGCGAAGGGCGAGGCACCGGCCGCCGCGCTTGCGACCTCTGGTGCGGCCTGCAATGCGGCCTGCGACGCGGCCATCGGTACCACGCAGCCGATCAGCACGCCGGCGAGCGCCCTCGCTACAAAGCGCCGCAAGAAGCTCAAGGCCTCGCCGACGGCCATTCCGGAAACTCCCGCAGTGTTTCGAGCGCTGCTTGCGCTGAGATCACGCGTGCGAGCTGGCGGATCAACTGCGGGCTCGGATGCCTGTCGGCTTCGGCGCGGTCCGCATTCGCCTGCAGCGGCCATCCCTTGGAACGCACGCCGCGTTCCAGGGAGCTCGCGATGTCCTGCAACACCGCGGGCCACGCGGACGGCTCATGTGCCGCGCGATAGAACAGGAGCTCCAGCTTGCCGACGTCCGAGAGGTCGCGGAGCATCATTGCGAGATCGGCGTTTTTCCTCGCCTCCTCCTTTCGCCCCCAGAGGTAGAGCGCCTGGGCATGGTTGGCGAGCGTCGTCGGCGAATCCGCCTTGAGGTGGATGGCGCGGCGAAAGTAGATGTCCGCTTGCGGCAGATTGCCCTTGCGCAGCGCGAGCAGCACGGCGAGTCGCGCGAGGCCCCAGCGGTTCTTCGGTTCCGTTGCGATGCCCGCGCGATAGAAAGTCTCCGCCCGGTCGTAGTCGCGACGATGCTCCTCGAGAAATCTGGCGAACTGCAGCGTAAAATCCGCATCGTCAGGGTAACGCGCGATCGCTTCCAGCCAGAGGGTGTCGGCGCGCTGAGGCGCGGCGCGGTAGGCGTCGAGGAACCGCGCATAGGATCGGAGATGCAGATGCATGGTCGCACGCGCAGTACTGCGCGTCGCCCTGCGGTGCAAGGCTTCAGCCTGGTCCAGGTCCCCATGCATCGCCAGAAATTCCGCGGCAGCCGAAAGTGTTTCCGTCCGGGCCGGATCACTCGCCAGCGCCCGCCTGAGCAACGCCAGCACTCGATCCGGATCGGCGCGTTCGCGCGCCAGGTACGTCGCGTAGCGGATCGGCGCCTGCGCGTAGTCGGGATCCGCGCTCATTGCGCGCTGGAAAGCTACCTCGACGGCCGGCCGATCGGCGCGGCTGTCGCCGAGCGCCTGAGCATAACTCGTGAGTATGCGCGGATGGGGCCCTGCGGCTTGCACGACAGCGCGCCGCCACTGCTTGGCGGCCGCGGCATCGCTTCGCTGCTGGAGCAGGAAGCCTGCGTAGCGCTCCATCGCCATGGCGTTCCCCGGGTCGAGCGCGATGGCGCGGCGCAGGAGCACGTCCGCGGCATCGTGTCGGCCGTTGCGCGCCAGGTAGCTGCCGTAGTTGCACAGGTTCGTCACGTGGCGCGGATCGAATCGCAGCGCCTTGCGATACACCAGGTCGACCCTTTCGTGGGGCCACTCGCCGTCGGTTCCGATCTCATCCGCGAGCGCGGCAAGGCTGCCGTACGACGTTGCGTTGCGGACCTTGTCGCCCAGCGGCGTGCCGGCGCGCAGCCGCCGCTCGGCGTAGGCGACGAGAAAGTGCAGCTGCCAGAACGACGGAGCACCGTCCAGCGTCGCGCCATGAATCCACACGCCGCCGTCCGGGCCGATCCGAAGATTGATGGCCTCCTGAATGTCGGCGTCCAGGCGCTGCGCACCCGCTTTCCACGCCGCGTCATCGTGCCCGGCATGCTCGACGCCGATCTCCGTCGCCAGCGCGTCGACCTGCGGCTCGGCGAGGACCCCTGCCGACTGCTCTGCGTGCAACCTCAGGAAGAAGCCGTATGCTTTGCGCGGATCCCGCACAGCGGCCGTCTCGACATAGCGGGCCAGTTCCATGGCCCCGGAGCCGGGGAATTGCTTGTGCACCAGCCGCACCGTCGTCGCCTGTTCTTCACGCAGGCGCCGCAAGGAGAACAGGCGTCGGCGGCTGGTGTCGTTCGTGCTGTCGCCGTATGCGACGACGAGCACTGGCGCGCTCTCCGGCCCCGTTCCCATTCGACGCGAAACGTCGGGGCGCCAATCGCCAGCGTAGGTGTCGATCTGGCTCAGGGCCTTGTCCATGGTCGCCAGGAATCCGCGGCTCAGCTTGTCCCTCGACTCGTCGAACGTCGTCGGCCCGGCGCCGATGGCGCGCTCGACGTCAGCGTCGCTCGGCGCCTGCACAGGCGGGGCGTGTTGGGCGGTGGCGACCGCCGACACGACAAGGAAAAACAAGAGGCTGGCTGTCCGTTCCAAGTCCGCGCCCTCTTCTAGTTGAGTGTCGAGCGCGGGGGTAGCTTACCGAACAAGGGGCGGGCGCGGCCAGACACGCGCCTTCGTCAAGCTGCAAAAGAGTGCGGGTCCGGTGTCGCGCCGCTGCGCGTAGCCGCAGCCAGCTTCTGCCAGTGCCGCAGCGATACGATCGCGTTGATCCAGAAGCCGACGTAGAGAATCGCCGTGGGGTACAGCTCGCGAGAGAAGAAGAGCGGGACGGCGACCGTGTTGACCAGCAGCCAGCACCACCAGGATTCCACGCGCCGCTCGATCATCAGCAACTGACCGAGCACGCTGAAGGCGAGCACGAACGAATCGAGGAACGGCGAATACGCATCGGTGAAGGTGCGCAGGAGCAGTCCGTAGGCAGTCGCGACCGCGATGCCGGCTGCGCCGAGCAGCGCCGCGAGGCCGGGGCTCGTGTGCCGCACCGGCAACTCGGGCCTGCGCACGCCGCCCACCCACCGCCACCAGCCGACGATGCAGCTCGCGACGAAGAACGCCTGCAGCGTGACGTCCGCGTAGAGTTTTGCGCCGAAGAAGACATAGCCGAACAGCAAACAACCGACGATGCCGGTCCACCAGGTATGCACGCTGTTCCGTCCGGCGAGCAGGATGGAAGCGGCGTTGAAGCCGTTGGCGGCGATTTCCCAGAAGAGCGGGGGCACGAGATACGACCTGCCTCAGCGACGCAGTCGTTCGCGCATTTCTGCACAAACCGGCTCGAAGTCTGCACTGCGCCACGATTTCATGCCGATATGATGACGTGATGTGCGCGCAGAAGGCAGTGGTCGCC